>Ga0335083_10001174_pt1 | contig 36783 bp, 41 predicted proteins | sample Lox_Sample_42_FD_206716 | JGI IMG/M metagenome (GOLD analysis project Ga0335083, IMG submission 206716) | Soil microbial communities from Loxahatchee National Wildlife Refuge, Florida, United States - Lox_Sample_4.2 | ecosystem: Environmental > Terrestrial > Soil > Wetlands | place: USA...
AACTCATAGAACAACGCAGCCTGCTCGACTTGCCGATGTCCCATCATGAGCGCCAGTCCTGCAGATCAACAGACTGAATCACTCATCTTTCTGCGCCGCAACTGCCGACTTTTTCAACGCTATCGGCCAAAAGGCGACTTCCCTGGTAAACGAAAACTATTTCAACTGTCGATATCGCACGTAATATTCGACGCAGCATACAACACCTGTAACAATAATGATCACTATCAAAATCGGTGGCACCTCGATGGTCGCTACGAGTACTGTTGCGACCACTAGGAGTATCGAGATCGAAATTAGCATGCCGAGCGGAAGCAGCTGCACGACATAACTCGCGCGGATAGCGACATCTATTTGGTGGTCAACTCGGCCTTCACGTCACCGTATTGCAAGACCTTCACTTTCTCGATGGTGATAAGGCCGCCTGACATCATTTGGTCGAGCACTGGCAAAAAGGCGTCGATTTTGCCCTGAGCATCCACGATCTCGACAACAATAGGCAGATTCTCCGACAAACGAAGAATTTTCGTCGTATGGATCCGACTCGAATGACCAAACCCTGCATGTCCCCGAAGAACGGTCGCGCCAGCCAGATGCATTTCCCGGGCTTTGAGCACGATGGCCTCATAAAGCGGCAAGCGCTCGTATTTGTCGTCTTCGCCAAAGAAAATACGTAGCAGGACAGCGTCATGCGGAATTTGCATCGGTCAAATCCATCTCATGGAGTTCAGGCTGGTGGCCAGCAGATTCCCCGCCCATACGGAAATCATGCAGCACGCGACGGACAGGGTGATATTGGCGCCGGCCCGGAACCACTCGCCATCGTTCATGAGATTCAGCGTTTGCAGGCTGAATGACGAGAAGGTCGTGTAGCCGCCGCAAATCCCCGTCATCACGAACTGTCGGCCGACCGAGCCGATATAGTAGCGTCCATCCGGCCCCGTCAAAGTGGCGAAGAAACCGATGATAAACGAGCCCACGACATTGACGACGAAAGTGCCCCAAGGAAACGTCTCACCGACGAGCCGCGCCGCGACGCCCGAGCACCAGTAGCGTGCCACCCCACCGAGAGCGGCGCCAACCGCGACCCAGAAATACAAGACCATCGAATCTGTACTCCATTTGTTTGCAGATTAGACCAGACTCCATGGTCCGCTCCTACCCCAAGGGCGAGCGCGGTAGTCCGCTCTCCACGTTTTTTAGCGCAGTCAGTCCGCCTTTCCTCCGGTTCATCATCAATAGAGCACCAACGAAAGGATGATGACCAGCAAGACCCCGATGAGCCCCAGGTAGAAATTCAAATGCCCAGATTGCAGCGCCCTTAGCTTGTTGGCGGCGCCAAAGACGATGCGCTCAACGGGTGAAAAAAGATAACGTCCAAAAATCGGAGCGACTTCGTGAGTGAACACGAGGCGCTGGATAAAGTATCGGGTGCCACTCGCTTCGCGTTTGGTCTCTTCTCTCGGCCGGTAGACGAAACTATAGAAGGTGCGCAAAGCATTCGAGAACGTAAGCGCGGTCGTCGAAGCGCGTTCGGGATCCTGATCGAGGCCGCCGTACCATACCGGAACGGCCCGAACCGGATATCGCCGGCTAACCCCTACAAGAACGATGGGAACAATAGCCAGCAGTGGCATGACGACGATGAGCAGCGTCGGCGATATGAATGCGAACTTCGCTGTCAATGGTACCAGCAGCGGACCGTCGTGCATTTGGCGCGCCGCCTGCGTTCCAAATTCCGAGCCGACGGCTAACTCAAGGCCGCTGAGCCACACCGGCATCCCGACCGCAAGCGCCAAAACCAAAAAGCCCAGGACAGCAACGGCGATCGAACACCCGTATGGCACCGGCAGCAGCTTGCGTGACGTGCGGCCTAACAGGCCGATCCCGAAGACCTTGATATAGGTCGCAAAAGCAACCGCCACAGTCAAAGCAAGCCCTGCGCCCGCCAGGGCCAGGACCACGCGACTTGCGAGCGTGTCGAGCCGGAAGCCTTGAAACACCGTCTGGAACATGAACCACTCACTGACGAATCCGGCCTGCGGCGGCATCGCGGCCAAACTCATCGCTGCGAACAGCGCGCCAAGTCCGAAAATCCAGGAGCTGTGTCGCAGTAGATCGCTGTGCACGATGTCGTATTTTCCCGTTCCGAAGTAAACGCCGTCCGCAGCAAGAAACAGGCCGCCCTTTGCCAAGGCGTGCCCAGCCATGTGCAGAAGCGCCACGGTCCACGCCAGACTCGCCAGTTCCGGCATCGCATGGCCGCGGAAAATGAGCGCGGCGCCGAGCATGGCCACCGCGATCGACGCGTTCTCGGCCGATGAAAAGCTCAAGAGCGAGCGCCAGTCTTCCTGCTGGAACGCATAAAGCGCGGTCAGAATGGCGCTCAGAACAGCAACAACGATCACGAATATCCCAAGACCGGCGGCAGCGGCGGCATTCTGCCCCGGCGCCCATTCGAGCAGGCCGCGGCTGAGTGCGTAGAAGGCGGCGTTGAGCACGACGCCGGACATTATCGCGCCCGTCGCACCGCTGCCGGCGCCATAGGCTGCCGGAAACCATTCGTAAAACGGCAGCAAGCCCAGCTTGGCGCCGAAGCCAATCACCAGCAGCACACCGATGGAAATCAATACTGCGAGCGGGAGTCTGTTTGCGGCAGCGGCAAAACCGTCGAACGAGAAACCGCGATTGTCCACTGCGAGGATCACAATGGCAACAACGAGCGCGACTGCACCCACTTCCAGCAGGCCCAGCATGAACAATACTGGCCGGCCGATATTGGTCGACAGTTTTTCGCTGAAAATCATCACCGCCCCGCCGAAGCTCATAATCTCCCAAGCGATCAAAAAGCCCGCCCCGTTGCGGACGCCGAATACACCGAGCACTCCGACGAGGCTCATGGCGGCGCCAAATAGCCAACCGGACGCCCCCTGTCGCGCGGGCGTTGACAAGGCGCACGCCAAGGCCGCCGGTATCAGACCGAAGCCAAGCAACCAGAGCGCGTCCGGACTCAACTGAAATCGTATGGCTTCACCGGCAAGGAAGGTCGGCAACATTACGGACGATGTGCCGTTCGGCAATGCTGAAACGGCAGCGATCACGCCCAAAGCTGCGCCGACGAATAGCAAAAGCCGCGCCAACGCCTGTGCGCGCCCGGTCAGAGCAATCAGGCTCACGGCGAGCCAGCAGCAAAACGCCGCGGTCAAAAACTCATTCGACAAGCTGTCCTCCTCTCGCGCGCTGTGGCGCCCGATTGAGGAACATCAGCAAGGCGTGAATGATCGCGGCTGGATTAGGTGGGCACCCAGGCAGATAGACGTCGACCGGTATAATGCCGTCCAGTCCATGCCCGGAAGCATAGCCGCCTTCCGCGATACCTCCTGATACCGCGCATGTGCCGACTGCCAAGACCCAGCGCGGCTCGGCCATTGCTTCGTAGGTGGCGCGCAATGGACTCAGCATGGCCTGAGTGACGGGCCCCGTCACCAGCAGCAGGTCCGCAAATCGCGGCGACGCCGTAAAGAAAATTCCCAGCCGGTGCAGATTGTAGAACGGATTGTTCAGCGCCTGCAGCTCGGATTCGCAGCCGTTGCAGGAGCCGGCATCGACATGACGGACATGCAGGCTGCGGCGGAAGGCGCGGCGTCGGTCGGCATCGGCTACGGGCGCCGGCGTGGCATCCTTTTGCCAGACCAGATCCTCGCGTCGGCGCACTCCGAAAGCCCAATCGGACGATGTCGCCATCGCGCCGTTGGGGCATGCCTCCGTGCATAGTTGACACACCACGCAGCGCCCATAGTCGACGTTCAAACGTCCGGTAGGTCCGGATTCCGGCCGCGTCGTTATCGCCTTCGTCGGGCAGGCCTCGGCGCATGCTTCACAGCCGTCGCCGCACAGTTCGGGACGGTAACGCGGCATGCCGAGAAAATCGGCTTGGCCGTCGGTACCTTCGGCCAGAGGCCAGGGCGCCGTCTGTTTGCCTTGGAGCAGTCCGAGAAGCGTCCATTGCGGCATAATCCGCTCCTAGCGATCGCAGCCGGCGATGGTGAGGCCGAAGCTCGCCTCGTTGATTGCGTAATCCATCATGTTGCTGTCATGAACGGTGAACGGAAAGACCCGCCAGTTCGAGAACGACGGCGATTTGACCTTCACGCGTGCAAGTTTGCTGTCGGCGCCAATATGCACGGCATAAAAAAGCGTCCCGCGCGGTGATTCGGCCCAGCCGAGCCCTTCGCTATTGGGCATGATCGCACAGTCTGCGCGGACGGCCCCGGCCGGCATCATATCGAGCGCGCACTGAATTAAAGCGATGCTCGCGTTCACCTCCGCCATGCGAACCTGCGCGCGCGCGTGGGCGTCGCCCGCTTCGCGCACCGCAACGAGCGGGGGGATTTCTTGATAGGCCGCATAAGGATGATCGCGCCGCAAGTCACGATCGATGCCGGAGGCCCGCTCGACCGGCCCGGTGGCGCCCTGATCGAACGCCGTCCGACGGTCGAGTTTTCCGGTTGTGATCAGCCGGTCGAGATGACTCGCGGTGCTTTCCATGTGCTTAGCGTAACGCGCAAAGGCATCGTGCAATTTATCGAGCTCTTCATGCAGCCATCCTTGCGGCGCCAAATCGCGACGCAGTCCGCCGACGGCGAGGACGCTGCGTAGGAATCGGCTGCCAGTGAGCCGGGTGTTGAGCTGCTTCGCCCGCTCTTCCAGTAGTTTTCCCTCTGCCTCGCCGACTTTCAGAGTCGTCGTGTGGCAGAGATGACCGAAATAATGCAGATGGTTGTAGAGCCGCTCCATTTCGGCGAGCAGCAGGCGTAGAAAGCGTGCCCGCGGCGGCACAACACAATTCGACGCTGCTTCGACGGCTTGGCAATAGGCGAGCGCATGCGCCACGCTGCCAACCCCCGACACGCGCTCGGCAAGGACGACGCCGGGGTCGGGACTGAGGTGTTCGAAACGTTTTTCCATCCCACGGTGTTTGAAGAACAGTCGCGGGTGAAAGTGCAAAATCGCCTCGCCGATATAGAAGAAGAGAAACTCGGCAGACTCCAATACGTCGGCGCGCACCGGACCGAATGGAAGCAACTGGACGTCCGCTTCGTCGACAGCGACGTCGGGTAGCGCCTGCTTGGTTCGATCGATGCGAATTGGAACGTCATTTGGGTAATCGAGAGCGAGCGGAGGCCTTATTGGGTTGGCTCCCGTGTGAAGAACCAAGCGCTGAGATTGTGGCTGTCCATCGAACTTAAAGCCGAACAAGTCCGTGATCTCGCGCTCGTACCAACTCAGAAGCGGCGACGTGTTAGCAAGGCTGGGTACCGACCCATTGGCGCCGCAGCGCCAAACTGTAAACGGAGCCTGCGCCGCGGTGCTCGCGACATAACGAAGTTCGAGTTCGTCCTTCCGCAGATACCAAGCGTAGGCCATTTGCATGCGGCCGCCGCTCGAAATCAATTCGCTCGCCGCGTCGATCAGCTCGCCGGCTTGGACGGCGGTGGTTTGTGCGGACATCATGGCGACACGACCGACAAAACCTGACTCGCGGTCATGAAGTGGTTCCACAGGCTCTGCGGCCACCACACCCCGAACACGACGAGCGGCACCAGCGCGAGCCACATTGGCGCGACGCACCAACGGCTTACGGGTTTTGCGGAGGAACCGGAAGACTCGCCGGCGTTGAAGTACATCGCGCGGAAATGATTGAGAAATCCGATAAAAATGACGATCAGAAGCACGACCATCGCATAGACGGCCCAGTCATAGCCCCGTTCAAAGCCGGCGCGTAGGATCACGAGTTCGCTGAGGAAAAGGCCGAACGGCGGCGCACCGGTGATCGCAGCCGCGCCGGCGAGCCAAAGCGCGCCCTGCACGGGAAAGCGCCCCCACATGTCGTGGATGTTCTTGATCTCCTTCGAGCTGAAGCTGCGCATGGCGTTGCCGGCGCCAAAGAACATCACCGACTTGTTCAGCGAGTGATTGAGCATATGGTAGAGCGCGCCGGCGACGCCGAACGGCCCGCCGATACCGAAGCCGAGCGCGATGACGCCCATGTGCTCCACGCTGGAATAGGCCATCAGCCGCTTGATGCCGCTTTGGCGCACGATGAACAGCGCCCCCACCAGAAGCGAAATGAGGCCGAAGGCGACCAGCGTGACGCGAGCAAGTTGCCCGGTCTGGGCGGCGTCCGCGATCACCAGATACCGCACAATGCCGAGCATGGCGCTGTTCAGGAGTGCGCCCGAGAGCATGGCGGAAATCGGCGCGGGACTTTCGCTATGGGCGTCCGGCAGCCAGGAGTGCATGGGAGCCAGGCCGACCTTGGTCCCATACCCCACCAAGATAAGCAGATAGGACAATGCTGCCAAGGCAGGATTCATCTTTGGCGCTGCCTGGCGCAAGGCATCCCAGGTCATGTCATATGTCGGACCGAGCACAAAGCTGCCGCACCAATAGAACAGCACGGTCCCGAGCAGCGCCAAGCTGATGCCAGCGGATATGATGATGATGTATTTCCACGCGGCTTCGATGCTTTCGGCCGCGCGCTCGAAGCCGACGAGGAAGGTGCTGACCAACGTGGTCAGCTCAATCGCGATCCAATAAAGCCCGGCATTGTTCATGACCGAGCTGACCAGAATCGTCAGGGCAAAGCCGGAGAAGAGAGCATAGAAGCTCCAAAGTCTTTCATCCTCGCCCAAGAGGCGCATGTATCCGATCGAGTAGATCGATGCGAGGAGATAGACGATGCTGGTGCAGAGGATGACCCAGGCGCCCGTGACATCGATGACGACATAATCCTCGAGGTAATAGTGAGACCCGTGGGCGCTGAGCACGGTTAGAGGAATAGCGGTGACGAAAACAACGATGCTGGAGACCAGATTTAATGTCTCGGCAATCCGCGGAGAACGGATGACCATACAAGCGAGTGCCGAAATCAGCGGCGCAAGCAGCATTGCAAGGAGGAACGCGCCGGCCATCGTCAGCCCACCAGCCGGTTGAGGTCGAGACTGCTGGTGCTGCCCACGTGCGCGACCAGGTAGCGCACCAGCACGCCGAAACATGCGACGACGACCAGAAGGTCGAACAGAATGACGATCTCGATCAACAGCGGCATTCCTGGCACAAGGATTTGCGCGCCGAGGAAGATGCCATTTTCTAGAACCAACAGGCCGAGAATCTGGCTCAGCGCCTCATGCCGCACGGCAAGCATCAAGAAGCCGATCAACTTCATCGACAGCATGATGGTCAATGCGAGCACGGCGACCGTCCCCGCAAGCCCAAGCGACGCACCGATCCGATAGGAAACGATCAGGGCAAAGATGACGCCGAATGCGCCAGCAACCAGAGACGAACTGGGCTCAAGGATTTCGTGGATTTCACGCGTGACGTTGAGCCGGCCAATAATTCGCCCCACCAGGTATGGCAGTAGCAGCCCTCGGAATAATGCCGTGAGGACGGCGATCAGATAGAGTTCCGGATATCCGCCGTAAAAACCGACGGCTGCCGACAATGCCGCAATAACCCACGACTCGGCAGCGAAGGCATAAAGATAATTGTTGAGCCATCGCGAACCCAACATCACGAAGGCCAACAGCAGACTCACGATTGCCATGAGGCTGAAGATCGACGAAGCGAGCGGATCGAGATGGGCAATGAGCATCGTTACACCAGCTGTGTCCCGATAATTGCCAGCACCGCGAACACAAACGATGCCGCTAGCAGCTCCTGATAGCGATAAAAACGTAACCTGGATTGCGCGGTCTCGACCACGACGACCGCGCAGCCGACAATCGTGAACTTCAGAATCAATGCCAGGGCCGAGCCGATGACGCCGACAGCCGTTCCTTCACGGGAAAGACCCCAGGGGATCAGCAACACGTTGCAGAAGATCGTGTACAGGATGAATTGCTTCATCATCGAAGCCCACTTGAGCAAGGCCAATAACGGCCCGGAATATTCGAGGATCCTCCCCTCCTCGATCATGTAGACTTCGATGTGCGTGCTCGAATGGATCGGCAGCCGATCGGTTTCGACGATTAGCAGCGTAAAAAACGCGGCAATCAAAAACAGATGCGCTGGGCTCCAATAGACCGCCGGATCGCCGACAAGAAGGTGATTGACGACAAAGGGGAGCATGGCCTTAGCCAAAAGCGTGATCCCGACGAACACCAGGATCAGGGTCGGCTCAGCGAGGATCGCAACCATGACAGCCCGGCTCGATCCAATTCCGCCGTAGGCGCTGCCGCTGTCGAGGCCGGCCAGGATGATCGTGAACGAGCCGAGCGTCAGAATGAGGCCGCCGCCTAGAATGTCGCCCATGTCAGAAAGCGGCAACGGAAAATCCGTCAAAACCGGGATGAGAATTGGCACGGTTAGCATCGCGGTGAACGCGACAAACGGTGCGATCCAATAGATCCACGACGCGGTTTCAGGAACGACGATTTGCTTGTGGAGGAGCTTCCATAAGTCGCGATAGGGCTGAAAAATTCCGGGGCCTTGCGCCAATTGCACGCGCTCTTCGAATTGCTGGATGATTCCTTGCACCAACGGCGCAAGCAGAAGCACCGTGAGCACCTGACAAATTTGCAGAACGATGTCGCGTGTCATGGTCGGCGCCCCCGGAAATCGAAGTCGGGCGCGAACAATGTGGCACGCTGAGAAGGGCCGATATTCCGGCCGTTTGAGCTAAGGGAAATTTTCAAACACGAATCCTCTCGTCCGCAGTTCGGATGAAAGGAGTCATCAGCCCCGAGGGCGGTTTAGGCGGAACCCCATCGCCTGCTGGCCGAGGCCAACGCTTCAGTCCCGAAAGCTAGGGATAACGCCGTCCCCATGTCAAGGCACCTCCCCGAACTCACGGCCGAGACGACCCACCCCCCGAGCGCTCAAGATCAAGTTTTTCCACAATCATGTGGACACGGGCGAGGCCGAGGCCGACAGCCTGCCACACGGCTGCAATAACAATAATTGTTCCTAGGAGGATGAAAGCACTGTCCCGTTCAGTGGCTGGCAAACTTGCCTGGTCAAACAGGTAATAGACAGCTGCAAATAATAGAAAAACGATAATCATCCAAATTAGCGTGAGTCCATCGGCCCATTTCTTATGAATCTTTATGAGAGCTACTCGGCGTGCATCCGGATCCATCGCATCTCTCCACACCCGAAATTCAGTTTCACTCATTGTGATTTTATTGCATCGCCTCGAACTTCTCGGATCGCTCCGCGAGCCGCACTCGTTGTGAGCATGTACTCAACGCTGTCGGCAATCAGCTCTCGGGATGGCAGGCTGTAGAGCATGCCTTCGTGACCCATGGCGATGCCATCATCGACCGCGATTGTGTTGAACTCCTTTGCGACACCGCCTGCCTTTTCGATCTCCCGAGTCACGAGCTGTCCAAGGTCCTTAAGATGGACATGGCCGGGAACGAATTGGGTGAAGGAATTGCAGACGGCGATGATGGGCTTGCCAAAATCGGCATCGGTCATTCCAGTGGCCCGCCATAAACTACGGGCGCCGGCCATGCTGCGGCCATGCGTTGTGGTACGCGAACGATATTGTGGCATGGATACGGTCCTCACGACTGAAATCAAAGACCCGAAGTCCCTTTGAAACGATAACACTATGGCTTGGCGGTGCCGTATTGCAGAACCTGAACTTTCTCGATCGTTACCAGGCCGTGGCCCATCATGCCGTCAAGCACCGGCAAGAAGAGATCGATCTTCTCCTGGGAATCGACGATCTCGACAACGACTGGCAGGTCCTGTGAAAGCCGTAGAATTTTGGTCGTATGAATGCGACTTGAATGTCCAAAGCCAACATGGCCTCTGAGAACGGTTGTGCCGCCGAGGTGCATTTCCCGCGCCTTCAACACGATCGCCTCGTAAAGCGGCAGGTGGTGATGTTTGTCATCCTCGCCGAAGAAGATACGCAATAGAACGGCGTCGCGTGGAATTTGCATGGGCGTCCAACCAAGCGTACCTAGCGAACGTTCGCGGCACGCGGGAACCGGCACAACGTTCCTACGGCCGCCAAAGCGACGTGTAGGAGTCATCAGCCCTGCGGGCGGTTCCGGGGGACCCCATCCCCTGCTTTCCAAGATTGTAGTCGAGCATCCATCTTAGGCAAGCTAGCTACTGCCAACCCGAACGCGGGATGCGAGGTTCGATGCTGCACTGCCGCGGACGCGAAGGGACAAGCCGATAGAAGGCCCAAACTGACTGCGCTAATGACACTCACGGGACAGATACGGATGCTCGACGATAACCTGCCAGAAGAGCTGCCGCTGATCGAGCTTCGGCACGGGCAAGCTCTATGGGTCTTGTCACGGCTGGGATTCCAGGGAAAGGCCAGCAAAGCCACTTTTTATGAATACATAAAGTCGCTCAGGAAGCTCGGCACGCCCTTCGATCAGCGGTCGATCGGATACCTGCGGCGCGGCCTCGCGAACTACACGTATTTCCATCTGATGGAGCTCGCGCTTATCCTTACTTTGCGCGTCTATTACGTGGTGCCGGATTCGCTCTTGGCCGAGATTATCAAGCATCGGAAGACGCTTTATCGGCATTTCCGACGTGCGTACATCGAACGCGCACGTGGCCTAGGCGCGCCCTTTATGATCAAGATTCCAAGCCGTGATGGCGTGCGATTGCAGGGCGTCTTTTTAGACCTACAAATGAATTATTCAGGTGGGAAGCTGGAACGATTTGGTCCGCCACGACTTCTTTCCGCCTATGAAGCGATTGCCATTTATGCGGGATGCGAGGTCGCCGCACGCGCGTTTTTGCCGATTAACCTGTCTCGGCTTTCCGAGCGGCTGGTCTCTGCAGCGCTGCGTGCACCTCCTTTATCTCGCGGTTCGCGGGCCCGTTGGCAAACCGGGCACTAGCGTAGACGGCTCGGGCCTTGTCGGTGCGTCCTTAACGCCACATCTTTGGTAATACTGAGGGGATGGGGTTCCCCTAGAAATGCCGATCATCGGCTGATGACCCCTACCGTGGATTTCGCATAGGGCGGTAAGGTCTTCATGCGATGACCAAGATCATTCTGACCCGCCACGGCCATGTCGAAGGGATCGAGCCGGAGCGATTTCGCGGGCGCGCCGAACTCCCGCTTAATGCTCGTGGCCTTCACGAGGCAAAAGCAGTTGCGAAGGCAGTTGCTCGATCTGCCGCTATCGGCATTTTGGCGCATCGCACAGCAGCCCTGCTGCATTAATGAGATCGATGTCGTCGAGGACAGCGTTCGCGTACTGCAGATCAATGGCGTCGATCACCTTGCATCGGAGCGCGCAAGGAGCGAGTGACCTTACCCAAAGGGGGTTGCCCGCGCACAACTTGATTGTTACGTTCTGATCACTAGGGCATGGAGTCGCCCTTACCCGCCGCAAGGCTGATGACTCCTACCGCTGAAAGATCGCGGTGGGGTCATGTATCGAGCCCACCGAGAGGTGGGCTTTTTCATTCCGCAAAGCCTCCTTTCTGCGGTCTCGCCGTTTGGTGTTGCCGCGAATGAGTGCATTCGCGTCGATCTGGAGGAAGAGGTAGTCCGCAATGCAGTCGCGATCCGCGGTGCAACCGGCCTTAACGACAAGCGTTAAACAGAAGCACTGCGCGTCAATCTGCGGGCTTTGCGCCGGTCGCTGGACGGATCGAATTACGCGGTGATGACATGCGAACCAATGCCGAGCACCGCCGCACGCGTTCTCCCGTTAATCTACGGGCCATCCACGGACACGATTTGAGTCCTCGCCAAACTGCCGCTACTGGAGGCGCAGCACGGCCTGAGCGTTTTTCGGAAAAGACGTCCATGCGATTTACAAGTATTCTTTTTCACGATGGCCGAAGAACGCACGACACCTTGGCGCCCCCCGAATATTTTCCGGATTTGAATTGCGATCAGATTGTGGACGCGATCACGGCTGGCAAGGAGGACTACAACCTTAAGCCGTTTTTCTATGAATGCGTAAAATCGATCCCTGCAATTGACTATCGCCATGCCGTGTTCCGCGACCTCGAAAATCCATCCCTATTTGCCCGCGTCACGACCTTTTCTCAAGAAATGCACGACATGCGCCGATACGTGGTGCAGGTGAACAAGCTTCATTACAGAGAACAGCAGGAAGGCTGGTTTCTCGACGCTGTCGAACGCTACTGCAAGTCCGTCAGCGCCTTTGCCGAAGACCTTTCCAAAATGCAACTGTCGTCGGCGGGCTTCCTCGGATTTCTGGATTATCTCGCCGCATATGTAGCCTCAACCCCTTTCAAAGAGCTGCAGCGCGAAACGAAAACGCTAAAGGCGGAACTGGCAAAAGTAGAATATTGCATTCTCATCAATGGCGACCGTGTCACCGTACTCAACTACGACTCGCAGCCTGATTTCAGCGCCGAGGTTGCCAACACATTTGAAAAATTCGCTCAAGGAGAAGGTAAAAGTTATCGGCTCAATTTCAAAACCACCGAAGACATGAACCATATCGAGGCGAAAATTCTGGAGTTCGTCGCCAAGCTTAATCCGCGGCTATTCTCGGCCCTCGATGAGTACTGCAGGCGAAATGCAGTCTTTTTGGATGAGACCGTTGCCTCATTCGACCGCGAAATTCAGTTCTATGTTTCCTATTTTGACTACATCGCTCGCTTGAAACCCGCAGGTTTGCTGTTCTGCTATCCTGAAATTTCCGAGCAGAAAGACGACATCTATAGTTACGAATGCTTCGACTTGGCGCTGGGCCAAAAGCTTGTCGAGAGCAAAGCGCAAGTCGTTTGCAACGATTTTCATCTCAGCGGTTGCGAGCGCGTATTGGTCGTCTCCGGTCCCAACCAAGGTGGAAAGACCACGTTCGTCCGCATGTTCGGGCAGCTCCATCACTTCGCCAAGCTGGGCTGTCCAATTCCCGGCCGTGCCGCGCGGCTTTTCTTCTTCGACCGGATTTTTACTCAATTTGAGCGGGAAGAGAAAGTCGAGAATCTTCGCGGCAAGCTGGAGGATGACCTCAGCCGAATGCGGCACCTGCTCACAGAGGCGACGGACCATTCAATCATCGTCCTCAACGAGGTTTTCACCTCGACCACGCTGCAGGACGAGATTTTCCTTAGTAGCAAGGTTATGGACCAGATTATCAAGCTCGGCGCTTTGTGCGTCTGGGTCACCTTTGTCGATGAGCTCGCATCGTTTGGATCGCAAACCGTTTCAATGGTCAGCTCGGTTGTTCCCGAGAATCCGGCGTTGCGGACGTTCAAAATCGTCAGGCGTCCCGCCGACGGGCTCGCCTATGCGATGGCGATCGCACAAAAATACAATGTGACTTATGAGTCGATAAAAAAGCGGATCGGATCATGAAGGCCTTTCTCATGTATCCAGATCGCGATTTCGATCGCAGCCAGCTCCTCGCCCGCAGAGAACGCAAGCTGCGTTATCGCGATGCCGACAATGTCGCGCTGGACCTGAAGCAGCTTTTGCCCTGGAACGCGGACGCGCTCATCCAGGATCTCGGATTGGAGCAGTTATTCGAGGTCATGGGTGCGGGGGACAAGTTTCTTTATGAGTCAGCGATAGTCGGTTTGCTCGGCAGCGTTGTTGAACCGGAAATCATACTTTACCGGCAACGTGTTCTCGCCGACTGCATCCAAAACGAAGCGTTGATCAGGGACATTTACCGCATTGCCATCGAGGCAATCGAGGCGGAACGGAAGAACTATTCTAGCTTCTTTGCCCGATATCCGAGCGGCATTGTTCGACGGTCCGTCGAAGTCCTGCAAATGTTCGTTTCCAAGCTGAAAGCGTTAAGAGAGATCGCGGATCATGGCGCCAACGAATTTTCGTCAGATGGCTTTCTGCGCTTGTTCGCAATGTTTCGCGGGGAGCTAAGCGACGACTACTTCGATTTGGTTGAATATCGACTTAGACAGTTGGAGTTTCGCGCAGGCGTATTAATCAGCGCGAATTTGGGTAAAGGCAACAAGGGCACTAACTATGTGCCGCGTACGCCGCCTCATGAAAAATCGTGGTTTACGCGGCTATTTGCGAAGGACCCGCCGGGTTTCGCGTACCAGCTTCATCCGCGTGACGAGGCAGGAGCGCGCGCGCTGTCGGCATTAAACGACCAGGGGCTCAATCTTATCGGCGATGCGCTCGGCCGTTCCGCGGACCACATTCTCAGCTTCTTTCAGATGCTGCGCACTGAGCTCGCGTTCTACATCGGGAGCCTGAACCTGCATGCAAAACTTCGTCAGCTCCAGGCGGGGACATGCAACCCTGTTCCGGTCCCCTCTGGCCAACGTAAATTGGCCTTTGTTGGCTTAATCGATGTTTCTCTTGCTCTCAGCGCCGGCAAAAGCGTCGTCGGTAATGACGCCAATGCCGATGCAAAAGGCGTGGTCATTATCACTGGGGCAAACACCGGTGGAAAATCGACATTCCTGCGAAGCGTGGGCCAGGCACACCTGATGATGCAGGCCGGCATGTTCGTTGCCGCCAAGTCGTTTTACGCTGAGGTTTGCGACGGAGTATTCACACACTATCGGCGCGAAGAGGACTCGACGATGGAGAGCGGCAAGTGGGATGAAGAGCTTAGCCGTATGAGCGCGATTGTCGATCACCTGAAGGCGAACTCTCTCACGCTGTTCAACGAGTCATTCGCGTCAACAAATGAGAGAGAGGGCTCGGAGATCGCGACTCAAGTCGTGCGCGCCTTGCTTGAGAAGCAAATAAAGATCTTCTTCGTTACGCACCTTTATCATTTTGCCAACGGCTTTTTCGGGCGGCGTTATGAGGGAGCAAAGTTTTTGCGTGCGGAACGGCGCGCCGATGGCACGAGGCCGTTCAAGTTGACCGAAGGGCCCCCTCTGCAGACGAGCTATGGCCCCGATCTGTACCAGTCGATTTTCGCTCGTGAAGCACCGCGTAATAGATCAGAAACACCCGAGCTGACGACGTAGTCGGCGAAAGGAGTCTGCCATGAAACGAGTGGGCAATGCGCAGACAATCGCGGATATCGAGTTCGTCATCGACGCTCCGGTTTTGAGCGATCCTAGACGCTCGTGGACGGCGCACGGCGTGGAGTGCACGCGCCATCGCCACCGCTATTCCGGCCCAGATTACGAGTTCAATATCGAGGTCGTCGATTTGCGGAAGAGCAAAGTGGGGCGTGCGCCGTCTTGGCGCGTGCTCATCGTAACCGAGTGGTGGCAGGCTGCAGACCTCAAAACAGAAATTCGCAATGCAAAATGGTTGAAGGTGCTCGAAGGCAAGGCTTCCGACGTCAAGGCTTGGATGAGGATGTGCCGGTCGGCCAAATTGGATGGTGCCTCGGCGGCGCGTGCTTCCACGCCTTCAAGGATTTGAATGCATGGTGGCGCGGATAAGCGAACTGGATGCCATGGAAATCCTCGACTCGCGAGGTAACCCAACTGTGCGAGTCAATCTCCGCCTCAACGACGGTACTTGCTCGACCGCGTCCGTCCCCTCAGGGGCCTCAACGGGAGCGCACGAAGCCCATGAGCTGCGTGACGGCGATTCCCAGCGTTACGGCGGCAAAGGCGTATTGCGCGCGGTCGAAAACGTCATCCGCGTCATAGGACCCGCTGTCAAAGGCATCGATCCAGTTCGGCAAAGCGAAATCGACCGCCTGATGATTAATCTGGATGGAACAGAAGACAAATCTCGACTGGGTGCCAACGCCATTCTTGGCGTCTCGATGGCAATCGCACGGGCGGCAGCCAAAACCAGCGGCTTGCCGCTCTACAGGTACTTGAACAAATCACCATCGTACCAAATGCCAGTCCCAATGATGAACGTGATCAACGGCGGTGCTCACGCCGATAATTCTCTCGATTTCCAAGAGTTCATGCTTGTGCCGCATGGTGCGCCGACGTTTGCAGAAGCGCTTCGGCATGGGGCAGAAACGTTTCATGCGCTAAAAACTTTGCTAGGAAATTTCGGCTACGCCACCAATGTCGGTGACGAAGGCGGCTTCGCTCCGAAATTGCGTCATAATGAACAGGCGTGCCAATTGATCGTCGAGGCCATCGACACCGCCGGTCTGGTCGCCGGTACTGATGTCGCGATCGCTTTAGACCCGGCCGCTTCCACCTTCGCGATCGATAATGGCTACGCGCTTGCGAAATCGGGAGCAGGCGTAAAGTCCACAACACAAATGATCGATCTTTATCGTGATTGGACCAAAAAATACCCGATTAGCTCCATTGAAGATGGCCTTGGCGAGAATGATTGGGACGGATTCTCTGCGCTCACGGCATCGATCGGTGATCGAGTGCAAATCGTAGGCGACGACCTTTATGTCACGAACAGCGAATTCATCCGACGCGGAATTTCTACAAACGCCACGAATGCCGTACTGATAAAACTCAACCAAATCGGCACGATCACCGAAACTATCGAAGCAATCGAATTATGCCGATCGGCGGGGTGGCGTTTCATCATTTCTCATCGCTCCGGTGAGACAGAGGACACGTTTATTGCCGATTTCGCGGTTGCCATGGGCGGCGCACAAATAAAGACGGGCTCTCTCTGTCGAAGCGAAAGAACCGCTAAATACAATCGCCTCCTAGAAATCGAGCGAGAGCTGGGCCCGGCCGCGGTCTTCAAGAGTCCTTTGGTTTGGAGAGACAGCTAAAGTTCCGACGAGGAAATAGGCAAGCCCGAAATCGGGGGCGAATGCCATGTGCCGAGGCGATGGTCAAATGTCTCCTATCGTCGACTTTCAGAAGCATTGTGCTAAACGGTCACGCAACCGAAACACCGCTTTTGAATTTGCGCTCGACCGATGTGAGGAAAGTTTTTGTCATGCAAATTGGGACGCCTTCGGATACTGGTTTTCCGTTGTCCGGCAGACCCGAATTGCCGAGCCATCGCCGGGAGATCCTGATAGTCGCGGAGAGCTTCTGCGGTCTTGCTTGAACCCCAATGGATAAGCCATGCCAAACGCCCAGCGCAATAAACACGCTTCGCGTATTGCACTACGCTTCATCATCCTTATCGGCATACTCAGCTTTTTCGCGGATTTCACGTACGAAGGCTCGCGCAGTATCATTGGACCATATTTGGCAAGCTTGCAGGCCACGGGGACGATCGTAGGCATCGTCACGGGCTTCGGCGAATTGTCCGGTTACGGGCTCCGGCTATTCTCCGGCCGATGGGCAGATACAACCGGAAAATATTGGCCGATTACGATCTTTGGTTATGTGATCCAGATGGCGTCGGTGCCGGCACTAGCTCTGGCGGGAAATTGGCCAACTGCTGCCGCGCTTATCATTCTCGAAAGAATCGGCAAAGCCATCCGCAATCCACCACGCGACGCCATGCTTTCGCATGCGGGAAAGCAGGCCGGCGGATATGGCTGGGCCTTTGGCCTTCACGAGGCGTTGGATCAGGCTGGCGCCATGGTCGGGCCGCTCGTCGTGGCAGCCGTGCTGGCATCCGAGCGCAGTTATCGTGAGGCATTCGCTGTATTGCTCGTACCGGCAGCGATCAATTTGAGCCTAGTCGCGATTGCCCGCGGGCTTTATCCGAAACCTGAAGACATGGAGACTTCACTTCCGGCTGTTGGCGGAGCGCACCTGCCACGCGTCTTCTGGATATATTTACTTGGCGCGATCCTCGTAGCTGCCGGTTTTGCCGATTATCCGTTGATCGCCTTTCATTTCAGTAGGGCCGGAACGGTGCCCGGGAATTGGGTGGCTATCTTCTATTCGGTGGCGATGGCCGTGAGCGGCACCGGTTCGCTGGTGCTGGGACGGCTGTTCGACAAGTTCGGTTTTGCCGTGCTGGTCGTGCTGACGCTGGTGTCGGCTGCGTTCGCACCGCTGGTATTTTTCGGCGGCTTTTGGGCGGCGCTAGTTGGCGCGGGCATTTGGGGCTTGGGGATGGGCGTTCATGAGTCGATTATTCCGGCGGCAGTCGCGCCGATGGTTGCGCCGCAGAGACGGGCTTCGGCCTTCGGAGCGTTCACGGCGGGCTACGGGATTTTCTGGTTTATCGGAAGCGCGGCAATCGGGATCCTGTACGATGTCTCTATGGCGGCCGTCGTCGCGTTCTGCGTCGTTACACAGGTCCTTGCGGTGCCGATCTTCATCTGGATCGGAGTCCGGAATCGGACGGCGGTTCAACGACGATAATCCTGTATCGTGCCCGCGAGCTGTCTCCTTATCATCCGGATTGACAGCTTTACTCGCGCCTGATGTCCGAGTTGGGTCAAAATCGACGCATTCTGAATGTCTGCGTGACGTTCGCCTGACCCTCAATAGCGCTCAAAATAGCCGACATTGCCGGCTCTAGAAGAGTAGAGCATCGCTGCTCTGCCCCACGGCTCACATGTCAACCTGCTCTGCGATCGCAAGCGCGTCGTACACCTCTAGCTGCTTCTCCGATTTGGGATGTAGTCTGTGCACCCTACTCCGCGGATGGGGGAAGCAGCCGGTCCATCCCATTAGCGGAACTACTGACTATGGAGGCAATTGTCTCTGGAGCTGTTCCTGCCTCCGTTTGGCAGCTACATTTGCGATGCTGTAGGGAGCGACTCGATGGGGAACATCGTCCTCCTCGACCTTGTGGGCGGCATAGCCCTGCTAATGTGGGGACTGCACATGGTGCAGTCCGGCATTCTGCGGGCGTTTGGAGCCGATCTGCGACGTATTCTGAGCGTCGCGCTTAAAAACAGGTTCACCGCTTTTCTTGCTGGCCTAGGCGCCACCGCGCTGCTGCAAAGTAGCACGGCGACAGGGCTGATGACGACCACATTTGTTGCTGACGGGCTCGTCGGCCTTGTTCCCGCTCTCGCCATCATGTTGGGGGCGAATGTGGGGACGACATTGATCGTCCAGATCTTTAGTTTCGACGTGGCGTGGCTCGCACCCATTATGCTGGTGCTTGGTGTTATCGCGTTCAAACGTAGCAGTGTCACGCTGGTCCGGGATCTCGGCCGCGTCTTCATCGGGCTTGGGCTTATGCTGTTGTCCCTGCACATCCTGCTCGACACGCTTGCTCCGGCAGAGAACGCACCGAACGTGAAGGCATTGCTGGCAGCGATGACGACGATGCCGGTGCTCAATGTGATTTTCGGCGCTGTTCTTGCCTGGGCGGCGCATTCGAGTGTTGCCGTCGTGTTGCTGGTGATGTCGCTGAGTTATTCCAGCTTTATAACCCCCATCGTCGCGCTGGCGCTGGTCGTGGGCGCCAATCTCGGCAGCGCAATCAATCCCTTGATCGAAGGAGGCGGTTTCGGGAATCCGGCCGCGCGCCGGCTACCACTCGGCAATCTGATCAACCGCGTCGTTGGCTGCGCGCTGGTGTTGCCCTTGTTGCAACCATTGGCCGGTGCACTGACCAGCCTTGATTCAAATCCGGTGCGGATGGTTGCTGATTTTCACAGCCTATTCAATCTCGCGTTGGCCGCGATCTTTATTCTTCCACTTCCTTCCTTCGCCCGGCTGTTGCAATGGCTGCTACCTGAGCCACCCGCTTCTCCTAATCCGTCAGCGCCGATCTATCTCGACGCGGGCGCGGTCGGCACGCCATCGCTCGCGCTTACATGTGCTGCGCGCGAGACCCTGCATATGGGTGATCTGATCGAAACCATGTTGAGACAGACCATCGTTGCGCTGATGACCGACGACCGGAGGCTAGTCCTTGACATTGAGCGCATGGATAACGCGGTGGACCGGCTGCACGAGGCGATCAAGCTCTACGTCACGAAAGTCACGCGCGAGAGCCTCGATGAAAGTGAAAGCCGCCGCGCCATGGAGATTATCGATTTTGCCATCAACCTCGAACACATCGGCGATATCGTCGACAAGAACTTGATGGAATTGGCAGCGAAGAAGATCAGGAATCGGCTGAGTTTTTCAGAAAGCGGCGCCGCTGAACTGAAGGAGTTTCATCGTCGCGTCGTCGAGAACTTTAAGCTCGCGCAAAGCGTTTTCATGTCTGGTGACGTTAAGGTAGCCCGACAGTTGGTCGAGGAAAAGGTGGCAATCCGCGAATGTGAGCGCACGGCGGCCGAGAATCATTTTGTCAGGCTCCGCGACGGACTGACCGCCAGCGTGGAAACCAGCTCGCTTCATCTCGATATCCTGCGTGATTTAAAGCGCATTTATTCACATATCTGTTCGGTAGCCTATCCGGTTCTCGAGGCGACAGGTGAGTTGCAACGAAGCCGGTTGAGAACTGCCGATGTTGATGCCGCGCGAGACACAAGTGGCAAACTAGCTGGGGAGCCAACGCCATGAATGACAATGCACACTGCCCGAATGTGATCGCTGATTTTTGGGAATGGTACGAGCGCCGGCAGCAGCGCGAAAAAGGTCCCCTGGCCAAATATGCACTCGACCGCTGTGACGAGACCTTCAGGCGTTGCGAGTGGGAACGCTTCGGCTACTGGTTTGCCGTCTATCGTAAGTCGCGTCCATGCGTGCGCAACTCCGCACCCGAATGTCGGCGACGACCGAGCTGATACAAGCAAGCCATCATGTCTGTTTGTGGCCCTTCGCTACATTTTGTGGCGGAGCAGCAACTTGGTCGCTGTTGGAGCGAAGCGGATATTGGCTGATTTCGGGGCTTTATTGGCCCTATAGCGAGTGACCCGAAGGGCGGCGTCACAGCGGCGCACCATTCTAATCGCGATCGCATCGGCGATTTGACAACAACTAGCTCAGCGGTTCTGTCGTCGGAAATGGCCGACCGATGTGGTAACAGTATTATCGACTCGGCGAGCTCCCATGGCTGAAGAAATCAAGAACCTGACTAGCAGAGTGGACCGTTCGCACGACGGCACTTTTCGCGCCTTCTGGAACGGGCGAGTGGTGTATGAAAACGGCCGGGTCAAGCGGTTTGAGACTGAGCGCGAGGCTTGGGAATTTCTCGCCCAATGCGATGTGGCTGGCAAAATCATACATTAGGCCACCGTCTGCCATGTTACCTGGCGTTGGCGACCGGCGTGCTATCGCCTTCTCCGCCTAACGCCTTTTCTTTTTCAGGCGCCGCCGAACGCGCGTGGTAGATTAATTTAAGATTGGAGAGCACGCCAAAAACGCGGTAGCAGCGTTTTTCGAGGCGATCAAACCGCTACGCCAGCCTGCTCGACTTGCCGATGTCCCATCATGAGCGTCAGTCCTGCAGATCAACAGACTGAATCACTCATCTTTCTGCGCCGCAACTGCCGACTTTTGCAACGCTATCGACCCGAAGCGGACATAGCGTTCTTGAATTTTGAGGTCTATTTTATCCCCGACAGCGGGTTAAAGATTGTTCGCTGAGTGATTATGAATCATACTTTCATGGACCCAGCGCAACCTACTAACTATGAATTAGTGGTCGTCAACAATCCGGATGACTGGAACGCCTACCATCGGATTCGCCGCGAAGAGCTTTTTGAAGCGCGTGGCCGCCACGGCATATACAATCCCCATCACCCTGATGAAGGCTTGCTGAATAACTTTCCATTGCTTCTCAAGTGCAATGGCGCCGCCGTCGCGACTGTCCGGTTGGATGTGCAAGAAAATGGCGTAACCATAGTTCGTCTTGTTGCAGTTACGCGGTCTGAACAATCCAAAGGTCATGGCCGCGTTTTGGGAAAACACATCGAAGACTTTGTTCGAAAAAAAGGCATTAAGAAGCTTGTGGTCAATGCCGCGCCTGATGCTGTCGGATACTATGAGCGGCTAGGCTTCTCACGCGAGATATGGGATCGCGCAGAACTTAAGGGGATGCTTGTAGACGTCGTACAGATGGCGAAAAGATTGTGATCACAGTCAACGTGCGGTCTGGGTCAATCGCGTCATGGCAATCTTGCGCCAAAATTGACGTTCGTCCGTTGTTGCCCCGATCGCGTCCTAAATGGTCCATCGCGGCGAATGCAGCAACGCGCCATCATCAGACATTCAACACGGTTGCGAGCTGCAGGAACTCCTCTAAGCTGCAAAAGCATCCGAATGCATTTGCTAAGGCGGGGGAAGCATGATTCCTCGGCGAGATTTTCTGCTCGGGGCTCGCACCGCTCACGCACGCCCTACCCTGGAACAGGGACGAGCCGTTGCGTGACGAATACCGGATTGAACGCCAGGCGTCGTCCGCGGCGCCGTCCTGGAAGAGATCCACAACGCGCCGGTGTCCGCTGCTTTTCCAAGTAGAACCGGCCGCGAGTGACTAAGATAAAGTTCGATCGCCGGGTATAGCAGCTCTGGGACGCGGCGCTCATCGACCCTTTGGGTTTTGGTTTGCTTGCGCGGCAGGATAATCCACCAGCTCCCCTTTTCCGACGTGAAGGTCTGGCCGATCGTCAACCCGGCAAAATTCTTCGATCTTATCGGGCAACAGGCGAGCAGTGCGATCATCAATCCGTTGCGCACGGCCTGACAAAGCGCGAGTTGGCAACCGCGTTCAATTGCTCCCTAAAATTATTGACAAGTGGACGCGGGAAGGAATGCCGTCGCGCTCTACCGGCTCAAAACGTGAAGGGTTGCGATACGATCTCGCCCCTTGTGTGGAATGGCGTTGCGCTCAAGCGAGGGCCGAAGTCGGCGGCGACGGCAACAAGACGGCGGAAGCCAAGCTCCGGTTAGCAATTGCACAGGCGCACGCGAAGGAACTTGAGAACGTTAAACGCGAAGGCCGCTTGATCGAAATGGCTGCGGTGAAGGGCCTTGTGGAGGAAGCCTTCGGGGATATCCGCGCGGGCCTGATATCGCTTGCCAGTCAAGTGACGACGCTCACGGACGATCAACGGGCGCAACTCGATTCCGCGATTGACGATTTAATGGGTGAAATTTCGACAAAAGAATCTAGCTTCGAGACGGCTGCGGAAGAGTCGTTGGAGAGGTTTGAGTTACATGCGTAGCCCGCGCGGGAATTGTCCCTTCGACGCGGCAGGAATATAGTGTTGCGTAGGGATGGGGTGCTGACAGAAATGCTGGATGAGCTGATACCAAAACGAACGGACCGAAAGCGCTCTCGTGTAGTAACCGGGTTTAATCGCCTCGGCATTGTCTTAACGGTGCCGCTTCTTCTCTTGGCCGTGTCCCTTGGCGTGAAGGAATTGATATATCCAAGCGGGCAAATGGCGGTCCAAATACCGCACGGGTCCATGGCTTGGAAGGCATCTGATCGCATTTCCGAAAGTGATCGAACCGCCATTGCTTCGATGCAAGCAAAACAAACGGCTATGGGCATAACCGTTCCCGAAGGATTCATTTTTGTTGGTATGCCCAAGGAAGTGGAGCACAAAACCGATGTTGACTGGACAAAGTTCGAATTATGGGATGGTCGCGTAATTGGAATCGCATCCACCACCCCAAAGACCGTATCGGATGCAGCGGTATATTTCCTATGGAGCGAGCAATCGCGCGGTCAAAATTATACGGACAAAGACCAGATTGAGTTTAACGGTACTAAAGTGACATACCTAAATCCGTTCGATCAATTCCCCCCGACAAAGCTTCCTTGGCCGACGGCGCGGCGTCACGATTGGACGATGGCACTTCTATCTGCTGGTGCTGCTGTAGCGATCTACCTTGTGTGCTGGTCCCTTGGCTGGATTATTGATGGCTTTGTTAGAGAATAATTCGTGCTGCGTTTTAATTTCTGAACGATCCAAAAAACATCGTTCCTTCCAAAATACAAAACGGGATGCGAATCCGACTTCGCAACAGACGTTCACGCTATTTGAGTCTTTTGTTTCGTCCTTGCGCGCCGATGTGCAATCTCTTGAGCGTAGGCAAGGAGAGACAGACATGCGCGAGCAATTCATGGAGGCAATGAAACGCGAGCTTGCGGGGGACGACGCGATAGCGCTTGCGCAAACGCTGATACGGCGTGACGCCGATCCGTATTTGATCGAAAAGTTGTGTGCGATTTTAGTGGGGAAACGGGTGGACCATCAGTAAAGGAAATTTACTTGATCTTTGTCGTACGTAAGCAGCTTTGGCTCAATGTTTGTCCCGTCTAATTGCTCTTCAAATTCTCTAAACGCGCTTTCCACGCGGGCTGACGAAGACTCCATAACGGCGATAACAGCTACATCGGGGCGAAGCCGTCGAACGACTGCCGAGAAATCTGCGGTTTTGCGAAGCTGTCTTCCCGATTGCTTCACTTCACAAATGTGGACTTTGCCATCCACAACACAAATAAGGTCAAGATCGGTTTCTGGCCCGTCTGAGTCCCAAGGAGCCGCTTCGAACCAGATGTCCGACGGCCCTTCGAAAAAGAATGACTCCTCTCGAAAACCCCTAAGTTGAGCGATTGCCCAGAAGATCGAAAGTATTCCGTGCTTTCGAAGCGCTTCACGTACAAACTCATTTAGTCGAAAGCGCCACGGTTGACTGACTGGTGCGGATTCTGCGGTATTACAAACCTCGCAAGTCAGTTCTTTTTTGACGGCATCAATTCCGATCCAAGACCGATGCAAGCACTTGCGACACCTGTGCTCGTAGCCTTGATGCAAAACTCCGATACGCGAAAGCCATTTTACCTGCGCGATAAACGACCTTATCTCGGCCTCGTGCATTTCGCTTTTTTCATTTTCAGGCATATCTGGGTCGGGTGGATTTTGTGTCCAGTCTTCCTTTTGTGAAGCCCTGTATGCCGCCTCAAGCGCGTCCCACGAGAGCGTGGGAACAAAGGTACGAAATTGCTCTGCTTGATTAAGAACAATGTTGGCCAGTCGATTTAGATCAGCCTCGCTCCGAAAGTTAATCGTTCCGGACCGGAACCGGTTTCGGAGAGTTTGCTCCACCACTGTTCGGCGGGATTCCGTCAACGACGACGAGGCTCCTAGCAATTCAAATTGAGCCTGCCAGAAAGGACTCAACAGGATTCTAGTGGCGTCATTTAAATCACCGAAAATCTGTAATACGCCCCAAAAGTACCGCCCATTCTCGGATCGCTCAAATCCGCGACACAGTTGATTTAGACGACCAACCGGGCCGCGTTCGAAAGGGTACCAATCTCTGCCCTCCATCAAACTTCGTTGAAACGCATGAAAGTCATTTGGCTCACGTATCGTCGGGAATTTGGAACCGCTATTCGCATACAAGGCAAGCAGGCCGCCCCTTTCGACTCGGGCCTGCATGTATTGACCATACTGACTGGGAATCTGATATCCGCGAACGAAGCTCGACGCCATCCGGAGTCGGCGCGGCAGTCGCCAGTGTTGGTGTTCATTTGAGTATCGCGAATAATCGACACCTCGCTCAGCATCAACGGTAACAGCCCACGTCCCCTCAAACGGGTTGAGCAGACCGGTTGGTGAGTAACGAAGATGGTCAGGCGTCGGCGCGGTTATCTTGATTTCGTTGTCTTGGAAGGAAGACTCGCTCCACACGTTCGATCCACGACCAATCAAGCTGTCCGAGATGACAAAATTTGAATTTTTCAGTGCGTTGGTTGGCGGAATGCACACTTCGGCACTTTCGATCTTATCGACGCGAAAAGCTCCCCATGAATGGTGCTTCTTTAGCTCAGCCGCGAACGCCTCTAGTTTGTCGCTTTCCACACTACACGATCTAATGGCCGCTAGAGGCGTCCCACCGCTACCACTATGCGTCATATGATTGTTGTTTCGAAGAAATTGGCTGAGGGCCTCTACCACGGCTGAATCAGCGAGAGCTGATTCTGGAATTCTCAAATCGACATAGGCGTTATCTCGCCATTTCGGGAAGTGCGCCCGGCAATTCCAATAGAACAAGCGGTCAGCAAAGGTGTCGCCCACGACAATATTAAATTCGTGTCCAAACCGGGTGTTGTTGATTTCAAGCCGGGGAGCAAGCATGGCCGAAAGCCGCGACATTGGCGTGACCCGGCTCGTGGTGAGAACGTCTATCAATGCCTTCGTTGATGCTATCGACTCGTCTGGCGGACGAACGTATCGTTCACGCGGCTGTGCCTCGTTTTCGGCAACCAAAAACAAAACTTTCGCATACTGGCGAAGATAACCTTGAAAGCTTGTGCCGATGCTATTGGTCCAATAGCCGAAGCTATCCTGCACAAAACGATCAAGCCCCATTCTTCCCAGCGAGTCCAAAACTCGGGTTGGCTGAGCGGCTTCAAATGGCGCAGGTCCTGCTGCAATCGGAAGTAACGTGGTTACCTTGAGTGGATCGGTTGGCAGGTGTGGCCGAAGCGCATGTGCATCTATTTCCCCGTCGACCGCGTGGTGAACCAAGAAGCTCGGATAAATCTTTTCGTGAAGCTCTTCGACAACAGCATCACTCAGGCGAACGTATGAATAGACAACATCGGGGTCATAATGCTCTAGCCACTCGTTGTAGGCCGCTTTAGGACGACCATTCTCGCACGGAACGACCAAGCTAAAGCGGCCACCCCATACACCAAAGCAACGCCCAAAAATGCCATCAAGCGTTATGTCGGAGTGCGCATTATCCTCAACCAAAAAAGCAAGCCGAACGGGACGCGCTCGCGAATAAATCAGCTTGGTAGCCATCCGCCGATCTCCCGCCCTGCGCTTTCGATCTCTCGGCTCTTCTATGAATTCAAAACTATCTTTTTTGGCTCATTGATACGCGAGTGCTTTACACTAAACCGAAAGCGCTCGGCCCAAGCCAATGATGCGCGGCCTGCCGTGACCATTGCATCTTGGGCACCGCACGTCCTTGAGGACGACGCGGATTGATGCTTCCGGATCACGCGGCTTTACGCGCAAGTCTAAATCAATGACTGTCTCGCAGGAGTCGCAAAGAATGACAGCCCAAGGATGCTTGGCCGTAAGGGCTGCGGCAACTGTTGGCCAAAAATAGCAATAGCGCTTCGTGGACATGATGGCGTTGAACCGACGCACTGTTGCGAGCGCGTCGCGCTCCGCCTGCCACGCGCGGCGCATCCGTTCGATAGCTTGCACGCGCTCATGAGAGTGGGGGCGACGATATTTTTCGGGCATGGGGTATTTTGACCCGTTACGACAATCCTAGGAAGGGCATTGCGTTAGTTGGGCGTTCCTGCCCAGTAAGCTATATTTCATAGCATTACATTTTCAGAGCGTTTTCATGCGTGATTTCCATGCCCAAATCCAATTGCACGTTCCGCAAGCGAGACGTAACCGCCGCCGTTCAAGCCGTTGTTAAGGCTGGCGTGGAAGTCGCTCGCGTCGAAATCGGCAAGGATGGTAAGATTATCGTCGTGTCCGGAAAACCCTCAGAGCCAGTCAGCGCCGATAGGGGCGGAATCGAACCACCGACACTGTGATTTTCAGTCACGGTTTCGAAAGCCTCTTATCAGTGCCGCATAGGCCTGTGCTGCACTCAAGCCATCAGCGCGATTATAATATTCCTCGGTGACAACCGGATCCGTGTGGTGGAGCAACGCGCTCGCAAGACGTGGGATGCCGCCAGCATAAACAGCGGCCGTCGACGCCCCGCCGACTCGGAACAGGTGGGGACTAAGGTCGATGCCGACCGTTGCTAATGTTGTCTGGCTAATGACCCTTGCAACACCCGAACATGACATTGCCTTGCCGTCGTTGCATGACAGCCACAATGCTGGCGGCGGCGCATCTGTTCTGGCGAGAACCGGTCGCTGAACGGCTAAGTATTGGTCAATCCACCGCGTCAGACATGGGTCAACCGGTCGCTCGTCCGCGCGCTTTTCCTTTGTCTCCAAAGCCGGCAGCACAATCCACCAGGCACCGTTCACCTGTCTGAAGGTCCGCCCCATTTCCAATGCAGCAAAATTCTTAAGGCGAATCATATGGAGTGCAAGCAATGCGACCATCAGACCGTTGCGAAATTGTCGAGCGCGAGCAAGGGCTGACCAATTCGTCGAGGAATCCACCTCGGCCATCAGCGTCAAGCCGGCTTCAAGCAGGACATGGCTGTAGATCAGTCGGTGGAATTTGGTTTTCGGCTGCATAACAAGTTCAAGATCTTTTTCAATCTCGGTTAGCCAACTCAAATCCCGCCACGGAGCGAGCAACTGCGCGGTACGCCGGAGTTTGTAAATCGATCCGTACATTGTCACAGAACCTACGCGAGCCTGCAGTTCTGCAACGAAACGGCTAACCCGATCTGGGGTCACATAGGTCGCAACTTCCGCATTGCGGTCGATACCCTCTGATCGCTGCACGTGGTCGAGAAAATATCCATATCGACGGGCCAAATCGCGTTGCGTAATCTCTCTCAGGTGTGACGCTGCACCACCTCGTCTTAGGCGTTCGGCGGGACGACAGGCATCCATCCAGGCCGAACGATCGGCCTCGGGCCATTGATCAATCGGAAGAGATCGAATCTGGCCGAAGTGTCCAGGCATGGTTCACGCCAATTCCGGCTCGAATGTCATCAGCTTCCGCACGACGTCGCCGAACATCATGTTCGCCTGCATGGTCTCCAAACCACAGTAAAATTTTACGGTCGTTTGGATATTGCGGTGCCCGAGCATTCGGCGAACCGTCTCATAGTCACCGGGGTAATGTTTGAGCCATATTGCTGCAGCAGCGTGGCGAAATTGATGTACCGTGATGAAGAGGCCAGTTGCCTTTTCAACCTGCTCGGTAATCTGCCCGCTTAAGGTTTTGGCGTCCTTGTGTCCGCCGCTCTCGCCAGGGAAAAGCCACAACTCATTCGAGCCCCGCAGCAAGGTTGGCCTGAAATCGCGAACATATTCGTCGATGAGCGCCGTCAGCACATTATCCAGTGGAAATTCGAGATTGACGCGGTTCTTCACGTCGTAGTCGGGAAACACCAACATGAAGGGCGCATTGAGGCCACCCGGTTTAATCAGATTTTGATCGAGCCTGATCTGGACCAAGTTACCGAGACGAACCGGAGCAAAGGTGAGGATACTAATTGCAACCGCAAGCTGGGCGAGAACGGCGGCCTTGATGGGTGCCTGCTCGCGTAGCGCCCGCGCTTGCGCCAATAATGCCGCAGGGAGATTGACCACCTCGTTCCAGACAGTGCCGCTCAAGACCTGTCGGATCACAGCCAAGTTCTTCTCGGTCATTCCACCACGACGGTAAATCTCCAGCGAAGCCCGTATATCATCAAGGCGTTCTAGTGCAGCATCATCCAGGCAACCGGTCTTACGGCCGATCGACAAGAGCTTCCAGCCAAGGTCGATCGTGTAGGTGGCCGGCTCCTCGCCATCGGCCTTCCAATAGGCATCGATCACCAGTCCTACGACATCGGGCTGGACCAAGGCCGCCAGCGAGGTAAGGCTTTCGATGGGAATGCCCTCCCGCACCGCCGTCCGGGCGGTCGCCATTAGTTCGGCCCGGCACCGGCGGATGGTACTCGGCTTGCAGGGCCGCATGCGCTTGCCGCTGGCACCGCGCCTAATCCGCGTGAGCCCGATCAAGTAGGCCTCAATGTCGGTCCTCAACCCCTCTGGAAAGTCTTCCCAAGCCGGCCCCGCCATGGCCTTCGGTGCCGGCTCCACGAGCCGGTGTACCGGCCACCCCTCGATGTGGCCCACACAGGCGTTCCAAGCCCGGGCGATGGCGCGGCGCGCGGCGCCGTCAGTCGCCAACGCGGTGGTCTCGGCGCGATAGCGCATGTAGCCGTCGAGGACTGCCTCATCGACAGACGCCGGCGCGATTTTCCGGGCGGAGCAGTACCGCATCAATGATGACAACAGCGATCGGACCCGCCGACCGGCCAGTTGCTCACGGAGAAGCTGCCACTCAGGGATTAGCGGCATGCCGCGGCTCGATACTCCCTGCTCATTGCCGAACCAAAGTAGCGCAGCGCGGGTATTCGATTTGTGATTGGCGAGCGTCTTTGCGTTCATCCCGACGCGGGCATGGTGCAGGCGTCCAATTGGGAAGCGCACCGCGGTCCATCGCGCCGGAATTGTCGCCAGGGGCTTGTCCATGGCCTTGGCGATCTGGCGCAGTGAGCAAATCCATTGCGAGTGGGTCCGGGCCGGCAAGCTTTCTGCGCTTTCGATTGCCTTCACGGCGTCGCCGAAGGAAGGCTCCAGCAGGGCAGTTTCAGTCATTTGGGATAGCGTCCTTGGCGCCCAACGGCGTATGCAGATAGCGCACGATGTAATTTGATGTATTTTAGGAAGATGTCAACAGTATATAGGGTACATATACTCATACGTTTGTTCCTAATATTCGATTGTCTTTGATCACCTCATGTATTTCGATGTATTGCGAATGATATTGCTTCATCTCTACTATAGCGGTCGAAACGCTAAACTAGAGATTGCCGGTCGAAAGGCGCTGTTGCGCCCGCATCCATTGCAGGAGTGTTGGTTCCGCGTAGCGGATCGAGCGCCCGAGTCGAATAAATGGCGGCCCATCGCCGCGCATGCGGGCCTTGGCCAGCCAAGACCCACTGACCTTTAAAAGGCGCCCCGTTTCTTTCGGGGTCAGCAGGACTATCGCGACTTTGCGCGCCTCGTCTTTGGTCGGTGCGTCCATTTCCATCTCCTTGCCGGGATGTCCCGGAGATGGCCTGCCATATACGCCCGGAGCTTCCGCAAAATTGCGTGCTCGTTACCGCCAAATTCAATTGGGAAGGGGGCGCGACGTCGGGAGCGCAATTATTCTCGAGGCTTGCGCCCGGGGTGCAAAAACCGACGATCTCCCGTCTTTCCGAAGAGGGCCTTTAGTGCCCTCGCCACCGTGTCTTCACTGACAGGCGTAGTCCAAGAGCCAAGCCGATTGGCCTCTCTCGTTAAGGCCTTGATGGTCTGCGGAGGAGACCACTTTCCGCTTTCAACACATTTTACGATCACGGCCTCGACACGCGCTTGCAACGCTGGGCGTCCGACTCGTTTCCTTGGAAGAACCTTTCTGCGAAGCTTTGCCCTTCTGCTTCGCGCCAATCTGTGTCCCAGTTTTCGAATCTCGACCTCGCGGAATGCCAACACCACGTCCGCGAAGTCACGACCAAACCAATCAAATAACTGTCGAAAGGCGGGATGGGCAGGCCGGAGCAAGCTAAAGCCCCTGCCGCGAGCGCTCCGCAAGCCAGGGATTGACTCCGTCAGCTCAGCGTCCAGCTTAACAAGCCGACGCGGTGTTCCGCCGATGGCCGTTGCGCGCAAATGGCCTTCGTCAACCGCGGACCAGATCTCGGCTATCGCTCTGCTCCGCGCGTCGCCGTCGCTCATGTCGATACCATGGGCGCGAAGCTTACCGACTACCGGCAAGTCAGGCTCGCCGCCGAACATCACAACAGCGAGGGCATCGGCTGCCTGCAGAAGGGTCAGATAGCCCACCGGGACGATGGTCATACCACCCTCCTCGAATATGCGCGCCGGAATCCGTGGCCCACTTCTTGAGCTTTTCTCCGGCCGTGTCGCACGGTTCTTTTTGATATTACCTGATTCCTTATTATTCCCGCTCGCTCCAAATGCATTGATTCTTATGATTTCTCCAGCATCTCTAAACGCATGGCACGGCGCACGAGCATCATGCCGAATTTGCCCATTGTTTTCGGCCTCGGGGAGCTTGAGGCCGCAACAGCGATTGGCATCTCGGCTACGAAATTTCGGGCTCTGGTAAACGAAGGTCGCATGCCCTCGCCAAGACGCATCGATGGCCGTAAACTTTGGGATGTCGACGAACTGCGGATGGCGTTTAAGGCGTTACCGCACGACGAAGACAAAGAAGTAAATTCATGGGCGGACGTAGTGTGATCAGACTCAAATACTTGCACGCATTCCGCGATCGCTTCGGACGCATGCGTTATTATTTCCGCAGGCACGGCAAACAAAGCGCGCTTCCTGGGTTGCCAGGGTCCAGTGAATTCATGGCGGCCTATTCTGGGCAGCTCAGCTTGCTGATAAAGAAGCATGAAGCCCGTGCGCCTGTCGCGCCTGGCACATTTGCCGCCCTAGCGGTACGCTACTACGGCTCGCCGCAATATCGGTCGCTGTCACCGACGAGCCAAGTCAACTATCGACGCGTGATTGACGGGTTTCTCGAGCAGCATGGACACCGTCGCGTCGATCAGATGACGCGTGAACACGTCGATATCATCATCGGCAAAATGGCGAACAAGCCGGGCGCCGGCATCATATTGCTCAAGCGCATTCGGACGCTGGTGCGCTATGGCGTTGCACTGGGCTGGACAGACAGAGACCCGACGGCCGGCGTCAAAGCTTATCGCTCAAAGGAGATCCATACGTGGAACGAGGCCGAAATAGAGGCATTCGAAAAGAAGTGGTCCGCTGGATCGCGTGAGAGGCTGGCGTTTGCGCTGCTGCTTTACACAGGGCAGCGCGGATCAGACGTTCATCGCATGCTTTGGGCGGATTTAGTCGGAGACAGTATTCGCGTCGCCCAGCAGAAGACCGCCGCTAAGCTAACCATTCCCATTCATCCGGCGCTGAGCAAATTGCTCGCTCGGGCAAACAAGAATGGAACGACCATCCTGGCGACCAACTTCGGCAAGCCATTTTCGGTCAAGGGCTTTGGTCAGATGGTTTCGACCGCGATCCGCGAAGCGGGCCTGCCGCTACGATGCAAACCACACGGCTTGCGTAAGGCGGCTGCACGCCGACTTGCCGAAGCTGGCTGCTCGGCGAGCGAGATCATGGCTATCACCGGTCACAAGACCTTGGCCGAGGTTGAGCGTTACACGCGCGCGGCTGAACAGGAGCAACTCGCCCGGCAAGCGATCAATCGACAGGCACGAAACAAAAACAAAAGTGGCAAACCTGCCTCGAGCGAAGTGGCAAACTCCACCGATGGCCTCATAGCGATCAATGCTTTAGCGAAGAAGCTGGCGCTCCCTAGGGGACTCGAACCCCTGTTTTCGCCGTGAGAGGGCGACGTCCTGGGCCGCTAGACGAAGGGAGCTATGGCCAGAGCCCATCGAGATAGCCTCGATATTCGGCAGGCGCAAGGCTAACCTCCGCGGGCCATGATCGACAGCATTGCCAGGCACGTGAACGCCGACGAGGGGCTCGTCCGCCGCGGCCGCTTCGTCGACACCACATTCATGATCGCGATGGACGATGCCGATTACCTCATCCGCATCGAGCACGGCCGCGTCGCCGCGATCACGCCGGGGCCTTTCATCACCCCGGACTACAGCTTCGCCTTGCGCGCCTCGCGCAGCGTCTGGGAGAAATTCTGGCAGCCGCTGCCGCCGATCGGCTTCACCGACGTCTTCGCGCTGGTGAAACAGAAACTCATGCGCGTCGAAGGCGATCTGCATCCGTTCATGAGCAACCTGCTCTACTTCAAGGACGTGATCGCCGCGCCGCGTAAAGGCGGCAAGGGGCCTGAGCGATGAGCCCGCGCTTCGAGCCGGTCGGCGGCCGTTATCTGCATCTCGAGCTGCTCGGCAAGCCGCACCGGCTTTATGTCGAGGAGGCCGGGCAAGGTATTCCCCTGCTCTGCCTGCACACCGCCGGTTCCGATACGCGGCAGTACCGCGGCGTGATGAACGACGCGCGCGTCACCGGGGATTTCCGCATCATCGCCTTCGACATGCCCTGGCACGGCAAGTCGTCGCCGCCCGCCGGCTGGCAGGACGCCGACTACCGGCTCAGCTCGCGCGACTATGTGCGCATGATCGTCGAGATCGCCGACGCGCTCGAACTCGACAGGCCCGTTGTCATGGGCTGCTCGATCGGCGGCCGCATCGTGCTGCATCTGGCGCATGAACAGCCCGACCGATTCCGCGCGCTGATCGGCCTGGAGACCGCGGCCTTCACCGAACCCTATTACGATCTGTCGTGGCTCAACCGCCCCGACGTGCACGGCGGCATGGTCTGCGCCGGCGTCGTCTCCGGTCTCATCGCGCCGACCGCGCCTGTGGCCGAGCGCTGGGAAACGCTGTGGCACTACATGCAGAGCGGGCCCGGCGTGTTCAAGGGCGACCTGCACTTCTACATGATCGACGGCGACATCCGGCCGAAGGTCGGCGAGATCGACATCGGGCGCTGTCCGATGTTCTTCCTCACCGGCGAATACGATTATTCCTGCACCGCCGAGGGCACGCTGGCGGTCGCGGAAAAGCTCGGCGCGCCGGCGACGATCATGAAAGGCCTCGGCCATTTCCCGATGAGCGAGGATCCGGAGAAATTCGTCTCTTATTTGTTGCCGGTGCTCGACAAGATCAGGGCGCTTTGATCGCGCCGGCGGGCTTGAGCGTCGCCAGATCGAACAGACGCACTTCGCTCTTGCCGTCGAGCTCGATGGTCACGGCCAGACGGCCCTCGCCGATCGCCGTCGAAATGACCTTGGCGCCGGCCGGCAAGGCAACCGATATATCGGCTGCCGGCAGCGCACTTCCCCCAGAGTGGAAAAGGCGATAGCCGATGACCATGAGCACCGCGCCGATAGCCAAAAAAGTGGTGAGGCTAGCAATCAGCATCAGCCGGCGCACCTTGGCGATAGCGCGCTCGGCCTGCGGATTGAGCGGCTTGTCATCGTCGGAGAATGCCTGAGACATGACTGACCTCGCCGTCGAGCAAGTGATCGTCGGCCCCGACGAAGCGGGCCTGCGGCTCGACCGCGCGCTCGCAGCCCACATCCCGACGCTGTCGCGCTCGCGGCTGAAGGCCTTGATCCTCGACGGCCAAGTGACCGTAAAAGGTGCGGTCGCGGCGCGCACGATCCGCGATCCGGCTACCCAGGTCAATTCCGGCGATACCATCAGCGTGACGCTGCCCGCCCCGGAGCCGGCCAAGCCGCAAGGCGAAGCGATCCCGCTCAATATCGTCTACGAGGACGATGCGTTGATCGTCATCGACAAGCCGGCCGGCCTCGTGGTGCACCCGGCCGCGGGTCATGCCGCCGGCACCCTGGTCAATGCCCTGATCGCCCATTGCGGCGCGAGCCTTTCCGGCATCGGCGGGGTGCGGCGGCCGGGCATCGTCCACCGGCTCGACAAGGACACCTCCGGCCTGATGGTGGTGGCCAAGACCGACCGCGCCCATCGCGCCCTCTCGGCCCAGTTCGCCAACAAGATAGAAAGCGGATTGGAGCGCGGCTATCTCGCTCTGGTCTGGGGCGCGCCGGAGCGGCCCCGGGGCACCATCGACGCGCCGCTCGATCGCCACCCGCAGGCACGCGACAAGCGCGCCGTGCGCGAAGGCGGCCGGGCGGCCGTGACCCATTGGCAGGTGCTGGAGCGCTATGCCGGCGCCGACGGCAAACCGGTCGCCAGCCTGCTCGCCTGCACCCTGGAGACCGGCCGCACCCACCAGATCCGGGTGCATCTCGCCCATATCGGTCATCCGATTCTCGGCGACCCCACTTATGGCGCCGGCTTCAAGACCAAGGCCAGCCTGCTTTTCCCGAACGCCCAGAAGGCTTTGGCCACCCTTGAAAGACAGGCCTTGCATGCCTATTTGCTGGCTATCGAACACCCTGTAACCCGAGACGTCCTGCGGTTCCGCTCGGAACTGCCGGCCGATCTTGGGCGTTTGCGTCTTGCCCTGGCGGAATCCACCGCGGCGACGCGCGAACGTTCCGAATAGACCAAATAAACCAAGGGCTTGGTCGCAAATTCGCGGCGCTTTCCGAGGTCACGGCGACGTGACGGGCTTAAATCTTTATTTCGCCCCACCGCTCCAGTATGTTGCAAATGCGATCTGCCCTTCGCGGTCGCAACATCGGATCTGCATCGCCGGCTCGGGGAGCGGCGGTGGCAATCGCCTGCCGATGACATCGGGGGCACTTATAAGGAGGGCGCTGTTATGGCCCGTTCTGCCGCACTGCCGATTCTGAAAGCCGAATCCGGCCTTTCTCGCTACCTGGAAGAAATCCGCCGGTTCCCCATGCTGGAACCGCAGCAGGAATACATGCTGGCGAAGAGCTGGCGTGAGCACGGCGATCGTGAAGCCGCGCACAAGCTCGTCACCAGCCATCTGCGTCTCGTCGCCAAGATCGCCATGGGTTACCGCGGCTACGGCCTGCCGATTTCCGAGGTCATCTCGGAAGGCAATGTCGGGCTGATGCAGGCGGTCAAGCGTTTCGAGCCGGAGAAGGGTTTCCGCCTCGCCACCTACGCCATGTGGTGGATCAAGGCCGCGATCCAGGAATACATCCTGCGCTCGTGGTCGCTGGTGAAGATGGGCACCACCGCCAACCAGAAGAAGCTGTTCTTCAACCTGCGCAAGGCCAAGAGCAAGATCTCCGCGCTCGACGAGGGCGACCTGCGCCCGGATCAGGTGCAGGTGATCGCCAAGCGCTTGGGCGTCACCGAACAGGACGTGGTCGACATGAACCGCCGTCTCGGCGGCGATGCCTCGCTCAACGCCCCGATCCGCGACGACGGCGAGGCCGGCGAATGGATGGACTGGCTGGTCGACGACGCGCCGAACCAGGAGCGCATCCTCGCCGAGCATGAGGAGAGCGACAACCGCCACCAGGCGCTGATTGGCGCGCTCGACGTGCTCAACGACCGCGAGCGCCGCATCTTCGAGGCGCGGCGGCTGGCCGACGATCCGGTCACGCTCGAGGATCTCGCCGCCGAATTCGGCGTCTCCCGCGAGCGCGTGCGCCAGATCGAGGTGCGCGCCTTCGAGAAGGTGCAGAAGGCGGTGAAGAACCGCATCGCCGCCATGGAGCGGCCGGAAGCGGCGCAGGCGGCGCTGCAATAAGCAAAGCGCATCGTTATCGTCGCAAAATGGCCGGGCCCGTCCCGGCCATTTTTTGTTTCCGCGCGCCGACTCCCTTGCGAAACGACAGTCCGCTTTGGCGCGCGCCACGATCACGCCGCACTAAAGCTTATAGCGGACCGAGGCGAGACGTTGCGTCATGTCTGCGAAGGGCCGATTCTGTTGAACAAGTCCGTCAGCAGAGCTCAGTAGATCGAGCGGATCGGCGTCGCGCAGAAGCGTCTCGACGGGCCTCGCCT
>Ga0335083_10001176_pt1 | contig 36739 bp, 29 predicted proteins | sample Lox_Sample_42_FD_206716 | JGI IMG/M metagenome (GOLD analysis project Ga0335083, IMG submission 206716) | Soil microbial communities from Loxahatchee National Wildlife Refuge, Florida, United States - Lox_Sample_4.2 | ecosystem: Environmental > Terrestrial > Soil > Wetlands | place: USA...
ACTGTCGCTGTCCAGGTGATGCTCGTACCCAGCATCTGCGGACTTTGCAAACTGGGACGCAGGGTGATGATCGGAGGTGCGGACGCAAACAGCAGGCTGCTGGCAAACACGACGCCACACAGCACACCCCACCGCGCCAACGTTAGGACAGCGATGCAGAACGACTTAGACACAACCTACCTCCAAAGTGCACAGACGCACGAGAGATTTCATCATCCAGGAAATTTGGCGAAGCTTGTTTGGACTCGGTGGCAGGACCGAAGCGGCCTACAACTATACACCAACTTGCCTCCGTAGCATGTCAAATCAACGTGTGGGACGGAAGATCTCAGGTTGGGGACTTGAACGCGCGGAAAGGTACACCCGTCCCGCCATTCGGACGGCCGGCGTGCTCCTACGGCAGGGTTGGAGTGTAAAGGTCCTGCTGGCGATAGATGCGATACGACCAGTCGCTGGCCTGCACTTGATAGACGATGTTGCCGTTCATGTCTACCTCGGTGGCTTGCGATGCGTTGCCTTGGCCCTCGAGGGTGAGCAGACCGTTGCCGAAGCTGGCATAGATATTGTTGGGAGGCGAAACAAGCAGTTGCGCGCTGCCTAGAGCGAACGAGTACTGGCCAAGATCGGCCAGCGTCGCGATGTACACCGAATGTGCTGATTCGGACACATACAGGACCATCCCGCGGCTGTTACCGCCATTGCACTGCTTGTGGCGCAGATTCCCATCGTCGAACACCGTCATGACCTTTAGAGCGTTACTCTGAATTTGAAACGCCGCATCGTGCTGGTGCGTGAACCAGGGAAACACCTCCGGATCGCCGCAGGGATTCTTGGGAGGGTTCAGAATCTCGAAATCGCCGAACGGCCCCATCTTCCATATCACACTGCCGTCACCGAGCCCGTTGTTGTAGTTGACCTTGAGGACCCAATCCTGGCTGCGCTCGGAAAGAACGATGTTCCCATCATCGGTAAGCTGGGCGGAGTTCGTGTGCAACCAGTCGTTGGCCGTGGGAAATACCGAATCAAAAGGAGGGCAACCTCCAGAGTTGTGATAACACAAGTCGCCCAAGGTGGCTCCGCGGCTGAGGTCCTGGTGGGCGAACGAGTCCCAGGCCCACACAAGCTGCATGTTGTGGTCAAGGACCAGGATCATGTCCCCGATGATGTCCACCGGGTGCCCGGGCGAACCTCCCTGATATTTGACTGACACCATATCGCGCGATCCCAGCACCAGGATGTCTCCGTTGGGCAGGCGCCGGGTTTCATGGGTGTTGAACGAATCCATGGTTGGATAGCCGTTCGTGGCCAGTTGCTCGTTCAGGCTTGCAACGTTGGTCCGCAGAGTGACGTTCCCGGCCAGGTCATACTCGGTGAGGTTGTCGTTCGTGAGTGTAAAGAAATTGCCTCCCGGTTCCATGCGGGTCAGAAGCACCTGACCTGGGTAGTACCAGATGACGTTTCCGTACAGGTCCGTGGCGGCCGGCCAAAAGGTGAATGGGGTACCAAAGCCTGAAAGCAGGTGGAAAAGGACCACTGGAAATGCTGCGTCATGTGGGCTCGGTGGCATGTTCAACGTCATCTTTTGGGTCGGAGGAAAATCTGCCGGAAGCCGTCCGGTAGTGAACGAGAGATCCGTTCCGTTGTTGTCGTAATTGTTGGCAAACTCCTCCCAGTGCATCAAGTACTGCGTCGAAGGCAACATCCCCGCAACCAGAAAGTTGGCGCTGCTGGCCGAGCACGGCACCGCGTTGGTCGTGCTCGATACCTGCGAACCGTTTTGCCGGAACCGTACCCGCAGCCAATGACCAATGGTGCACGGCGGCCCGCTGAACAGCGCCACCAGCGGATGCGACGTCGAATTCACATACGAGCCTCCAGGGCTGGTCACCCACGGCAGCAGCACATACTGCACAGAAATTCTCGGAAACGTCTGGTACGGCTGCTGCGTGATGTCCCGCACCACCACGCTGACCACGTACGTCCCCTCCACCGTGTACGGCACCCAGGTAAAGGAGTTGGGCAGGTCGAAGTCCCGCACAATCTGGCTGCTGCCCTGCACCGCCGCACTGAACTGGTAATCGTAGCTGTGGCCGGGAAGCGGGTTCTGCACTGTCGCTGTCCAGGTGATGCTCGTACCCAGCATCTGCGGACTTTGCAAACTGGGACGCAGGGTGATGATCGGAGGTGCGGACGCAAACAGCAGGCTGCTGGCAAACACGACCCCACACAGCACACCCCACCGCAAGAACGTTAAGCAGAATTTTGTAGACACAGGACGCCCCCAAATGCCGAAGACGGACGACGATACCAAAGCTTTGTCCTTCGGAGAAGTTGCTTGGACTTCAGTGTGGCGCCTTACGAGTGGCTTACAACTATACACCGGTTCTTCTGCAGGCGAGTCAAGAATTTCCCGCGTGAGCAGTCGCTGATGCTAGGTAATCGGCTTTGTTTGGACAGTCAAGCTAACCGGCTTGCGGCTTCCCCTTGTTGAGGCAAGCCGGTACTGCTTCCGGGGCGAGGGAAACGGGCTTCCTGGAACTCGCAACTCTAAGGGCACTGGTAATGCACTAACACGATACGGTTTGGACCCTCTACAAGGTGTCTAAAATAGCGCTGCTTGAGCGCATAATCTGCATCAATCAGCTTCACATCTTTCGCGAGCAGAGTACAGGTCCGATTGAGCCAAGCCTCCGCGTCAGCCGTTTCCTTCATTGCATTAACATTGGTTCCACGCACGAAAAGTACAGGCCCACCAAAACCAGTGAACGTCTTGCCGACATCTAGAAAAACGATGTCTGGGCCCTCAATCATGCCGGGTAACGCTTCAGGAGTCAGGGCAAAATTGAGGTAAAAGAGAAACGACGGGCTGTTTGTGACAACCGAAACCCCCTTGTGGATTGAAGGTACCACCTCCAGGGCCACCAAACGCCAGGGTTCAATGAAATGCAGGGAGGCGTAATACCTCCGCGTAACGGTGCCGAACACTCCGCTTACGGCTATTACAAGCAGGCAGCCCAAGAGGACGACGCGCGGTAGGCCATTTCGCGCCAGCGCAACTGCGAGCGGAACCAGCAGCCACCCTGAGATGAAGAGCAGCCTTTTTGCGTTAATGATCCCGCTTGCTGACATGAACAAAAACAAAATAGCGAAATAGACGAGGAAAGCCAGGGCCCGGGAGCCGGTCAGCAGCAGGCATGCGCAACAAACACATACGACGATAGCAAGGCCGATGAAGACACTGGCCTGCCAGTACCATGGTGCGACAGATTCGCTGACGAATAGCACATAAAAGTTATAGGCTGCATAGACTGCTCTGGTCGCGATCCCAGAAGCGCCGAAATCGAGGCCGGAGTGCAACTCCTGCAGGAATACCCTCCAGAGTGGTGCATAGACGGCCATCAGCACAACCATGCCTGTCAGAAGATAGCCAAAGGTTCGTCGCACTCCCAACATCAGGATGGCGTCGATAGCCAACAGGCCGAGAATCACCCATCCAAAGTAATTGGAAAACACTAGAAGAGCAGCTGCGCTGATAAGCAACAGCCAGTTGTTCCAACTGGGTCTGCGCAGCCAATAAAGATACGTCAGGGACACCAGTGCCACGGCGAAGAAGGTGCACGAATACCAGCCTGCCAGTCTTCCAAAGTGAAAACCGAAAGGCCATAGGGCACCGATGACAAGGAGGTTAAAAAAGGCCGTGTCTCCCGCGAATTGCTTTGCCATTGTCGCGAACAACAGCAGTCCGGCCCCGTATAGAAGAATGGAGGGCAACCGGAGCAAAGTGGCATTTCGCGCAAACGGAAGCCAGAAATGAAGTAAGACATCACTGAGGGGCGGATGTTCGTGCTGCCCAGGGCCCGCGGAGAACAGCTTGATGGTTTCTATCGCCGGGGGCCATGCCGCGGTCGCAATTTGCGCTTCGTCATCCAGAACCGTAAACCATGAGTCGGTGGCGATCATAACGGCCAGCGAGACCAGGAGGATAGCTACACCAGTGGCGACTCTTGCAGACAAGATGCGAGGCACCTATTCCTCCCCGTGGAGTCTAGACCTTGTCGCCTACGCTCCCGATCACGGTGATGCTGGCGTTCGATCCTTCATAAGCAGGGCGCCCACATGTGGCTGTACTCGGTTCGAACGCCCCTTAGTGCGGCACCGGCTTCCATTTGTTCAGGAAGGCCATTACATCTTCGGGCGCGAGGGCGCGGGCCTTCTCAAACTCGCCGCCCTGCTGGCTATAAAGCAACTTGCCGTTGCTATCGAGCACGGCCAGCGCCGGAATGCCCTTCTTCATCGGTACCTGATACTGCTCCATGATGTCCTGGTTCCTGTCCCCTTCGCCCACGTCCACGTGCACGACTTCGTAGTTCTTGCGCAGCACGGTCTCCACGTCGGCGCGATGAAAGGCCGTATCGAGAACATGGCAGTCATAGCACCAGTTCGCGCCAAACACGACGAGCACGCGCTTGTGCTGCTGCGAGGCGAGCGCCAGCGCCTGCTTGATCTCGACGTGTGCGTCGATGCCCGGCGCGTAGATGATTTTGCTGGTTGAGGTGGGCTGTTGCAGCCGCGCCGGGTCGCTTCGCTTGGTCGCCGCCAGCCGCCAGTCGTTACCCTGCCGCTGCCATAGCTGGCCTTCGGTGATGTACACGGTCCGCTCTCCCGGGGGCGCGCCAGAGCGGATCTCCGCCTGAAAAACCACCTGACGGAATCCGGTTTGTGGCGCTTCGGACTGAAGGATGTCCAGTTTCATGCGCCGAGCTTTGAGGCCCGTCCAGAAGGAGATGTCGGCGTCGGCGCTAGTCTCGCCGGCAGGGGTAACAATGCGGGCGGGAGGATTCGCGCTGTATAGCGCCTTCAGCGCGGCCGGGTTGCCGCTGATGACGGCGTCCTGCCATTGCTGTAGCGGTGCGAAAACTGAGATTGCGGTAGGAGTGGATGTTTGAGCAGCGCCTTGGAGAATAGCTACCACAACCAGGAACATGCAGGTGCGGTGAAGGAACCGCGACAACGACCTCATACAGGTGAGTATAGCCGAGCGTGCACGGCCTAATGACCAGCGTGGTACGGATGGCCCTTCAGAATTGTGAACCCGCGGTAGAGCTGTTCCAGCAGCACTACCCGTGCCAGTTCGTGGGGCAGGGTAATCTTCCCGAAGGAAAGAATGTTATCGGCAGCACTGCGGATGGTTGGACTCCATCCGTCTGCAGGACCAACGGCAAAGAGCAACTCCCGCGCACCGTGGGACTGATGATACTCAAGGAAGTTCGCGATCTCCTCCGACGTAAGCTCACGCCCGCGTGCATCGCACAGTACCAAAACCGGCGATATGCGCGAGGCGCTCTTCTCCACCAGTTTGAGCAACGCCGCCTCTGACATAAGTTCCTGAGCGTCACAGGCTGCGTAGCGCGAGAGGCGCTTCAAATATTCCGCAGTCAGGGACTGGATAGGTGCACTGCGCGTCCTGCCGATCCATGCGATGCGAAGTTTCACGGGCTAACTCTTGCGTCTGCGGGAGGGCGCAGCACGCTTCCGTGGCGCGGCTTTGGCCGCCTTTTTCACAGGCGTCGATCGCTTTAGAGACGCCTTTTTTGCTGCGGCTTTGCGCACGGGCTTCTCCAGATCAGGCGTTTGCAACCGCGTGGCCGACTTCCAGAGACGCTCCAAATCGTAGAATTTGCGCGCGCTCTCGGAAAAGATGTGGACCACGAAGTCGATGTAGTCCATCAACACCCAGTCAGCCTGGTTGTAGCCCTCGATGTGCTTGGGCTGCACACCGGCGGCGCTAAGTTTCTGGTCCACGTCGTCGGCGATGGCCTGTACCTGTCGTGGGTTTGCTCCAGAGCAGATGACAAAATAGTCGGTGAAGCCGCTAGCCTGCGCACCCAGTTGCAGGATGCTGATGTCCGTTGCCTTCTTGTTTTGGCAGGCATGCACGGCGATGGCGACTTGTGCTCGCAGTTCGTTCTTTTTCATGCAATCGGCCCGGGTTGCTTCAAGTCGCTTGTCTCCTTGGGGCACGGCTTCGGTAGAGATGTTCCTTTTGGATGTATTCAGCGACGGTGTCGGGCACAAGCCGCTTCAATGCCCCGCCGCGGTCCACCGCAGCACGAATTTGTGTCGCCGATACGTTCTCATGGGTCTCGGGTAGCATGTGCAGCGTCGCGCCCGGCAGGACCAGCGGTCCCGCCATCTTCTCCTTGCGGAACAGCTTTGTCACCGCCGCGTTCGGCCGCAGTTTCCCGGGCAAGGAGGAAGCCACGTCAGCCAGCGAATAACCCGGACGCGCGGCGATAATGAAATCGCACTCACCCAACAACTCCTCCGGCTTGTACCACTTCGCAATGTCTTTGAAGGCGTCCATCCCGATGAGGAAGTACAAGTGGTCGCTCTTGCCCAGCGCTTTCTTTACGCGACGGACGGTCTCAATCGAGTAACTTGGCTCGCGTCCCGTGCCCTTTCCGTCAGGATCGGGGGCCTCCAGCAGGGACGGCACGAACTCCTTCTCCCCGGCAAGTGCCAGCGAGACCATCGCGTAGCGGTGGTAGTACGAGATGATGGGTTCCTTCTGCTTGTGTGGAGGAATGTAGGCGGGAACAAACCACACCTGTTTCAACTGGAACTTGGCGGCGGCGGCGCGGGCGACGACAACGTGTCCGCGATGGATAGGATCAAAGGTGCCGCCAAACAATGCCAGATTCATTCAGATGGTAGCTACAGTTTCCGTGTTCTACCGCTTGGATGCAAGTAGAGAGTCGCAAGGCAGCTGGGCCATGAACCTCGTCAGTCAGCAGGTTGCACGCCGGGTGCGCTGGCCGATATACTTTAGGTTTGCTCAGTTCATCTTTGTGCTAGTGAGGAGCGCAGTTTTCGATGCCGAAGCGCACATTCCAACCCAATCGTCGTCGCCGCTCAAAGACGCACGGCTTTCGTTCTCGCATGAAGACCAAAAGCGGGCGGGCGGTGCTGTCGCGCCGGCGCGCCAAGGGACGCAAGCGCGTCTCCGTGAAGGCTGGCCACCGCGAGTAAACCCGAGGACCAGGGGCCCCCAGACAACTCATGCTTTTGACCTGTTGGGAGAAAGCGTTGAACTCCGCGTTATCGCAGCGTTTCCAGAAGGACCAACGGGCGACGCCCCAGCAAAAGGTCAAATGCATCAGCAGAAGGACTCCGTGGGACGGTGGAGTGCTGAATGGCTCGAAATGTCAACGCCGGCCGCAGCAAATTCCCGAAATCGAAGCGTCTGTTGAAGCACTCCGACTTCCAGCGGGTTTATCAGAACGGACGCCGGCAGTTTACGGGAAACATGACGGTCTTTTACCTGCGGCGTGACGGCGATGCTCCCGGGACCGCTCCCCGTGTAGGGTTCACCGTCGGCCGTGTATTGGGAGGAGCAGTCGAGCGCAACCGCATCAAGCGCCGCCTGCGGGAAGCGGTACGGCTATCGTGGTCGGAATGCGAGGGACCGGTGGACGTGGTTCTGAATCCGCGAAAGAGCACCCTGGCGCTGGCCTTCAGCGATCTGAAGGATGAGGTGAGACGAGGCTTGCGATTGGCGGCGCAACGCGCGCGGCCGGCGGGACAGAAATGAATCGGGCACTGCAATTAATACTGTGTGGATACAAGCGGTTTGTATCCCCCATGCTGCCGCATGCCTGCCGGTTCGTGCCGACGTGCTCGGAGTACGCCATGGAGGCCATCGAGCGGCACGGCGTGATTCGCGGAGGTCTGCTGGCAGCCGCGCGGTTGTTGCGCTGCCATCCCTTCGGCGGTTCAGGATATAACCCGGTGCCAGGAAACGGAAACTGAGACTTGGCCGAATACCACAATCCACAACAAGAAGGCGGCGGCGGTGGCGACCGCAAGATGATGCTGATCTTTGCCGTCACCTTCGCGATCATCATCCTCGCGCAGCTCTTTTTGTCCAAGAACCGCCCCACCCCGCCGCAACCTAAAGCAGGTCCCGCCGAAACCGCTCCGAGCAGCACTCCTGCTGGGGAAAAAGCGGGAACGTCTCCCTCGCAAACGCCGACGACAGTGCCGGGCAAAGGACCGGCCAATCCTCCCAAGAACACAGTGGTGTCGAAGTCGGCCACTGCGGAGGTTGAAACTGTAGTCGAAAACAACCTCTACCGCATCGTCTTTACCAATCGCGGGGCGCAGGTCAAATCGTGGGTGCTGAAGAAGTACAAGGACGAAGACGGCAAACCGCTTGATTTGGTCAACAAGGATGCTGCGAAGTTTGGCCTTCCGCTCAGCCTCTTTACTTATGACGATAATCTGCGCAATCAGATCAATTCTGCACTGTACGTTGCCACTCCCCTGGGAAGCTTCAATGCCCCGGGCACGCTGACCTATGAGTATGCGGAAGGTGACTTGGCGGTCCGTAAGACGTTTCAGTTTGGCGATGCATACGTCGTCTCGATTGAGACGAAAGTCACCCAGAGCGGCAAGGCCGTGCAGGCCTATCCCATGTGGCCGGCGGGCTTTGGCGACCAGACTACCGGCCCGCTCTATGCTTCGGCGCGCATTGACTACATGGCGGGCGGCAAAGTCGAGCGGCTTGCCATCAAGAAGGTGAGCAACGGCAATACCCTTCGTGGTCCGTTCAACTGGGCCGGGCCCCAGGACCAGTTCTTCGCGGCCATCTTCCTGCCTGACAATCCGGACAGCGCGGCCATGGTGACCCTGCACGAAGGCATCACCGTCCCAAAAACTCCTAAGAATCCTGACCCGAACAATGTGTATCGCTACGAAGTCCTGGGCGCTGCTGTCGGCGATACGTCGGGGACGACCCAGGAGCGGCTGTTCGTAGGACCCAAAGACATCAACGTGCTCGAGACAGTCCGGGCCAACACTGCACCCGGACAGATGGACGGCCCCGATCTGCGCGACGTGGTGGACTTCGGGTTCTTCAGCCTGATCGCGCGCCCACTCTTCCTGTGGCTGAAGTGGACACACGAACACATCGCCAGCAACTGGGGTGTGTCCATCATCATCCTGACGGTCATCATCAACCTGGCGCTGCTTCCCTTGCGCATCGCCAGCATGAAGTCAGCGCTGAAGATGCAGAAGCTGCAGCCGCAGATGAAGGCCATCCAGGAGAAATATAAGAAGTACCCCATGCGCGATCCTAAGCGTCAGGAGATGAACGCAGAGATCGCCGAGCTGTACAAGCGCGAACACGTAAACCCGGCGGGCGGCTGCATACCACTGGTCATCCAGATGCCATTTCTGTTCGCCTTCTATTCCATGCTGGGGAACGCGATCGAGTTGCGCCAGGCACCGTTCCTGTGGTTGCACGATCTGTCGTCTCCCGACAAGTGGTTCATCATGCCGGTAGTAATCGTCATCAGTACGTATCTGGTGCAGAAGATGACACCCAGCTCCGGGATGGATCCCAAGCAGCAGCAGATGATGACCTTAATGATGCCGCTGATGATCGGCTTCTTCAGCTACTCACTGCCCTCGGGACTGAGCGTGTACTGGGTGGTGGGAAATATCATTGCAATTATTCAGCAGTACGTCATGAATCGCAGCAGCCTGGGACGCGAAATGCGCGCCGAGGCGGAGAAACGTGCCCGGAAGAAGGCGAGTAAGTAGCTCGGGGCCCTGAGACCTATGGGCGGGCCGCGTAATTGTAAACGTTGTTTTGAGGTAAATCACATTGGCCATTTATCTTCCCGCAACCGCTGATGAGGAACACGTAGCCCTCGACGAGCTCACGCCGCGCGAGATCGTGCGCGAGCTCGACAAACATGTCGTCGGACAGGACCAGGCAAAGCGCGCCGTCGCCATCGCGCTGCGCAATCGCATGCGCCGCCAAAAGTTGCCGGCTGAGCTTGCCGAAGAGGTCATCCCCAAGAACATCATCATGATGGGCCCCACCGGCGTCGGCAAGACCGAGATCGCGCGACGGCTCGCCAGGCTCGCCAATTCGCCCTTCCTGAAGGTGGAAGCCTCCAAGTTCACGGAGGTCGGTTACGTAGGCCGAGATGTTGAATCCATGGTCCGCGACCTGGTGGAAATTGCCATTGACATGGTCCGCGAGGAGAAGCTCGAGGACGTTACCGACAAGGCCGAGATGAACGCCGAGGAGCGCCTGCTCGATTTGCTTCTGCCCTCGATGCCGGCGCAGGTTCCTGCACGTCCGGCAGCTCAAGAGCAGCAGCAGATTGGCTTCAACGTCGGCAACGAGCCCATCCTGGCCGGCGAGCCCGGCTCCCGCACCCGCGAGAAGTTCCGCCAGCAACTGCGTGAGGGCAAGCTCGACGACCGCATCGTCGAACTCGATGTCCGCGAGAAATCCATGCCCGCGTTCGAGATCATTACCAACCAGGGCGTCGAGGAGATGGACGTCAACATTAAGGACATGCTCCCTAACATCTTCGGCCAGCGCACCAAGAAGCGGAAGATGAAGGTCAGCGAGGCCATCGACTACCTCATTCAGGAAGAGGAGCAGCGCCTGGTAGACATGGACCAGGTGACGCGCATCGCCGTCGAGCGCGTGGAGAATTCCGGCATCATCTTCCTTGACGAAATTGACAAGATCGCTGGACGCGAAGGCGGCCACGGCCCCGATGTCTCGCGCGAAGGCGTGCAGCGCGACATTCTGCCCATCGTCGAAGGCACGACGGTGAACACGCGCTACGGCATGGTGCGCACCGACCACATCCTGTTTATCGCTGCCGGCGCGTTCCACGTCTCGAAACCCAGCGACCTGATTCCTGAATTGCAGGGCCGCTTCCCCATTCGCGTCGAGCTGCAGTCGCTGACCGTCGAAGACTTCGTCCGCATCCTCACGGAACCGAAGTCGTCGCTCACCAAGCAGTACATCGCTCTCCTGGAAACGGAAGGCGTCAAGCTGGAGTTCACTCCTGAGGCGCTGGCTGAAGTGGCGCATTTTGCCTTCCGCGTGAACGAAGGCACTGAGAACATCGGCGCGCGCCGCCTGCACACCATCATGGAAAAAGTACTCGACGTGATCAGCTTCGAGGCCTCCGACATGAAGGAGAAGCACGTCGTGGTGGACGCCGATTACGTGCGCAACACCCTCACCGACATCGTGAAGGACACGGATTTGTCGAGATACATCCTGTAGTAGAGCGACGCTGTTCGCATACCGAGAGCAAACGGGGTGCCTTCGAAACTCAGCCCACCCACACTACCTATTTCATCGCAACCCCGTGAGGACGTGCCGGTCCGGTTGTGAAGGCTGTGTTGAAATCCAGCTCAAACCTCGAATCCAGCTGAAGGTGATTTTTGTGGACTTTGATCACGTGAACGTGATGGTCCCCTTCAAGGTGGATCTTTCCGAAGTCATCTTCATTCAGGAAATAATCAGTGACCACCAGGCGTTTGTCATCGTCGGTAAGTGCAATAGCGTGGGGGCCTGTGTTCACGCCCAGGTTGACAATTCCTGTCTGAAAGGGATGTTCCGGATCACTGACGTCGAGCATTCCGACTTGACCGGCTTGAAAGGATGCAAACAGGAGCCGGTCCCCACTTCGGGGCATGGCCAGAAGCTGGACCATGCCTCCGGGAACCTGGGTTTCAATGTGCGGGACGATGTCCTCGCAGTCGAAGACGGCATGCGCCGTCCCGTCCCTGGTGTTTACGAGATAAACCAGTCCGTCAAACATGCCTGCGGTAAAAGCCCGCCCCAGCCGATCACCGGGAATCAGCTTCACGTCCATGGTGCCCATCGCATCGGGAATCTGAATGGTCTTGGTGATCTCTCTTTTCTCGAAGTTCCACACCCGGACTGAGCCGCGCAGCTCCGGATCGCCCGGGAAGTCGTCCAGCGTGCTCGAAGGCATGATGAAGTCCGACGTCACCATCAGATTTAGCTCTTGACGCGCCGAGATGCCGTGTGGATTGAAGCCGTGGTGCGGAGGATGAACTGGCCACTCCCTGATCATGTCGAGGTCTCTATCAAATTCAGCCACGCGCCCGGGGGTTCCACCTGTGCAAGAGCCCATCTGACTCACTAGAAAACCTCCCGATTCCAACGGCAGAAAGTCATCGGTAATACTTGACTCAGAACCGCTGGTGGAGAAAAGAAACCTGGGATTGCGTGCATCCGACACATCAAAGAAGAAAATGCCATTCTGGTTACGCAGCAGGCTGAGCAGGCCGCCGCACGCAAGGATGTTCTTGTCTGCCGACAGATGGCAGTGATGCGGCTCGTTGCCCACATTGCCCGGAGGCGGGAGGGGAACCGTTTTAATCACCTTCCCGTAAGCGTCAGAGTCTTCGTCAAAGTTAACGACCGCGAGAAAATCCGGCGCCAGACGCGCCTGGTCTCCTGCCCAGATGTAGAGAGTCTTCGCCGCTTTGCCCTTGTCATCGTCATCGTTCTTGCGGTCTTTAGCGAGTGAGGCCCCATTAAGAGCGAGCAGCAACAACATTAGAGTTCCTGCGCCAGCGGAATAGAGCTTGTGATGTTTCTTCATAACCACTCCTCGTTGATATCGGGTTGAAAGGTGAGCTTCAATTGCCAACATTCAATGCTCTGCGTGTGCCCCACCCAGAGGTTGGGCGGGGCGCCCGACAGCATCGCGTCAGCCTACTTACATTCGTACTTTGGAAACCCTGAGCATTCGCCGGATTTGCACTTATGGTCGTTGCCCACGGAACCAACTTTGCCGCACGTCTCGCCCTTGTTCAATTTCGCCTGGCAGGTATTGGTCTTGAGATCGAGGCCCTTGTCGCACCACTTGCCGCTGCCGCAAGCGGAGTCGCTGTTGCAAACGCAGGTACCTTTGGTGGCGCCGCCGACCGGCCCATTACAGGTTCCCTCGCGGCACTCGTCATCGAAACGGCAGGACTCTCCCATCGAGGCCGAAGCGGCGGCTGAGCAGAAGCCCGACTTGCAGCGGCCAGCCTGGCACTGTTCGGCCTTAGTGCACAACGCGCCCTCTTCTAACTTAGGCTTGCACGCGCGTCGTCCCGCGATCGGGTCGCCGCAATAGTTCCCGGAGCCGCAGTCGGCGTCGGCTTGGCATTCATCGGGAGAGGCGCATTGCGCCAGATTGCAGCGATCGGAAGCGCATTGCCGGTGGTTTGTGCACGAGCTGCCCAGCGACTTTTTCTCTTTGCAGACGTTCCGCTTGAGGTCCAGGACTCCGGCTGTGCAGTACTCGTTGTCGTGACAATCAGCGTCGCTTTCGCAGGCCCCCTCGCCTCGAAGCCCCGCCAACTTGATGTAGTTCACCTTGCCGTCATCGGTCATGTATTGACGGCGCTGATCGGCCGCCCGTTCCTGCTGGCAGACATTGAGGGTCTCGGTCCCGATGACAGTAAATCCCCCACTCGCGTCCGCCATCAGACTCAGGCAGTAGTCCATAATGTTGCTCACGCCCCCTTCGCAGATGTACGCACTGTCGTCCCAGGGCGCTTTCGCGATCCTGCCCTCGCAGGAATTGCAATGACCGAGTTCGGGAGCGAATATGTTCTTGTTCCCAAATCCCTCGTTGCACTGTTTATTGAGTCCAATGTAGGGTTCAAACGTGTGCTTCAGACTGAAGACGTGGCCCAACTCGTGCGCCAGATCGAACTTGGGCGCCGTTACCGAGAGCCAGACGCCTTTCTTGCGGTCGAACGGATTGACGTCGTGCGGAAAATTGGAATACCCACCCCATTTCTGCTTCTTCCCGAGAAGATCCGTCCAAGTCAACGTATCGCCCACCAAAACCGTCAGATGGCCGTCAGTCTCAGTCCGGGCATAATTGTCGAAGTTTTCGTCCATGAACTTGTTGAAGTCGGCCCGGCTATCGAAATTCAGGTCCGAGAGGTCCCGTCCACCCGCCATGGTCTGCCGGTCAATGGTGTAGGACACCTTGAGACTCGGTTTTGTGGAATACTGCCGCTCCGCCTCTTCCACCCACGGGATGATGACATTGCGCTCCAGATCGCTGTTACTCGTGTTCTTCGTGCCGTTGACGAACCGGATATTGAGATCGAAGGTGTCAAACTTCCCCGTTGCAAAGCCCTGAAGTGACAGCAGCGCTGCCAGGAGTATGAAAACAATGCGTGTCATGATCTGTTTCCCCCTTGATCGTGAGCTGTAGGTCTGGACTTCAATCGTTTTTCGCGAGACAGCAAATCCGCGCGCTCACTCTCTGCGGAAGCCACCCTCGAATGCTGTTGGCCACTGTCCCCGGGGCGGGGATATTCGTCAATGCCCGGCGTGTTCCCTCCGAGTGGAATGTTGCTTCCCTGAAAAATCCCTCAGGCTGGCAATAAGTTACGGACGCGATCGAGAAGGCAGCGAAATCGGGATTACGCCTGGTAGTACACTGTTTCCAACCATTCCAGGGTATGTCCCATGGGAAGTTCTATCCCTGCCGCCCGCATTTACCGCTTTGGGGCATTTGCGCTGGATTCCCGTACGGGAGAACTAGCAAACGGCGCAAAGAAGACGCAGCTCCGCGAACAGCCCCTGCGGCTCCTCCTCGCCTTACTGGAGCAGCCTGGCGATCTCGTAACTCGCGAGGAACTTGTTGGCCGCCTGTGGCCGGAAGGCACTTTCGTAGATTTCGACCGCGGACTTAACAAGGCCGTCAATCACCTGCGGGAAGCCTTGGGAGATTCGGCTGAAGAGCCGCTCTTTATCGAAACGCTGCCGCGCAGAGGCTATCGTTTCATCGCCCTAGTGACCTGCAATGGGCGTGAACCGATACAGGCTGCACCGAAGGCAGCACCACGCAGTTGGAGACACCTCTGGCTGGTCGCCGGTACGGTCGTTCTGGCTTGCCTGGTAATTGTGATTGTTGCCAACGTTGGCGGTATCCGAAACTGGATAGCAAGCCGATCGCAATCTACTCCGCAAATCTCATCTCTCGCAGTGATTCCGTTGCAGAATCTTTCCGGCGATCCGGAGCAGGAGTACTTTGCCGACGGGATGACAGATGCGCTGATCACCGCGCTGGCCAAGATGGGCAACGCCCGCGTCATCTCTCGCACCTCGATCATGCGCTACAAGGGCACGACAAAGAACATTAAGGAGATTGGGCGCGAACTGAACGTGGATGCCGTCGTGGAAGGGACGGTGATGCGCTCGGGTGACCATGTGCGGATTACGGCACAGTTGATTCAGGTCTCCACCGACATGCACCTGTGGGCTGAGGCGTACGAACGGGACCTTACTGAGATTCTTGATCTCCAGAGTGAGGTTGCAACCGACATCGCCCGGCGGATACACATCCTGGTGAGGCCGCTGGAGCAAGTGCGAACCGTAAACCCGCAGGCCTACGGCTTGTACCTCAAGGGACGCTACTTCTTCTACCAGTACACCAGCCAGGGATGGCAACAGGCGATTGCGCATTTCAACCAGGCGATCGAGAGCGACCCGAAGTTTGCGCCTGCCTATTCGGGCCTCGCCGACGCGTACTTGGTAGCGGGCGCCTATGGTGCGATTCCGAGCCAGGAAGCGCTGACTCGGGGGAAGGCGGCGGCGGCAAAAGCCCTTGAACTGGATGACAAACTGGCCAGCGCCCACTATGCCATGGCCACAATCTACACCTGGTACGACTGGGACTGGGCAAACGCAGAAAACGAATTTCGCCGCGCCCTTGAGCTGAATCCCAACGATGCATTAGGCCGCAATTGGCATGGCGGCTATCTGTCTCTGCGCGGCCGGCATGACGAAGCGATCGATGAGCATGAGCAGGCACTGCAACTCGATCCCTTCTCCTTGATCATCAACGCCAACCTGGCCCGTTCCTACTATTGGGCACACCGATTTGATGATGCGATTATTCAGGCGCGCAAGACCCTTCAAATCGATCCACACTTTGGAGTGGCCATATTCTGGTTGGAAGGTTCGCTACGCCACAAAAACCTCTTCAACGAAGCAGTCGCTCTACGGCAGGCTGTTTCCACTCCCGAGAAAGCACAGGTCATTGGGCATACTTTCAAAACTGCCGGCTTTAATGAGCTTCTCGGTGAATCTGCAGAAGCATTCAAGAAGGGCGGCGCCCTGGTTGAAGCCGCCCGATGCTACGCGCTGATTGGGGAAAAGGACGAAGCCCTGACGCTGCTGGAGTCCTGCTACGAACGCCGGTGCTCCTCCATGGCCACCATCAACGTGGAGCCAGATTTCGACGGACTGCACGAGGAGGCCCGATTTCAAGACCTCGTGCGAAGACTGGGGCTGCCATAAGCAGGCAATATGCGCAATCGGTGGCGGGATTCCTCCGGGGGGCTCAGGAGGGGTACCCTGCCGGGTGTCATCGCGGCCTATCTTGAGGCAACTGGAGTGTGACGCTAAGTTAGTTAGCCCAGGGCGGGAGCGCTGGGTTATCGGCGCCCAATTTATTTCTGAGCCCCTTTTAAGGGGCGGCACAATCAAGCTTGGTGCCCGGTTCGGTCTTCATATTTGCGGCCTGAAGCATCGCTAACAGTTCCTGCTCAAACGAGTGCGTTCGATGGTGAGCATCCTGGTTGCGCAATGTAACGCTTTACACGCTCGACGTGTGACGGGCTTACGCTGAAGGCCCCATATCCTTGCTGCCAGGCAAAGCGCGGCGACGTTTCCCGCATCAACCGACTGGAGTTTGCTTTTAGGGTTCGCACTGCATCGGCCAGCGCCATCTCCGCTGGTAGAGGGAGGAGAAGGTGGACGTGGTTGGACGTGCCTCCAACAGCGAGCACATGCATGCCATGATTGCGCGCGATTCCGGCGAGATGGTTCCACCTAGGGATTGCCGGTCGCGGGAGATGCAGTGGGTGCGTTGTTTGGCGCTCAAGACGACGTGGGAGATGGAACTGACGTAACTATGTGGCATGGTGTGCCGCCCCGCTAAAGCGGGCTCCCATAACAAAATAATAGCCAGTTTACCCAGCGCTCCCGCGCTGGGCTAACAACCGCAAATCCATACGCGAGAGCCTGAAGCCCCGCAGATTTGGTAAACCTCTCCGGCACGACTGAAAGTCGTGCCCTGATACAAAGCAATTCTAGAAGACAGCCCGCTACCCCGCGAATTGGCGCTCGTCGAATCTGTGGAGCAGTACGCCACCCACCACGCTGGTAGTGGTACATGTACTTTCGTAACTTGACTTCGGCAAAATTGGGGATACACTGACTTCTGAGAGGCCCAGTGTCTCTACGCCCCGAAGGGCCTGCCTGAGCAGAGTCGAAGGGAGCGGATTGGTCTTTGAAAATTCGTGGCTGGTGATCAGTGACTAGCCAGCCTGCGGTGCGAATGTTACTTAGTTGGTTAATGCCAGACGCGGGTTCCGGTCGGCCATCGGGCTCTTTGGTGCGCCCATAAGCCTAATAAAAGGAATACTTTGCGATAAGTCGTTTGGAGTCAAATCTTTGCACCAAAACCTCGCACCATTAGGTGCTAAGCCGATGATTCTAAAGAGTCAGATGGATAGGGGGGCGGGGTAGGGGGTCAGGCAAATCTAGACCATGACTGAGCCTGGCATCCGAAAGTTCAAATCCCAGCTCCGCCTTCAAAAATTTTTACCATCTGGTAAGGATACACGCGGTATAGAGCATAGCTGATGCCGCCGTCGGAGTGCTGGCGGAAGAGCAGATCGCCACGCCCGTTGGCGTCAGCGTCCACGGCGTCAATGATCTCCAGCCGCGGGAAGGCGTCGAGGTGATTATTGTCGGTAACGGAACTGAAGATTTTCTGCGTCTGGCCGTTGATGTCAACCCGCGCCACCACGGTGACGAAGTAATCCAAATCCTTGTCCGTCGCAGGTTTGGCGGGAGGAGCGGGAACTCTGGCGGTCAGCACAAAGGTCGGCGAGTTGCTGAAGTCCAAGTCAAAAGCTCGCAGGTCGTAGTCGGCAACAGTAAAGTTCTGCGGCTTTGCCGTTGCTTTCGCTCCGGGCTTCGCTGGCGCCTTGACCGCCTCATGTTTGCTGGCATAGCTGCGGACCTCATCGATGGCCAGAGCCAGCATCGGTCGCCCGCGCTCTTCCTTTTCCGGTGCTGTCATCGGGTAGAGCAGGGATCGCGTTTCGTAAACACCGGCGTCGGAGATGGCAGCATACGCGCGACCTGGCTGAGGAGCGTTCGGCGCGCCAGAAGCCTTCGGCGTTGGTGCACTCGCGTTCAGCGGTGGCGTCTTTCCGGCATCCGCCTTCGGCGTTGCGATTGCTGACGCGGCGGCACTGGATTGCGGCGCTGGCTTGCCCCGATGCAGGAGCGGCCGATCAGGATCGTTCTCGTCCGGAGACAAGGACGCGGCAGCAGGTGCTGCCTTCGCTTGCGATGCGTCGGGGCCGAGCGTTGGCCGTGAGGAATCGGCAGCAGAAGGAGGCGACGAGTTCTTTAGCGTAGGCCGGTCGGAATCATCCTGCGCAGCCGCTGGCGGTGGATTGTTGCCGCTGGACGAACTCGAATTTCCACCTGACGAAGCGGTCGCGGCGTCCGGACTGCCGCTGGAGGGCGAACGACGCAGCACCGGCGGACCCGAATCGTCGTCGGTTGGCGATCGTGGCTTCGGCTTTGGCTGCTTGGCTGCTTGCTCGGCAACTTTGGCGTCGAAGGCCGTTTGCGGCTTCCACTTGCCGTCGGCGATCCAGTTCCCATTGACCTGCCGAGGCATCGTCACGGTGAACCAGCCAGTCGGTTCACCGTAGTTCAGAGCTTCGTACAGGGTCTCGGGTTGCAGTGCCATCGGAGTGGGATTGGCGTCGTAAAAGCTGGCGTCGTAGTACTTGCCGTCGATCCAGAGAGCGACCGGAACCAGGCGCGCATCGCCTTTGGGCAGGAACTCAACCACGCCGAGCGCGCGCGGTCCGCGTTTCGCCGGCTTCTTGCCCTTCGCCTGCGATTGGTCCTGGTCGGCGCGCTGGTGCTCGGTGCGATCGCGAAGCTGGGCCGTCGTGATTGCCGGCAGCAGAATAATGGCAAACAGCGCAATGGCCCAATTGCGCGATTTGCGGTATAGATAATGCGATATGGAAATCAACGCCAAAGCTCCCAACTTTACTCTGCCCGACGAGAACGGATACCCGGTTTCGCTCGAGCAGTTCCGCGGCAAGGACGTGGTCCTGTTCTTCTATCCCAAAGCCGACACGCCCGGTTGAACCATAGAAGCGTGCGGGTTCCGCGACGCATACAGCAAACTGCAGAAGGCCGGTCTCGTGGTCCTGGGCATCTCCGCCGACACACAGAAGGCACAACTCAAGTTTAAAGAAAAGCACGACTTGCCGTACACCTTGCTGGCCGACGAGAAGAAGGAAGTGGCCAAGAAGTTCGGCGTCCTCCAGGAAAAAAACATGTACGGCAGGAAAGTGATTGGCATCGCGCGTACCACGTTCCTCATCGGGCCCGACGGCGAGGTCGCGCATATCTTCCAGAACGTAAAGCCTGATGGCCACGCGGAAGAGGTTCTGGCGCATGTGAAGAAAGCAGGCTGACAGCTTCCTGCGATCGGCTCTTGGGCCAAGCAAGGAGGCAAAGGCGACCTTACTCCTACTGCGTCTGTTGCAGCTTGGCGATGAGCTTCTGGGCGAGGTTCTCTTCGGACTCCGACCACAGCACGCGCCCGCTGATGGCGCAGCGCTTCTCGACCGCCGCGGAAAACGCCACCAGGCGGGCAATGTTGGAGCGCAGGTGCGCTTCGATGGCAGTCGTAAGGCGCGCGCCCTCGTAAGTGAACGAAGTGTCGAGTCCGAAGTCTACTTCGACGTGGCCGTCCTCGCTGTAGATGCCGTCATCGAACTGCAATCCGTGAACCAGGAAGCGCACCGCGACCGGGCGCTGTACCCAACTATCGCCGTGCTCATCCTCGCTGGGAAGCCAGAGATCCCAGAACGCCTCGAAGACAAAAGCGAAGTCGTCGTGGGCGAACTCACTGGCCAGGTCAGCGGCCTCCTCGGGCGAGATCCCCGGATTGAAACGGCGCTCCAGCACGGTCGGCTCCGTCCAGGCCACGGGATGCACCGACAGATAGGTGATGCCCTCACGCAGGGCCGAGTAAGGGAATTGCCGCAGGACGCCGACCGCACGCGACATCATCTCGCTCTCGTGGAAGCTGGGAAACCAGATGCTCAGATACAGCGAGTCGGCCATCGCGTCATTGTAGCGCGGCGGCGAGCCGTTGCTGTACTTAAAGCTGTCCAGAGCGAAATCACCCGGCATTCATAATGCTGGCGGCCGGAAAGCATCGGATATAATCTCGAACCTTGGGGGATGAGTGACGCCGGTTGTGAGCCCTGGGACGGAGACAGAAACTAGGCGCGGAACCAGCGTGTTAGCCAATCCCCAGCGGCAAGTGCTCCTGCTCGGCGTTCTGCTGGCTGCCGCGATCGTGGCGGTCTACTATCCTGTTGACGGCCATCCGTTCGTCAATTACGACGATAACCTCTACGTAACCGAGAACGTTCACGTCACGTCGGGGCTGCACTGGGAGACGGTGAAGTGGGCGTTCTCCACATTCGATCAGGGCAACTGGCATCCGGTGACCTGGCTTTCGCACGCTGCGGACTGCCAGTTCTACGGCCTCAATCCTGCCGGGCACCACGACACCAATCTTGTTCTGCATGTACTGAACGCAGTGTTGCTGTTCTGGGTCTTGCAACAGGCGACCGGCTATGTGGGACGCAGCGCCATGGTGGCTGGGCTGTTTGCGCTGCATCCCATCAACGTCGAGACCGTGGTTTGGATATCGGAGCGCAAGAACCTGCTCAGCATGACATTCTTCCTGCTTGCCCTGGGCGCGTACCGGCGGTATGTGCTCAAGCCGGGCGGGAGCCGCTATGCGGTCACTGCGGTCCTGTACGCCCTGGGCCTGATGGCCAAGCCGCAGGTGATTACCTTGCCGTGCGTTCTCCTGTTGTGGGATTACTGGCCCTTGCGCCGAATATCGTTTGCGCCGCGGGGGGCTTCGGGAGCTGCAGGTCTCCCGGCACGCACGCTTTCTCAGCTTATAGTGGAGAAAGTTCCTCTGTTCGCGCTTTCCGCCGTAAGTGCGATTATCACCGTGAAGGCGCAGCGGGCCGGTCACGCCTTCCGGCTATATCCGCTGTCGGTGCGCCTGGAGAATGCCATCGTTGCCTATGCGAGTTATGTGAAGAAGGCGTTCTGGCCGGTGGATCTTGCGCCCATGTATCCCCATCCCGGTGATTCGCTGGGCAAGTGGCACGTCCTGGCGGCGTTGCTGTTCTTACTGGCGATCACTGCGCTGGCTACCATGGAGCCTCGCCGGCGCTATTTGCCAGTGGGCTGGTTCTGGTTCGTCGGAACCATGGTGCCAATGATCGGTCTGGTGCAGGTCGGCGTACAGGCGATGGCCGACCGCTACGCCTACCTGCCGCTGATTGGGCTGTTCATCATGGTGTGCTGGGCGGTCGGGGACTGGGCCCAGCAACGGCATATCAGTATTGTCTGGATGGGGGCCAGCGGAGTTGCGGTGCTGCTCGCACTGACGTTCGTCGCCCATCGGCAAATCGGCTATTGGGACGACAACGTCACCCTGTGGACGCAAACCCTGCAAGTCACCCAGCGTAACTGGGTGGCGGAAAACAATTTGGGTGGGGCGCTGATGTCGCAGGACAGGCTGGACGCCGCAATACCCCATTTCCGGGCGGCGGCGGCCATCTATCCGGGGGATCCCGTCAGTCATCTTGACATCGGCTTCTACGAACAACGGCAGAAGAACTGGCCCCAGGCAATGGAGCAATACCAGGAAGTGTTGAAGCTGACGCCTAGTCCGCGGTTACGCGCGGAGGCATACAACAACATGGCGCTCATCGATCGTGAGCTGGGCGACTATGCCGCCGCGCAAGCCGAGTTTCAGCAGGCGGTTGACGCCAGTCCTGGCTATGTGAATGCCTGGATGGGTTTGGGATTAGCGGCCCAGAGGACGGGAGACTTGAAGACCGCTGTGCAGGCGTATTCCCGTGCCATGGAAATTCAGCCTTCGGATTTCGGTTACCTGCTGCTGGCGCGGGCACTGGAACAAAGTGGCCGCCAGCCGGAAGCGGAGGCGGCCGCTCAGCAAGCCCGGCACCTGTCACAGAACTTCACGCAGACGCAACAGACGGCTGACCGGCTCCTGGCGGAGTAGTTTCGATGGATAACCTTCGCGCGCGGGAAGGACAGGTGACAACGGCTCGACGATCGGGTGAAAGGGACACTCGCCCGCCGTCCCGGTTCTCCTTGCTGACCTCGCCACGCAGCCAGATGCTCGTTCTGGGCCTTCTGCTGGCTGCAACCGTCGCTGTTTATTGTCCCGTCCATGGCCATCCGTTTGCTAATTACGACGACCCCGATTACGTCTTCGACAACTTCCACGTGAAATCGGGCCTGCACTGGAGCACGGTCGAATGGGCGTTCACAACGTTCGCAGCAGCCAATTGGCATCCCCTGACCTGGCTGTCGCACGCAGCGGATGTGCAGCTCTTCCAGCTCAACCCTGCCGGGCACCACGACATGAACCTGCTCATCCATGCGCTGAACGTGCTGCTGTTGTTTTGGGTCCTGCGAACAGCAACGGGCTACGCCGGCCGCAGTGCGATGGTGGCCGCCCTGTTTGCGCTGCATCCCATTAATGTCGAAACCGTGGTGTGGATCGCCGAGCGCAAGAACCTCCTGAGCATGACGTTTTTCCTCCTCGCGCTAGGCGCCTACAGAAGTTATGTGCTCAAGCCACATGTCGGGCGTTACGCGATGGTCGTGCTGCTGTATGCCATGGGCCTGATGTGCAAGCCGCAGGTGATTACGCTGCCGTGTGTTCTTTTGCTTTGGGACTATTGGCCCTTGCAGCGAATGTTCGCCGGCCCACAGGACCCTGGGGGGCCGGCAACCGCTAACGGCATCGCGGGCAGGAGTTTCTTCTGGCTGGTACGGGAGAAGTTGCCGCTGCTGACCCTCGCCGTAGTCAGCGCCGTCATTACAGTGCAGGCACAAGGAGCAGGAGGTGCACTCGCTGCCTATCCTCGTTCTGTCCGTGTGGAAAACGCCGTCGTGTCTTATGCCAAATACGTTGGAAAAGCGCTGTGGCCCGCCCATCTGGCCCCGATGTACCCCCACCCTGGCAACTCCTTGCGAGAATGGCAGGTCTTGCTGGCATTGCTCTTTCTGCTGGCCGTCACAGGTTTCGTGATTGAAGACGGGCGGCGACGTTACTTTCCTGTGGGATGGTTCTGGTTCCTGGGAACCCTGGTACCGATGATCGGGCTGAAGCAAGTGGGGGCGCAGGCGATGGCGGACCGCTATGCCTATTTGCCGTTCGTCGGTCTGTTCATCATGATCTGTTGGGGAAGCTCGGACTGGGCGACCCAACGACATCTCGCCCCCACGTGGCTAGTCGCCCTAAGCGTGGCAGTGCTATTGGCTCTCGTTTCCGTGACGCACCGGCAGATCGGGTATTGGTGCGATCACTTGACACTGTGGGCCCACACCGTGCAGGTCACCAGCAACAACTGGCAGGCGGAAAACAATCTGGGCATGGCCCTGCTGCGGCGGGGGCGGATGGAGGACGCCATACCTCACTTCCGCACCGCCGCGGCGATTGATCCTGCAGATCCGGTCAGCAACATGAACATCGGCATCTACGAACACTCGCACGGGAATGTGCCGCAGGCCATCGAGCAGTACAAGAAAACCATCAGCCTGGCCAAGAATCCCAAGCTGCTGGCGCAGGCCTACAACAATCTTGCTTACGCCTACAAAGACCTGGGCGATTACGCTGATGCTCAGCAGAACTTCCAGGCGGCAGTCAGGGTGAATCCGGAGTTTGTCGGCGCGTGGATCAGCCTGGGACTAGTGGCCCAGAAGTCCGGTGACCTTGCTCTTGCCATCCAGGCCTATTCTCGTGCATTGAAGGTTGAGCCGTCGGGTTTCGGTTACGTGTTGCTCGCCCGGGCCTTAGAGCAAAGCGGCCGCAAGGCCGAAGCCGAGGCAGCCATTGAGCGGGCGCGGAACCTTGCACCCGATTTCTCCAGCGCCCAGCGGGAAGCCGATAGCCTTCTCGCACGGTAGAGCTTGGTGGCCACGCAATACCGCTACTTAGGTCAGCGCAACGTGTCGGTCGCGACAAAGAAATAAAGCCGGAGCTTGCGCTCCGGCTTGAGAAGAGACCTGGGGGAAGGGTCCTATGATTTAGAACAGCTTGCGCCGCAGAACGCCGGCCAGGCCGAGAATCCCAGAGCCAAACAGCATGATGCTGCTGGGCTCAGGTACGGTCCCGCCCATGGCGACGGTGAAGGCTTCCGAGGGAATCGTGCCCAAGGCACTCTCGGAGGCTTGCGACGGGCAGCCGCTGCCACCGCAGCCGGTGCCGCTGTTTTCGTCCCAGTACACTGGGTCGCCGCTGGCAACGGATGCGTTCTGCAGGTTCAGCCAGTAGGTGCCGCTGCTGAGGGCGACGTTCAGGCCCGTAACAGTGATCGTGTCAATGTTATAGCCATACTGGTTGGAGGAGATGTATTTGTCGGAGATGTTACCACCGCTGGCGGTGCCGGAACCAAAAACCGTTCCGCTGTTCTCGCCCGAGGTAATGGACCAATCCAGGGCCGTCACGGTGTCGCCCGGGAACTCCCAGACGCCGGCCGAGAAGCCGGTGACCGGGCTGCCGTTACTGGTGAAAGTGTCGCTGACGATGTAGCCGAAGTTAATGGTCCAGGCATCGGTGGTACCGTTGATCGGACCGTTGTCGTAGTCTGCAAAGGCTGGAACTGCAGCCAGCGCCAGGCAGAGAATTGTGAGTGAAGCGATACGCAGTTTCAAGGGTCGAACCCCTCCTTTTTGGTTCTTACTCTGGTTGTTCGCGAACTAAACCACACACCCCAACTACAAAGGGCTGAACTTTGTTGTGCAATTCAAAGCCCAACGCAAGTTCCACATAAAGCTGACCTTTAACACTTAGGTGTGCATGTGTTTGCGGTATAGTTCTAGGCAATTTCCCTTCACAAATGGGGGCAAATCCAACCCTGTCAACATCATAGCGGCACTACGAGCCAACGCCTCGCTCCTTACTTGGGTCCGTTTTTCCAGTCGTTGTGCGGCCCGAATCGCACCTATCAGACCGAGACTATATGAGCTAAGATGTCTAGCTTGCTGCGGCGGCAAATCGTATTCACGATTTCGAAGGTCGCAGGCCAACTTTAGAGCGCAAGGAGTGCTGTCATGAGCAGTGTCGTATCACCAATCCCGAAGGGATTTCACACCCTGACGCCACATATCGTCGTGAACAATGCCAAGGCAGCCGCCGAGTTTTACCACCGCGCCTTTGGCGCTGAGGTAATGGGCTTAAGCATGGGCCCGGACGGAAAAGTTATGCATGCGCAAGTCCGCATTGGAGACTCGATTCTGATGTTCGCGGACGAATATCCGGAATGGAACTCTCCTGCCCCCTCAACTACCAAAGCCGACACTTGCGTCCGGCTGCATCTCTATGTCGAAGACGTCGATGTTGTGTTTGCATCAGCGGTCCAGGCTGGAGCGCAGGTGGTGATGCCGGTAACAACCCAATTCTGGGGCGACCGTTATGGACAGGTGATGGACCCCTTCGGACATCGCTGGTCGATCGCCACACACGTCAAAGACATGTCCCAGGAAGAGATGAAGGCGGCTGCCGAGCAGGCCATGGCGAAGATGACTTCGGGGGCGTAGGGTTTGGCTGGCGGGTCTGTCTTCGGTGGCCTTGCTCACTTCTTGTGCAGGCTGCGGACGAACTCGCGGCGTTGTTCCTCCGCTGCAGCGAAGCTCGCTTCAGCGCGGGCCTGGTCACCCAAGTCACGGTAGGCATAACCCATATTCACGAGAGCATTGTCTCGCAGCTTGGCGTTGTCCCAGACGTCATTCTGGGTGACGCTGATTACCTTCTCATATTGCTCAATGGCTTGCTGAAGGTTGCCACGCCTTTGCTCGTAAAAGCCGATGAACAGGTAGGTGCGGGGATCGTTGGGGTAGATAGCCTCCGCAGCACGGAAGTGCACGATCGCGTCTTCCATCTGTCCTTTATCGAGGAAAGCCGCACCCAAGTTGTTTTCCGCGATCCAGTTACCGCTGGTAACCTGCACAGTGTGCGTCCACAAGGCAACGTTGTCGCTCCAGTACGCGATTTGACGATGCGCCACAACCGACAGAGCCAGTACCGCTGCCAAGCCGGGAACAGCCAGCCAGGATGGGGAAAGATGCCGCTGTGCGGCAAGGTCCGACACTCCCCAGCAGATCACGATGAACAGCCCCACTACAGGAAGATAGGCATAACGATCGGCCATGGCCTGTGCTCCTACTTGCACCAGGCCAATCATCGGGACCAAGGTTCCCAAGAACCAGAACCAGCCTACCACCAGATACCGCCTGCGGCGGCACGCGATCACCAACACTGTCACAACGAGCAACCACAACAGCGCCGCCGCCACCTCCCAGGTTGCAAAAGTGGAATGCGGATACATGAACGCTAGACGTGTTGGCCAAACAACTTTCGCCATGTATCGCACGTAGGAAATGACCGCATTTTCGAATCGCAGTAGAAACGGGTAGGTATTCAAAGGCCCGCTCATCGCTCCGCCGGTGCGCTGCGCTTTCATGGTGACGGTGGCGCTCGCAGCAGAGAGGGCGAGCAGTGGCAGCTTCTCGAGCACTAGCCAGCCTGAGCTTCTGGGTGGCACGATCTCGGTTGGTGTCTCTTCGAGAGACACTTCGCTCGTAGCGAGCATTCGCGCCAGCGGCCAGTAGTCCCACAACAGGAGAACGAATGGGAAGGTGATGACCTGAGGCTTGCACATCAATCCCAGGGCGTACAGAAAGGCAACGAGGACATAGCGCCCACCGCGGGGTTGGCTCGCGTACCATCGGTACGCTCCGAGGGCGAGGAGGAAGAACAGCATGCTGAGCAGGTTCTTGCGCTCGGAGATCCAAGCCACCGTTTCGACGTTGACGGGATGCAGAGCGAACAAGGCAGCTACCATGGCACTGCGTCCCAAGTAGCCTGTGGCGCGCGTCAGGACCCAGAACAACAGCACGACGTTGAGTGCGTGCAGCAGGGCGTTCGTCCGGTGGTGCTTGCCCGCGTCAAGGAAGAAGAGATGACAATCGAGGGTGTGGGAGAGCCAGGTCAGAGGGTGCCAATTAGCAGCGTGGAACGTTGTGAATGCCCACTTCAGCGTCCCCGGTTCAAAGCCATACTTTACATGCAGATTTTCTCTGATATAGGAATCGTCATCGGCATTCGTGAACGGATAGTGCGAGACCGGCCAATAGAGCGCGAGTGTCGAAATGGCCAGCAGACTGCCGAGAACCAGGGCCCAGCTTCCAGATGAATCGAAGAGGCTTCTGCGGCGAGCGGACGAACCCTGCTTCGCCGGGCCCAAACCAACCGAAGTCACTCTTCCTCCGGTGGAAGATTATATCGAACGGTGAAGCACGGCGTGGTGAGATCAGAGCTTACGATTGCGTCGCCTTCTGCATCTGCAGGAGTAACTCGTGCCCGGCTCGATCCGCGCTTTCATACTTGAACCCGTCCTGCAACTGCACGCTGACTGCGGATGGCGCGAGCGTTTTCAGCGAAGCCACCACATTGTCAGACAAATGATGGGAGCTGTTGGGACCCACCACGATGTAATCAAACTGCGACGACTTCAAGAGGGTCTTGGCGTCGTGAAGGCTCAACGTGGACAGCGCTTCGTAGCCATGACGGTGCAGCAGGGTGCGCACAAAGGCGCACAAATCGGGAGACTGGTCCACGAATAGCACCATGGGCCCGACGCGTGCTTCATCCGATTTCTCCGTCCTGGGCTCCTTCAGGAAGGAAACGATTGCCTCATCTTCTGAATCGTAGACACGGAAGATGCCGTCCAGTTTTGTCACTTGGAGCAGTTGGCTGAGGAATGGCGGCGGGGCAGACAGACGCAAGTCGCCGCCACGATTTCGCACATGAGACAGGAAGCGAACCAGCAGCCCCACGCCGGTGCTGTCCACACGGCTAACGCCACCGGTGTCGAGCACGAAGCGGAGAAATTCCCGCAGGCCGCGATTCATCGCCGCTTCCAGCACCTCGGCTTCTTCACCTACAACGATCCGCCCGTTACAACGGACCGCGTAGATGGTGCCGCAGTGACGTGCTTCTACCGACAGTGACATGCATTTCTCCCGGGATGAAGACACTGTATCACTGCCGTCGGTGAATCTCTAGACTTTGGCTAGCGGCTCTTCGAGCGGGAACCAGCGAGAGCAGAGCGCGAAATACAAGAAATATGGGCTATGCCTTTTTTTCTTCAGCGTTGTTTGCGCTGTCGTCTTTGCCGTTCATTGACTGTCTGAAACTGCGGATCCCCTCTCCCAATCCCTTGCCGAGTTCGGGCAGCTTCTTGGGACCGAAGACCAGCAAGGCGATGAAGAGGATCACCAACAGATGCGTAGGCTGGAACAGATTGTCGAGCATGACAACTCCTGTACAGAGAATAGCCTAATTCTTAGAATCATGCTGGCTGATGGCCAACGTCACCCCAGCCTGTGGGGAAAATCACAGCGAGTTGACAGGAGGCCGCGCCAGGATTCGATCCGAGGCTGCAGCTCGCTAACTGCTCGGTGCTTGTTCCGATGCTTTCTCGCGTTCGGTCAGCGACTTCACAATGACATACAACACGGGAATGAAGAACAGGTTCAAGACGGTGGAGACGATCATGCCGCCGAAGACCGTGGTCCCGACGGAGTGGCGGCTCTCTGCGCCGGCACCGCTGGCGAAGACCAGTGGCAGCACACCGAGAATGAAAGCGAAAGAGGTCATCAGGATGGGGCGCAGACGGATGCGCGCGGCTTCTACCGCGGCTTCCTTCACCGAAAGTCCTTTGTGACGGAGCTGCTCGGCAAACTCAACGATGAGAATCGCGTTCTTGCTGGCCAGGCCGATGAGCATTACCAGGCCGATCTGGCAGTACACGTCATTCAGTTGTCCGCGGAGTACTTGTGCGATCAGCGCACCTAGCATCGCCATGGGCACGGCAAGCATGATGATGAACGGCAGGATGAAGCTTTCATACTGCGCAGACAGCGTTAGATAGACCAGCAGCAATCCGAGGGCAAACAGCAGCGCCGACTGGCTGCCGGAGCGGATCTCCTCCAGCGAAAGTCCGGACCAGGAATAGTTGAAGCCCAGCGGCAGGTTCTTTTTTGCAACGGCGTCCATGGCCTGAATGGCCTGTCCCGAGCTATAACCCGGCCCCGCAGCACCGTCAATTTCCGCCGAGCGGAAAAGATTGTAATGAGTGATGACCTGCGGCGAAGTGGACTCGGTGATGTTGACTACATTGTCGAGGGGAATCATGGTGCCGGCCGCCGAGCGCACGTAAAGGTTACTAATGTCCTGTGGCTTGCGGCGGAAAGGTTGGTCGGCCTGCAGGTACACGCGATAGGCGCGATTGTTGAAGGTGAAATCGTTAACGTAGGCAGAACCCATGTAAACCTGCAGGGCGTCGCTAACCTGTTGCATGGGCACTTGTAGGCTATAGGCTCTGGCGCGGTCGATGTTGACGACGAATTGCGGATCGTTAGCCGTAAACGGGCTGAAGAGTCCGGCCAGATCGTGGCGGGTGTTGCCTTCGCGGACGAGCTTCTGCGTAACGTTGTAGAGCTGCTGCACGGTGTTCCCGCCCTCGTCCTGCACCTCGAAAGTGAAACCACCGAGACTGCTGACGCCGGCAATGGGTGGCGGCAGGAATGGGAAAGCCTGGATGTCGCTCAGCGTGAAGAGCGGCCCGCGCATCCGGTTGAGAATGGCTTGGGCCGAGTTCTCTTTGCCCGGCCGCTGGTTGATGTTCTTTAGGGTAAGAAACACCATGGCCTTGTTCGGCCCATTGCCGGTGAAACTGAAGCCAATCACGCTGAACGTACCGACTATATCCTTGTCCTTGCTGGCGATGGCTTCGACCTGACGCACAGCGTTGGAGGTGTACTCCACCGAAGCGCCTTGTGGAGCTTGAACAGTGACCATGAACCATCCCTGGTCTTCGTCGGGGACGAAACCGGTCGGCACCATCTTGTACACCGCGTAGGTTGCGGCCAGCCCGGCAAAGAAGAGAACCAGCATCACGTATCGCAGCTTGAGGGCCTTCTTTGCACCTACCACGTAGTACGCAGTCGTGCGATGGATCAGGTGCTGTACGCTGCGAAAGAAGATGTTCTTCTTTTCTTTCTCCGGGCGCAGCAGCAGGGCAGACAGCGACGGCGTAAAGGTCAGCGAGTTGAAGGCGGAAATAGCGATGGAGAAGGCGATCGTAAGGGCGAATTGTTTGTAGAGCAGGCCGGTGGTACCTGGGAAGAATGCCACAGGAACAAACACCGAGACAAGCACCATCGAGGTGGCAACTACGGCGCCCGTCACTTCGCTCATTGCCACTGAGGCGGCGGCATGCGAGTCAGTATGCTCCTGGCTCATGTGGCGCTGAATGTTCTCGATCACCACGATGGCGTCGTCCACGACCAGCCCGGTGGCCAGCACGATGCCGAATAGCGTAAGGGTGTTGATGGAGAAGTTCAGCAGCCTGATGAAGGCAAACGCCCCGATCAGCGAAACGGGAATCGCCACTCCGGGAATGAGGGTGCTCCGCCAGTCCTGCAGAAAGATCAGCATGACCAGCATGACGAAGAAAATGGCTTCTGCCAGGGTCTTCAGTACCTCTTTAATGGAGTCGCTGACAAACGTTACAGTGTCAAAGGCAATCTTGTACTGCAGGCCGGGCGGAAACCGCTTTGCCAGGCGCTCCAGTTCGGAGTGGACGGCAGTGTACACAGCAATAGCATTGGCCGTCGGCAACTGGGTAACGCCGATGCCGACGCCGTCGTAGCCGTTGAAGCGGAGACGGGCGCTGTAATCCTCCGCCCCCAACTCTGCGTAACCAACATCGATCAGCCGCACCAGCGAACCATTGTTGCCCGACTTTAGAATGATGTTGTTGAATTGCTCGGGCTCGACCAGCCGTCCTACAGCCCGCACGCTGATCTGGAACATCTGATTGCTAGCCGCCGGCTGTGCCCCAACCTGGCCGGAGGCAATCTGAACGTTCTGCTGTGATAGAGCAGAAACTGCATCCGAGGCGGTGAGTCCCCGCGCGGCCAGTCGCGCGGGATCGAGCCATAGGCGCATGGAGTACTTACGCTCGCCGAAGATCTGCACGTCGGCGACACCGGGAACGCGCTTCAGGGCATCCTTGACGTAAATGTCGATGTAATTGCTGATGAACTCGTTGTCGTAGCGATTGTTGAGGCTGTAGAAGCCGGCCGCCATGATGAACGAGGTCGAGACCTTGGTGATGGTTACGCCTGTGTTTTTGACTTCATTGGGCAGGCGCCCCATCACGCCCGAGACCCGGTTCTGCACGTCCACGGCTGCGATATCAAGGGGACGGCTCAACTCGAAGACGATGGTGATGACGCTGCTGCCGTCGTTGCCGCTGCTGGAAGTCATGTAGCGCATGCCTTCCACCCCGTTGATGGCCTGCTCCAGGATAATCGTCACCGACGACTCGACTGCGGTCGCATCTGCTCCGGTATAGATGCTAGCTACCTGGATCTGCGGTGGTGCCAACTCGGGGAATTGCGCAATCGGCAGGAAGGGAATACACACCGCACCGGCTATCACGATGAACAGCGATGTAACCGTGGAGAATACCGGACGCTGGATGAAAAAATCAGCAAACAAGCAGGGCGCCCCTCATCAGTTTCCCGTCCGCAATCCTTACTACTCAATCCTCACCGGCATGCCGTCGGCGAGACTCTGTCCACCCGAGACCACGATCTGGTCACCAGCTCTCAGGCCACTCTGGACGACATAGTCGTTGCCCGAGATTTCGCCCAACTCTACAGGGCGCTGTCGAGCGACAGCCTTGCCGTCCTGCTGTTCCACTACGAAAACGAAGAACTGCCCGCTCACACGGGACACTGCCACCACCGGCACAGTAATACCGGGATGTGTACTCCAGGTGATGCGCGCCCGAACCAGCTGCATGGCGCGTAGTATGTCCGCCGCTTTGTCGGCCGGGGCCTTCGCCAGTACGGACTGGGTTGCGGTGTCAACTTGTGGCGAGATAAAGTACACCCTGGTTTGCAGCAACACTTTTCCCTCGTTGTCGAGCACGTCTACGGGATCATCCATCTTGATTTCCCGGGCGTGCTCCGAGGGGACTGCGATGTACACTTCGAGTCCGCTGCGCTCGTCGATGGTAGTCAGCGGGGTAGTGTTGGTGACACGATCGCCCACGTGCACGGGGATATCGCCAACAATTCCATCGGTGGGAGCGAAGACGCTGTAATACTTCAGTTGCACCTGCTGCTGGTTCACCTGAGCATCCATCGACTTCACGTCGGCCACGGCTGCGTCGTAGTTGGTTTGCGCCTGATCGAAGTCCTGCTTGCTCATCACCCCGGACTCATACAGCGTCCGGGCGCGTGTCAACTGTACTTTCGTCCACTCTAAAGTGGCTTCTTTTGACTTGCGCTGCGAATCAAAGCTGGAGAGCGTGGCCTGCTGGCGTCGCGGATCAATCTCCATCAGGGTCTGGCCTCGTTTCACGAACTCACCCGACTTTGCGTGAATGGTGAAGATCCAGCCTTCGACGTCGGACATGATGGTGGCCGAGTGGCGCGACTTTATGGTCGCCACATATTCCGAGGTGTTGCCGATCTCGCGGGTTTCGATAGCCTGGACCTTGACGGGCATCGCCGGGATGCCTTGGGGATCTGCGGCAGCGCGACCCCTGCTGCATGCCGACAGCAAAAGAACGGACGCAATCATCCCGGTTAGAACAATGCCTGAAAAGGTCCCGTTCGGGCGGCCCCGGCCGATCCGAACGCCTGGACAGAAATACTTCATGGCCAAATCCCGATTCTCCCCGTAGGACGAACGGCAGACAACAGTATTAGTTGCGGTATTAGATTCTAACCTGAGCCGATCGACTCAAGAGGAGAGTTGGAGGCGAGCTGACGAAACCCTATTCGTGGCCCCTCGACTATCGTGCACTAATAATAACCTACGGTATGAATGTGCCTATCTAAGCTTGGGAAAAATCAAGAAAACGGACTAGCGCCCAGTAGGGCGGCTTCCGTAGAGCAACAACTGTTGCTCACTTGGCCGTCTCCACAGCCAACTTCTTGCGCAGATCCACGGCGTAGTGGTCGGTCATTCCGGCAATATAGTCGCAGACCACACGCGCCAGGGATTCATTCTCCGCTTTCTCGCGATAACTCTGGGGGAGCGCCTCGGGATGTGCCATCAGATGCTCGAAGACCTCGGTCACCACGTTCTCAGCCAGTCGCTTCTCGGGTTGTAGAGGCTTGCAGTTGTAGAGCGCTTCGTATAAGAAGTTCTTGGCCTCACGGCGCTCCCCTGCCACCTCGGGACTGAACCCCGCCAGGCGCTCGGGATACCGCCGCAATTCGTCGAGACTGCCGACTCCAGCCTGTTGCACGCGCCGTTTCGTGTTCTCAATCAGATCGGTGACGAACCGGTTGAGCACGCGCTTCAAAGCTTCGTTGAACTTCAGCTTCTCCGGGGCATCGGGATACCGCATCTCCGCTTCCCCGTAATACCTGGCAAACACAGTGACCCGCTCGCGAACCTGTGGCAGGCGCAGCAACTTTGCTTCGTATCCGTCGTCAAGGTCGGCGGTGCTGTAGGCGATTTCGTCGGTCAAGTCAATCAACTGCGCCTCTAGTGGCGGACGCTGGTCCAGGAAATACTCCGCAAGCTCAGGACGCTCGGCTTCGCTGTAGTCGCGTGAGTGCTTGATGATGCCTTCACGAACCTCAAAGGTGAGATTCAAGCCACGAAAGTTCGCGTAACGCAGCTCGAAGTCTTCGACGGTGCGCAAGGCCTGCAGGTTGTGGTCGAAGAACTCGCCATGCTCGCGCATCAGTTGATCCAGCGTCCGTTCGCCAGCGTGTCCAAAGGGCGGATGGCCGAGATCATGAACGAGCGCCAGCGCTTCGACGAGATCAACATTCAGTTTGAGCGCTTCAGCAATGGTGCGCGAGATCTGCGCCACCTCGATGGTGTGGGTCAGGCGGGTGCGAAAGTGATCGGAATAACGGCGAGTGAAGACCTGCGTCTTGTTCTCGAGCCGTCGAAAAGCCCGGGCGTGGATCACGCGGTCGCGGTCGCGCTGAAACGGATTGCGGTAAGGATGCGGCGGCTCGGGATAGCGGCGCCCGCGCGAGTCCTCCACGCGAACCGCATAGCTGGCCAACATATGCGAAGTTTAGCAGGGAAAATTCAAGAGGCGCTGCCCGCAGCAGCGCCTTGGTCGGGTCGGCAGAATTTTACTGTTTGGCGCCGGTCTGCTTGGCCAGTTTTACCCGGGCGTTTTCCAGTTCTTTTTGCACCTTGGCGACGTCGTCCGGATCCACCTCGGCGGGAATCGTCTTGCTCCATTCCTCCAGGGCCCGCTCGTAGTGCATGGCTGCCAACTTCAAGCGTCCTGTTTTCTGGTAGAGCTCGCCTAGGTGCTGTTGCACAGTGGGATCGTTCCCAATGCGTTCGGAGGCGCGACGGAGGTTCTCTTCCGCCAGTTCATAGTTGCCAAGTTTGTAGTAGGCCCAGCCTAGCGAATCGAGATAGGCGCCATTCTGGGGATCAAGGGCCACGGCACGGCGAATGTAGCCTTGGGCCTCTTCCAGTCGCGTGCCACGATCGGCCAGCATGTAGCCGAGGTAATTCAGCGTCATTGCGTTCTTGGGATCGTCAGCCAGCACCTTGCGGAATGACTCTTCCGCCAGATCATATTTCTTCTGGCGCTCAAAGATGGAACCCTGAACGAAAATCACGTAGTCCTTGTCTTCCGCCCTGGTCGCCAGCTCTAGTCCTTTGTTGATGTCGTCTTCCGCCTGCTTCCAGTTCTTCACTCGGCTGTTCATCTGGGCCAGCGCGATGTAAACCGTGCGGTCGTCGGGAGTCCCTTTCAGCATCGCCCTGACGCGCGCGATGGCAGCGTCTGCGTTGCCCATGTCGGCCTGCTGTGAGGCTGCAACCATCTGCAGGTCGCGGTCGTCCGGGAACTTTTTCGCCGCCTCCACGGCGACATCGGTGGCCATCTGCCACTGCCGGTTGTCACGGTAGGTCTCAATGATCTGCTGATAACCTCGAATGGCATTGTCGTCACCCAGGTCGAGCATTTTGCGGAAGGTTTCCACCGCCAGTTGATGCTTGTTGGCCTCGCGATAAACCGTTCCCAACCGCTCGACGAAAACCGCACGGTTGTTCTTCTCGGGAACGCTGTATTGGCCATCAGCATGTTCGGTCTTCTGCAAGAGCTGGTTCAGGACAGTGATAGCGTCATCGTACTTGCCCTGAGCTTCATCGATGACCGCGATGTTGTACTGCACCTCAAGTGATTCGGGAAAGAGTGAATTGGCTTTCTTCAGGGCTTCCATCGCCTGATCGAACTTCCCGTTGCGCCGGTTGATCTCGGCAATCCGCATATAGGTTTGCGTGTCTGACGGATCGGAATCGGCAATGATCTTGTACTGCTCCAGCGCGGCATCGGTTTGGCCATCGTTCATCAGGTTCTGGGCTAGGCCACGAAGCGAATCCAGATTGTCGTGATCCAGCTCGGTGGAACGGCGATAGGCGTCGATGGCTTCTTTGTACTGCTTCTGCTGCTCGTAGGTGTAACCCAACGCCGAATACAGCTTCGCCGTGCGCGAACCTTCTGGAATTGCGCTCAGCACTTGCAGCGCATGGGCCGAATCACCTTCCTCGTTATAGAGATAGGCGAGAGTGGTGACGGCTTCTTCGGAATCCGGCTGAATCTTCACTGCGGTCTTGAACTCCGCCTCCGCTTTCAACAGCTCGTTGTTCAGGCGGTACAACCGGCCAAGGAGAAGATGGTCCTCCACGCTTGTGGGATCCAGTTTCACCAACTGCTCATATTGCTCAATCGCCAACTTCAGGATCTCCTGCGATTGAGTGCCCGCCTGCATGTCGCCCAGGGAGCGTAAATAGATACGGCCGAGCAAGCGGTGGGCCTCAAGGTTGTTGCCGTCGCGCTTGAGGATGTCCTGGGCTTCGAGGACGGCATCGCGAATGCGACCAGTCCGCGCATAGAGCTCGGCCAGGGCCGCATTCAGATAGTCGGAATCGGGATCGTCCTCAATCGCAAGGCGATACTCCTCAATCGCCTTGGTGGCGTAGTCGGCGCGGCCGTACATGGACACCATCTCTTCATACATATGGGCCAGCGCGAAGTGATAGTAAGCCGCAGCCTGGTCGGGTAGCTTGGTTGCCGATGGCGCAGATTGGTCAGCGGGCGTGGACTGCTTCGCGAGCGGTTCCGCCTGCTGACTCGGCGCTAGTACGGGCGAGGCCGCGGCAGGAGTGGTATCTTGCGCGATGCCGCTGACAGAAGCCGCCAACAGAAGCGCCAATAAAGGGAGACCGGTACGTTTTAGGATCATTAAGGGAACCAAACACTCAAGGCGTTAGATGCCCTGCATCCCGCTCGAGTGTGCTTATATTTTAGACGTTCCAAGGCTGCGATGGTGAAGTTCCAAATAATTCCTGCTACAGCAGACGCCTTCCTGCTTCCGTAAGAACACCCGAATCGGTTGCAGGTAGTGGGAATCGGAGCGAAAAAAGCCGATCTTCTCTTTTGACTCTAGATGCCTCAAATGCGCGCGTGGACTGCGACTATCTATCGCTCGGGGTCAGGGCAAAAGTAGGTTGTCCTTCCGGGCCGCTTCGCCAAGCGTGAGGAATTTACCCACAACCGCCGATTCCTACTCGATCCTTCCTAAGCCGAGGGGTTTTCGACATTGAAAACAAAAGGCTTA
>Ga0335083_10001177_pt1 | contig 36738 bp, 28 predicted proteins | sample Lox_Sample_42_FD_206716 | JGI IMG/M metagenome (GOLD analysis project Ga0335083, IMG submission 206716) | Soil microbial communities from Loxahatchee National Wildlife Refuge, Florida, United States - Lox_Sample_4.2 | ecosystem: Environmental > Terrestrial > Soil > Wetlands | place: USA...
TTCGTGAGCTGAGTGTATGGGCGGGTGCTTCACCGCGGTTGTCTGCAGGTATTCGGTGCCGATTGCCCGCACCACGGCCTCAGCAAGTTGCAGCTCCATGGCATTTCCTTTGGATTTCAGCGCGCGCTCGGCTTCTGGAGCCTACGGCGCGCATGGCTTTTCATGTTCTGGATAAGATCAATCAAATGAGTGAGAGAAAGGTGGGACGGACGGGTTACCGGGTCAGTTGTGTTGCAATAGGACGGCCGATTCGACTTGAGCCAACTTGGAAAGTAGGCGCTGCTGGTGGTCGACAGGCGGCGCACCTTTGAGCACCCAGTAAGCGCGCAGCTTGTCCTCCGCGGTCCGTGCGACAGTTAGGGACGTGATCTCCGCTTCCGTTTCCGGCTCACGCTCGATCTTCAGTTTCAGTTCTGCTGGGTTAGCTTCGAGCAGTTGTTCTCTCAACCTCTCCTGGTCCTCCCGGCCGAGAGACACATGCAGCCCCTTCGGAATGCGGACGATCACTTTGACGCGAGCGTCCCTCAATCGTGACGGATCGAGTGGAGTTGAAAAGTGGAAGTCGCCATTCTCATACACCGCTTGCAGCTCCACCATCTTTCGCGTCGGGGAGACGCGGAAGTTGACGTCGAGGTCCGACAGGTCAGTCCTCAGACGAGGCTCCTTCAGGGTGACCAGGTGATACCCCTTATCCTCCTCTTCGCTGTAGTCGCAACGCGACAGAGATCCGGCATACCAGACCCGCGGCGCGAGCTGCTGACGAAGGTGAATGTGGCTGAGCCCCACGTACTGAGCCTGCAAACGTCGCAACGGATCGAGGGAATACTCGGCGCATCGCCCAACCAAGGGCTGACCGCTGCTCACCCTGGCGCCGGTTACTCCAAAGTGGCCGAAAAACAGCCAGTAGCAATCCGCTCGCCGGCTAAAGCGGTGGTTGAACTCCTCTAGCTGCTCGATGAACGCTTCTTGCAAGCTCGTCTCCTCGGGCGTGGCGACGAATTCGGTCCTCCGTGGATACGGGAAAACGGCGATCGCGGTGCCATCGAGCTCAATGAACTCGGGCTCCTCGCAGAGATAAATCTGGTACCTACTCTTCGCGCGCGAATAGACGTACAAGTCGTGGCTAAGTTCTGCGCCATGGTTTCCGGCAACCACGATTACCGGCGCATGGTCAGCCATGCGGATCAGCAGGTCAATCCACAGATTGCGCTCCTTGATTGTCGCCTTGTAGGTTGTGAGGTCCCCATCAACGCCGAAGAGGTCGACGCGGGAATGAATCGCGTCTGCCACAAACCATTCCAAGCACTGAGCCGTGTCTCCGAAGTAGCGATCTTCATTTAAGTGAAAATCGCCAGCGTGGGCGATTTTAATTGGCATCGACAAAGTCCCCCTTTCTGCGCGCGCGCGCGTGGTGGTGTGTGACTTAAGGGATATTTCTGCCGTTTGGCAACGAAATGCCTTATCCCGCCGAACGCCCCGCAATTCATTCCAGGGCAATGACTTAACTCGATTCTGGGCTTGGTCAGGGACCTGGGGCAGGACGGACGGCTGCGCTGGACATTGAACCGTGGAACCTTAATCAAACCAGTAAGTTGCGGGGGGGGCCTGATAAGCCCACCATGGAGGACCGGTTATTCTTACGGAGACCCGGCCAGAGGCCGCAGTCCGGTACTGGCAGCAGTCGGGCCATCCGGCGCCGCGCTGTGGGCGGAGAATCGGTGCGTACATCTCTGCGCGTTTAGCAGAGACGGCGCTAGTAGCTTCAATTCGAGGGTGACCCGGCCACCGCGCTGGCGGTAACCCATTGTGAACAAACGGATATTTGTTTGATTCTGGATTGTGTCGGCGTCAGAATCGTTAATTCATGCACGCGGAAGAGGTCTTCATGTCAGCCGATGGGCCAATAACCGAAACTCCGGAGGACAAACAGCTCAGAACCGGCGATGGCGGGCGATCGATTTCACGCCACTCCTCTGGCGTCCGCCATCTTCCGCAAGCCGACATTGAGAGCATTAGGGACGTTCTTCGCGGGTACGGATCACCCGGGGGGACCCTCAAAGAGCTCATCCAGAACGCAGAGGACGCCAACGCAAAGAGCATGGACGTGTTCTTTGTTCCTGCTGACCCCGCAGCGTTCCAGTCACTGTTGAGGCTCCCCGGATTGCTTGTTGTCAATGACGGAGAGTTTAAGCCAGAACATCGCGATGCAATCCGCCAGATGAGTCTCGGAACAAAAGGTGCTGAAGAACGGGCTATAGGCCGCTTTGGAAAAGGGCTCAAGAGCGTTTTTCGCTGGTGTGAGGCGTTCTTCATCATTGCGCGAACCGACCCGGAGTATGGGTGGAAACACGGCTATATTACCGATTTGTTCAATCCCTGGCACGGCTGGAGGCATGGCGATTGGGACAAAGAACTGGAGACGCATTGCGACGAACTGGTCAGCAAGGTAGAGCAGGTCCTGGACTATTTACCGGAACAACCTTGGTTCGCACTCTGGCTTCCACTTCGGCGGGAGCAAATGGGGTATGAAGATTCGGCCCAGGAGTGGATCGATCCACACTTCCCAGGAGATGACCCGGGATTCGTTCATACGCTTGCCGCTGAACTTCGTGCGTTGGCACCCTCCCTTGTCGCGCTCAGGAATTTACGGCGAATAGCTATCGCAGACAATTCGCCGCAGGACTCACTTGTTCTTGAGTTCTCGGCTGAATGCAGCAGGATTCCTCCCCCCGACGCGCCACCAGGTTGTAGCAGAGTATCTGGTGAACTTCTGTGTCAGTCAGGATCCGATAAGACGGCGTACCGCTACTGTGGTTTGTCTGGCCGCCTAAGAGATGCTGAGGTTACTTACCTCAAGGAGTCCCAGGACTGGCCGAAGGTGGTCCAGAACGATGTCGCAGCGCGTAAAGCGAAGGGAGAACCGCATTTTGCAACACTGATTTCGTCATACCGAGCCGACGAACGTGAAACGGGAAGCCTTGACCTGCGCTGGTCGGTTTTCTTCCCGGTCGGCAAGCAACCTACCGACACTCTGCCATTGAAGCTGCCCTCGATCCGAAGTCACATTACGCTTAACCTGCACGGCTTTTTTTTCTTGGATTCGGAGAGGTTGAGAATAGACGGGCTGGACGAGCGATTCAGATCCAGCAGCCCCCACATTAAGACCTGTGTCGAATGGAACCGAATCGTCGCGTCCCGCGGAACTCTTGCACGCTTGCCGGAGGCTCTGGCCGAATTTGCGCAGCGGGAGATGTTTAGCCCAGATGATTGCAACGAGCTCGCGCGAACGTTTATTCGTGCTTGGACTTGGCGTGCTTTTCAACAAGACATCTGTCAGCTCTACAGTTGGCGCCCACGGTGGCGGGACTGCGGCGAAAAGTGGGAGCTAATATCCGCAAGTGATAAAGTACATCGCATTCCTAAAAGTCAAAACCAAGAACAACTCATACAAGACCTTCCACGCCTGCGACAGCTCGGCGAGGAATTGATACTCGTCTCACCTGCTGATGACGAGCCTGCAGCAGGTCTGTTTCGCGACACACCAGGCTGTCTACCCGAGGTTCATGTACTGGAGTTGTTGGGCAAAGCCCAGACGCAGTTGTCCGCGTCAACGGTGGAGTGGATTAACGACTTACTCAGCCACCTTCACGACCAGGGTGCTTTCACGCCAGCAATCCGCGACTGTGCCATGGATCTGCCGTTGCTGCAGGCGAGCGATGCGCGGACCAATACCCTCTTGCGACTTACGGGCAACCAATGGCTGGAATCGGCAAGGGGATTAAGGCTCTTTGGGAAGAGTGGCCAAGCTAGTGTTTGGACCCGTCTACTCTGTGCGGCTCTGCCGCAATGGACATGCTTCATCGGTTTCACGCCCCCCGAATGGTTCAAAGAAGCGTACCCGCCAGCTCTGGACGTCAATACAGCAGCTGAAATCGTTCTAGGGGAATCCGTGCTAGGCGGTTTTCAGGAACGGGCGCGCCTAGTCGAAGCGCTCGCGCCGCACACCCATCTTTACAAGGTGACCTCGTCTGCAATTCGTTTCTTAATGCATGGTGATCCGGCACATGCCCGCAATTCTGAAAAGATACTGTTTGTGCCATCAACTCAGCATGGGCAACTCATTTGGAGCCGTCTTATTAAGCAGTTGTTGAGGAAGGATGGAGGGTCCGACTCTTGGCGTTTGTTGCACGATCAGTGGGCTCCCATTTTGAGTCAACAAGTACAGGGTGAGGTGCATGTATGCACAGTTGACGCCAATGGCGCTTGGCAAGAATTAGTGAAGTGTGGTTCCGCGCTTCAGGATCTGGAATTCCCAGCTGAAGAGTGGAGTACCGAAGATATTTGCACTATCTTCGAGGGGCTTTTCCAGGCAGGAGGTCAAGCCCAGCAGGAAAAGGCCATCTGGATATTGCGGACATTGCGCCTGCATCCGCTTCGCGGGCGGCCCGATGAGCGCGTATCGATAGTGAACGAGGAAGCGGGGTTATCAGAGCTCTTCATCTTGAATACGCGTGATTTTGAGAGGGATTTGTCCGAGCATTTGCACCCGCTTTGGCAGACGTTCCTATCCGATACGCACATCGTCGAGGATCTTCCCGCAGACAGACTGGCCTCCACGGTGCAACGGAGTGTTTTCAGGAAGACTGATGCGGACGGGGTCACTTACGTAGCTCAACTGGACTGGAACTATGTCGTCCGCCGCAGCTTGGATACGACAGCTCCTGCCGTCCGAGCGCCATTGATCATGGAAGCGCTCAGCCGCGGAGATCAATCGATCCGTGGATTGGGACAGAAGCTCAAGAAGACAAAGTGGATTCCACTCGCTCTAGGCGGGAGCATTGCACCGGACTCGGTAATTCATATTGAGGGGCTGGGCGACGATCTCCATCGGCTTCTGGATCCGGAGAAAGATGGTCTCGCGGGACTCAAGGCACTAGAGTCTGCAGTTACAGGCCATGTTGGCTTTGCCACATTGCGCAATTACTTGCCGAGAATTGAGCAGGCGCTCGAAATGCTCGGCATCTGGCTAGCCGAGAAACCGGACTGGCATCTTGGGCTGACGGCGCCCGGCACCCTCAATGAGCTGCAGCCCATCCTCTCGCAGCTACAGGAATTCGAAAATGTTCCGGCCGTGGCTCTTCTCCTAAAGTGCAGAACTGTTCGTATCAAAGGTTACGATGACGGTATCGATGCGCTCATCAATGAGCACCTCTTGCCGGCGATCCTGAAATCGTTCGATTATTCGCAAGGCGGTGTCGAGAAGATCGAGGCAATACTGCGCCGGTTGCAAGAACAAGAGGCTCGTTCCGCATTCGACGCCTACTTGGCCCAGGCTTGTAATGACGACAGGCTCGCACAATTTCTGTACCGGCTGTCTCTTGTTAATCAAGCAGGCCAGTGGCGCCCCGCAGATCAACTTATTTGGCCATCAACGAATCTGGACCCTAAAGCACAGCTCTGTGCTGAACAGGCTGAAATACTGTTGCCCCTGCACCGGGCTGCAACACAGGGCGTACTGCACCACCGCGAATCTACAGACCAGCAACAGGTTATCCGCGGTTATCAGCTCTCCGAAGTACCCAATTTCGATGCCGAAGCGGAAAAACTGCGGGAGTACGTTGAGCCATTCAGAACCGGAAGTGTGGGTGACAATCTGCCCGCCGCATTGGTCGCTGTGCTCGGTGGAAACGCGAGAACCTTGGCGCTTCTTCAGGAGTTGCTCCACTCTGGAATCGGAATGGACCGGGAGAATTTCCTAGCCTGGTTACTGGGAGACCGAGCAAATGGTCTTGCCGACTCGCTCCGGTCGGTTCGATTTTTCATTGAGGTCGTTCGCGGAGAGAGTGCTACGGCTCAAACCATCACCGGCGGCGAAATTGATGTTGAATTTAGTAAAGAGATTACTTCGCTGATCGTGGGAGATCCGTCCGACCTTTGGTTTACACACTATTATCGCTCCCGGTCCGATACTGCTTGTCATCGACTGCGTCTTCGGTGGGTTCAAGATCCCGAACAGATCGGCGACTGCGTTGCTGTGTTTGCATCGACAATCGGCACCATTCTCCTGAAGGTGCATTGCAACGGGGTTTCAAGCCTGTGCCCCTCAAATCTCCCACAGGTGCTCAGTGGCATTGCGGACGCCGGTCAGACGAATCTGAAGCGAAGCCGTAGTTATTTGCTCGACATCGCCGAGGCTCGCCTTAGAGAGCTGGGCGTTCGGGATGTCCCACAGCTCAGCGCCGTGCTGCAGAAGTTCTCCGAAGCGCAGCGCGCGCGAGTAGATTCGGAGATACTTGCCGAGAATAATCCCGGCAAAGCCAAGCAACGCGCTTCAGACGCTGAAAGGCTCCTTGCGTTCGCGAAGCGCGACCTGGTTGGTCTATTAGAAGCAGAACCAGAGAACGCGACGCAGCGCAGGCTGGTGGATGCCGTCAGGCGCAAGATGAACGATTACCAGTACAGTCTGGGGTCAATCGCATTCGAGCTGTTCCAAAACGCGGATGATGCAGTCGCGGAGATTGAGGAAATGCAGAATAGCGAGCTTCAGGACGCTCGCCGATTTGTGCTTCGCATGGACACACAAGAAAGAGTCCTTGAGGTGTGTCATTGGGGCCGGCCGATCAACCACTACGAGCATCCGGGGTTCCAGGATGGAGTGAGGCGTGGCTATGATCAAGACCTTGAGAAAATGCTGACCCTGAACTTCTCCGACAAGGGTGTGGGCCCTGATCGCCGTCCCGCGCTCGTAACCGGGAGGTTTGGTTTGGGGTTTAAGAGCGTTTTCTTCTTAGCTCAAGAACCAGAGGTCATCAGCGGTCGATTAGCGTTCCGCATCAAAGCGGGTTTCTTCCCGGTGCCACTTTTGCCATCTGTTGCAACAGAACTCCGTGGTGTGGCTTCAGAGCTCGGGGTTTGTAGGGTAGCGCCTACCGCGATACGTTTGAAATGGGCACAGCATATTCGGAACTCTGAAGCTGCAGACGCAGTCAACGATTTTGTCAGTTTAGCGCCTCTCTTGCCAGTCTTCTCCAGACGTATACACACGTTAACCGTGGTGCAAGATGGCCAGAATACGACCTGGACAGCCGCAGAAACACACCTGACCGACACTGGTCGCTCCACTTTTGTGCAGATTGGTTACCGGTCATTCTTCTGTTTCCGGTGTTCATTAACTACAGACGAGCGTCCAGCTACGCTGTTGTTCAACCACGACGGTAACGGCATCGCACCACTTCCGCTGAAATGGACGGGGTTATGGATCACAACACCTACAGCCGAACGCTCTGACTTGCGGTTTGCACTGAACGCTCCTTTCAAACCCGATGCAGGCAGGTTACGCCTTGCGGTAAACAATCCCGAAAACCGCCTCATTGCCGAGGACGTTGCGCAGGCTTGGGGAGAGGCGCTAGTCGAGCTTTTCGACTACACAAGCGTCGCATGGGATGCGTGTTCGGAAGCTCTGCAACTGCACGAACATGCCACGCGTGAAAGCTGGTGGACTCAGCTCTGGCGCGAGCTAACGCGGAGCGCACCGACAACTGAGTGGAAGAGCATTCAAAACGGTGGGCAGACGCTAAGTTGGATTGCGTGGGGACAACCGGACGGAGCAGTCCGCCGGCTCGTTCGCGAACGAGCCGTTATTCCCACGGAACTGCCGGACCTTTACAAAACGCTTCTCAAACAGGACGGACTACGGTTCTCGGTATCGGGTTTGCTCGCCGAAACGAGCAACGGCTGCTTCCAAGAGGTTTCACAATGGCCCTCTACGCAGCAGGCATTCCCTCCCGGCTCGACCGTGCATCACACCGTGGCCGCATACCTTAACAGTGCAGACTTGCCGATCGAAGCCGAAACCGTAACTTTGGAACAGGTGTTGAGAGCTGTTATTGGGCCCGAGTGCGTGGCGAAAGAGCCCGCGGCAGACCGGATCGGAAGATTGTTTGCGAACTGCAGGTCGCTCTTTGAACCGACGAGTGTGTACGCCGTCGAGGTACAGCACCTCATCAGTTGGATGAGGAGCCTTAAGCTAGTGGCTAAAGATGGTGCATTCCACCCAGCTACGGAACTCGTGTGCAGTCGGCCAGTCGTTGGGATCATTGAAGGGGACGAAGCTCTTCGGGCAGCCTTCGCTCCGGATTCAGCAATGCTTTTGCCACTATACTCTGACGCTGCGCTGATCTTTTTTGTGAGAACTCGCGGCCAACTCGCAGCAGGAGCGCCGACGCTCGCGGGCTGGGCACGCGATGCTGGTCCTGACAGGCTGAACGCAGTACTTAAATATCTGGCCATCGGTGAGCTTGGCCAGCAACTCGCAGACCAGCTCAAACGGCCTTGGCTCGACACCAAACTGCAGACATCGGCTTGGCGGGAACTATCACAAGAGGAACAAAACGAAGTTGAACGTAAGTTCTTGAGGGGATACCAGCTGCAGTTTCCAGTTTCAGTTGGTCTCTCTGCTGGTGAGCCTGTCCGGCAGGAGATGGATCCAGAAGAGGCCTTCACTCTTGTATCGGATTGGTGGCGACGCGATGAACACAAATGGGTCTCGGCTTTCGAGGAGAAGACGTACCCGACTGGGTTCACGGGATCCCTCCCCTGGCCAGGGGATGATGAATGGGACGCACCAAGCCACCCGAACGTGCAGGCACGATGGTTGCTCCTCTTCATCCACGCGGCTTTGGTGCCGCTTGGCTTCAACATGATCGGACGCGATCAAAGATTCTCGCGGTTTCTCTCATCTAAGGGGTGGCTCGACGTCCTGACTAACGTAGGCAAGGACCCGAACGGGCTGATTACCGCTCTCGACGATTACTTAGGTTCTTACGTTCAGAACACTGAATACCATTTCCAAATGCGACAGTTCGTCGCGTTTTACGCCGTTGCGAAAAATCTCGAGTCTCTTCTGCTGTCACTGAGGGAAACGGACCGAAGTGACACGTTCCACAATCTCAGGGTCGCGCTCAGCCCTAGGGCAAATCCCGTACTGACCGGAACCGGCATTGATGCTCCACCACTCGCAGGCATGCTCGGCATGGGGTCCTGCCAGCTCCTCCGGGAGCTGTATCGTTTGCGACGGCTGCAGAATTCGGCAGGGCACCGATTTGCCTTTACCCCAATCCGCAAAGTGCGTCGGCTCTGTTATCAGCTCTTTGGTATACCGGAAGGACCTCCTTCGATCGAGTCGTCAGAAAGGATATTTATCGGCTTACAGGCGATTGCCCAGAGCCTCGATCGCGACGTAACCTTCAATCGCTGCTTCGACTTGCCTCTACAATTTCTGGCGCAGTACAAAGACGTCCGGGCCGAGATTTTGAAAGTCGATTTTGACGTCATTGTTGACGACGAGGATCTCGACGCTGCACCAGCGGTGGACACGATATGAAAACATTGACGCCCATGCGTGCCGGCTCTCCCGTTTCACATTCGGCTTTCGGTCGAGGTGTTGTCGAATTCTCGAAGGGAGAAACGACTCTGGTTCGGTTTGGGAACCGGATTGAAGAATGTCTCACAGCCGAGTTGACGCCCTTACGCTCCGCCGCGCACGACTATCTCCACGGTCGCGCTGCTCCCGCCGCTCCGGTGCTGTTGCGAAATCAGGCCGAGACAATTCGAGCTGTAAATGATGCTTGGGGTGTTTTCTCCCCCAGTCGAATCGATTTGTACCCGCATCAGCTATGGGTTTGTAAGAAGGTCACTGAACAATGGCCAGTTCGATGGGTCGTGGCCGATGACGTTGGACTGGGAAAGACGATTGAGGCAGGACTGATCCTCTGGAGACTGTTCCAGCTTGGTTTGGTGCACAGGTTGCTAATCCTTTGCCCTGCATCGCTAGTGCCGCAATGGCAGGAGAGGCTCTTCACGATGTTCGACATTCGGTTGGCGCAATACAGCCCCGACCAGGATACCGAGAAACTGGATTTTTGGAAGTTGAACCCGCAGGTGGTAGCTTCTTTTCACACGCTGCGGGAGGACCGTGAAGCGCGTCACGAGCGAATGCTGTCAACAGATCCTTGGGATTTGATCATCATCGATGAAGCGCACCACCTGAATTTCGATGAAGCCGCCGGGATGACATTGGCGCACCGATTGATCAAGAAGCTGCAGGATGCCGATCAGCTTCAGTCGCTCATCTTCTTCACTGGGACACCACACCGAGGAAAACACTTCGGTTTTTTGGCACTCATGGCGCTTGTCCGTCCTGATTTGTTTGACCCGCGCAAGCCAGTAGAGCAGCAACTCCCGCGGTTGCCCGAGGCTCTCATTCGCAATAACAAGTATCACGTGACCGATCTCCGTGGGCACCGGCTCTTCCGAGAGCCTCGAGTCAGCACAATTCCGTATCACTACAGCAAGGAAGAAGCGAATTTTTACGAGATGATGACGGAATTCGTTGCTTCGGGCCGGGCTTATGCAACGCGTCTCGACGGAAGCCAGGGTCGTGCCGTCATGTTGGTGTTGATTGCGCTCCAGAAGTTGGCTTCAAGTTCGGTCGCTGCGGTTCGCAGCGCGCTGCAAAAGCGCCTGACAAAACTTCAAGAGCTTTCATCCACGATTCAACGCCGTTCAAACGGTGGCAACAGCGCCAGCCGGCTCGACGTGTACATTGACGATGAGGATACGTACAACCTCATGGTGGAGGACGAGATCTCTAAGCTTACCCTTGAGCTGATGGAGAATGAGTGCGACCGGCTGACGGAGCTGATCACCGCCGCAGATCAGGTCGTAAACGAGACGAAGATTCAGGCGATCATTCACACGATACGCGAACTTTCCAGTGGAGAATCAGTTCTCCTGTTCACCGAATACAAGGTTACACAGGCCTTGCTGCTGGCGGCGCTGCGGCGTGAGTTCGGCGAATCCTCCGCCACTTTCATTAACGGCGACGATGCTTTACCCGATGTGTTGACCCCGAGTGGAGCCCGACGCACGTTGCGCGAGTCACGGATGGCCGCGAAGGACCGCTTTAACTCTGGTGAGGTCCGATTCCTAGTTTCGACCGAAGCGGCGGGTGAAGGAGTCGATCTTCAGGAGCGGTGCTCGCGGCTAATTCATGTTGACCTGCCGTGGAATCCGATGCGCCTTCATCAGCGAGTCGGTCGGCTGAACCGTATAGGGCAGCATGAAACTGTGAAGGTCATGCTTTTCCAAAACCCCGATACTGTAGAGTCGCGTATATGGGCTCTGCTTGACGAGAAGCTGGAGCGCATTAGGCAATCCATCAATGCGGTCGCGGAGGAGCCAGAGGATTTGCATCAACTCGTGCTTGGCATCGCCCGTCCAGGAATGCTCGATAACGTATTCTCCCAAGCTCAATTCGTGCCGCGTGCAAAGCTGGAGGAATGGTTTGATGGGCAGACTGGCCAAATGGGAGGCGAGGACGTCGCCCGCGTTGTTCAGGATCTGCTGGGCCACGCCCAACATTTCGATTTTGCTCAGATTTCGGATCGAGTGCCCAAACTAGACTTGGGCGATCTGGTGCCGTTCTTCCGGCTTGCATTGCGGTACAACCGCCGTCAACTCACTGAAACTAACGGAAGTTTTGCCTTCAAAACCCCTGAGGCGTGGATTCGTGGCGCCGGGATCCGCGCACGTTATGAAGACGTGCATTTCGAGCGGAAGCGGCCTGCCAGAAAAAAGGGTACGGTGCTCGGAGTTGGAAGCCGCCTGTTCGACGCCGTCCTTGACCAAGCCTGTCAATTACCCGGTGCGTACGCCATCGTGACTGATGAGGTTGGGTCCGATTTACTCTTCGTTTTTCGCTGTTACGACAGGGTCACGGGCAATATAGCTCAACCCAAGAACGTCATCTACGGTGTGCTTTCCCAGGGGACGACGCTTCGGGTGATCAGGGACTGGCAGATTCTGTTCCTGACGAACGAATTAGCCGCGAGCATCCGACCCGCTATCGAATCTGAGCCAGATTCGATAGCGGCTCAACCCGGTAGCTACGATGCACTGGCGCGAGCAGAAACGCTGCTCAGGGATTCGATTTCCTCGTTCGATCTTCCGTTCCGCCAGCCCGCCTTGGAACTGATCGGCGTGTTGCGGGGCGAAGGCTTGGCTGAGCGTATGCCCTCCTCGTAAAGCGGTCTCGCCACCGCCGGGAAAGGAACGCTTCGAGACGTCCAAAAGCCTTTCGAGTGCCCGCAGTCTTATTGCTGGGTCCTCGGCCTCACGGCGGCTCATAAACCCTTTACTTCCAAACAGATCGATCTTAACGACGTTCACAACGCCCATTCTGGGGCCTCCTGCGCCGTTACAGCTGGCTGGCGCAGAACACAGTTCCGCGGGCTCTGCCGCGCCGACTCGTTCAGCGCCCTCACTCAGCAGTGTCAAGGCCATTGACGATTTGCCATTTCCGATTGTCGATGGGCTGTTCAGCGGCGCTTCTGTTTCACGTCGCGGGTGGCAGCGACATCGTTTTTCATGTCGCCGCCACCCGCGTCATTTCCTGTGGTAGGTGAAGTCCTTGATTAGCCAGCTTTTAGGCTTGTCACATACGCCGTCGTTTTCGAGCTGGAATACTTCCTTTACCTTCCGGCCGATGGCTGCGTTCACTTCCATGAGCGAATTCTCGTTGACCTGTGTCTGGTACTGACGCATGAGCCCCTCGTTGCTCTGGATATTGAGGAACACATGGTCGGTGATGTTCCTCATGAAGTCCCGGACAACCTTCTCGGCATACTCATTAGCGGTCATGTCAGGCTCCCTCTGGTCTCTGTGCAAGCGATTCTTGATGGCCAAGTCTGCGACGAGATTAGCAGGGTCGAGAATGGGTTGACTGTAATCGGGCCGACCGCCCACTTTCGGCTCAGTTCCGGCATCCACCGCAACATGAGGCTATTTCAGCAACACCCATTTTCCCTCTTGATACCCGTAGGTAGACGCGTGCGAACTTTTCAAAGAAGAAGTGAACTTGTTGTCCTGGTCCGCTTCTTTTTGAGTGGGATGCTCTGTGGTAAACCAAGTGATCTCGTCGTAACTGAGCGCACCGGTGTACGGCGTAACGAGCGAATCGGTCACCTTCACGTCAAAACCGTACTGCGATACCGTTTCCTTATATCGCTTCCGCCATAGGGTGTTGACAATCGGTCTCGCAGCCGCCAGCTTCGCGGCGGCGGTCACTCCATTGGCACTACAGGTGTCTGGGTTCTTCTCAGGGTTACATGGTTCGCCTTTGCTGTTGACGTATAATGCCCCAGAGTTGTCCGTAAAGCCTTGATAACAGCGGCCGGTATGCCAAGTTTTGCAAGGCGAACCATCCTTAAGCACATACCCCGCCATTAGCCCTTTTCCTTGAATAGGCACGATAACAGGCGCAGCAGGTGTTTCCACGTCTCTTGAAACCACCTCCGCGTGTTCAGGCCCTCTTACAGAATTGTCTGACTTCAAGACATCTTGTATATTCTGCTTGAAAGAAGCAACGATAGCTGCTTGGTCGGGCCGGCTCTCCTGAGCCAAGACCCGTCCTGAAAAGCCTGCCAACAAAACAGCCAAGCCAATCAGAACCTTATTTGCGTGGTTCATCTTTTCCCCCTTCGGCTTTGGTTTAGCCCTATTCTCCGCCTCCATCAAGAAGAAGTCAATCGGCCGCGGCTATCGCGCTTGAGGCGACCCACCCGAGCCCGAAAACGCCAGGGTGGACGAGCGTGCGGCCTCCGTGGACGTGGTGGGCAGTGAGGCTTTTGTGCTGCAATGTGACCCACCACCCAAAGAGTCTTGCCCTGACGTGCTGGTTCCGTTCGGCGGTGCCTCGACATCCTCTAGTAATGCAGACCAGCGATACAGCTGGCGTTCGAGCGATGGAACGTAGGCGGTCCACTCGTCGCAGGTCGGTCCCTGGTCGATCAGGTGCCACGCCTGCTCCAGCCGGGCGTCGAGCAAATCGATCATCGACAGGGCTAACGCCTCCGGAAACATGGGCGCCCGAAGCGCGCCCTTTTCGATCTCCCCATGATGGCTCACAATAAGGTGCTGCAGCATGATCTTCACTTCGATCGGGAAGGCAGGCAGCCGAGAGACGTGTCTCTCCAGGATCTCCAGACCCAGGGCCACGTGTCCTACGAGCTGCCCGCGAGTTGTGTAGCCCAGACGCCGCGAACTCCCCAGTTCGTCAACTTTACCTATATCGTGAAGGACCGCACCCGCAATCAGCCAATCGCGGTTCAAACGTGGATATTTGCTGACGACGGCCTCTGCAAGGCCACACAGTGATAGCGAATGCGCCAGCAGCCCGCCACGGAACGCGTGATGCAGCCGCATCGCGGCCGGCGCGATCTTGAACGCCGATGCGACGGCCGGGTCGTCAAGAATCGACCGTAAAAGCGCGCGGACATGTTCGTTCGCCACGGAGTCCACGAACGCTTGCAGCTCCGTAAACATTTCCTCCGGATCTCGGGCCGAAGCAGGACAGAAGTCCGCTTCCTCAAACTCCCCCTCCTCGCATCGCCTTATCCGCTGGACGATCAACTGTGGTCGGTCGTTGTAGACTTCGACCGTCCCGCGGACCTTGACAATGTCATCCCGTTTGAACAAGGCGGCCGTGTCCTGCGGGTTATCCCACGACTTAGCGTCCACCTCGCCGGTGCGGTCGGCAAGAACGAGATGTAGGTAGACCCCACCGTTCCTCTTTGGCTTCAACTCCTTCTCCCGGACCAGCGCCAGGAAGGTGACGACGCCGTCGTGCGGCAGGGTAGCGATGAAGAATCCTTTGTCAGCCATGTCCACCTCGCTTTCAGAATGCGTCAGAACAGCGCCAATTGGCTGGACGGGCTGGCAGTGGTAGGTACCCGGCGCGAGCCTTTCCGCTTAGGCACGTTTTCGAGTGCACTTCCGAACATCAAAAGTTGCGTAACCACCGACGGCAGAGGGCCGGGAGGCACTACAATCTCCTCCGGCTCCGCCTGGGCCCGGGTAGCTTCGTCGACGCCGGCGGTTGCTTCGGTTGCCCGTGGTCCGAATACCTCAGCCTGCTTCTCGACGAGTTGTCGCCACACGGCATCGGCACTTTCTCCAATGCCCTTCTCAGTGACCAGCTCACGCGCCATGGCCATCAAGAGGTCGTCGCCGTCGTCGATCGCCTGAAGGCCGTCACTGGCGAATTTCCCCTCCATAGCCAGGGAGACGAGCAGCTTCTTACCCATCAGACGGAGGCAGGCCTCCTGCATGGTCCCGGCGTAGTAGAAGAATTTCACGTTGACGTTGTTCCGCTGCCCGATTCTCCACGACCGCCGGCTGGCCTGGCGCAGTGTGTAGATCGAATAGCCCGTCTCGTAGAAGAAAATGTCGGGGAAAGACCAAAGATCGAGCCCGGTTTGGACTAAACGTGGATGCCCGATCACCACCTGAACGCCAGCCCGCAGTTGCCGCTCGTACCAACCCTCGCGTAGCTCGGGAGCGACTTCCGTAGTCAGTACTGCAACCCGGATCCCTTCCTTGGCCAGGATTTGTTCGAGCCGCCGCGTCACGTCCCGCTTCTGGGTATAGACCGCGTAGACTTGCACCCGCCTCCCGCGGTCAAGTGAACACTTAATCTCTTCAACTAGCTTCCGTTCCTTGGCATAAACAATGTTCTCGTCCAGGTCCCGGGTGGCCGCGATGAGGAACGGTTCACGCCGCTGGGTTTCAGCGTTGAATTCGCGCCCCATCAGGTTGCCGAAGCCAAAAGGCCTGTCAGGATAGGCCAGCAGGGCATTCAACGCCACGCTGATGACGGATTGATTGCCGCGATGTTCGCGCAGCGCTTCCTTGATACCCTCTTCCAGATCCTCATAAGCCTCTTTCAACGGCGGGTCCATCTCGACACTGACAACCTGCTCCTCGTAGGGAGGAAGGGCATCGGAGATGTCTTCCAGCGACACAAAGGCGCCCAGACTCATCAGGAAGCGGCCGAACAGCAGGGGAGAGGCCCCCGGCCGGTGACGGACACGCTTGGTCACCCTTGCCTCAGAACAGGCGTTGTCGGCGGGCTCGATCACGGTGATCTCTTCGAGTAGACCGTAGGTCTCCGTGAACGCGCGGATTCCGGAGTCGCCGTACTCAAAGCCTTCCTCGAGCATCCGGGAAGGTCCAAGACGAAACAGGATGTTGAAGAGTTCGTCGGCGTACCCGCCCAGCAAGGTTCCGGTCAGTACCGCGATGTGCTGGGCGCACGAGGCCAGCGTTCCGAGTGCGTTGCCTTGGGCCGTATCGCCCTTCAGTTCGTGCACCTCGTCGGCGATGGCATAGTCGAAGAAGCCGTCGCCCATGTAGCGCCCGATGAAGTCAACGGGAGCAAAGCGCCGAGTCTTGGTGCCATCCGCCTGCCACAGGGCGCTGTAGAACGGCCGCCTCGTGTGGTTCGTTCCTTCGCTCGGCCCCACGCCCAGCAACTCGCTCAGCTTGGCTTTCTTGAAGTCACATGCCAGCAGGCGCTCGTCATCCTCGCCGACATACACCGGTGCCCCGCTATCGGGATTAACGACACAGCCGCGATAGCGGCCGCTGCGGCTGACCCCGTAAGCATGGCGCCAGAAGTAGCCGAGCTTCGCTCGATCACGGCCCACCACAAATACGGCAGAACTTCTGCAGATCTCGTCCCAACGCTTGCGGGCCGAAGGGGAGGCTTTGCGCAAGCGAAGTTCGCTCAGGCTGGTCTTCAACCCCTCGCGCAGGATCCGGCCGCCGCGCAGTTTCACCTCATTGACACCGTAATGGCTTTTGGCGTGGGTCGGTGTTCGTAGTCCGTCGATGAGGAAGACGCGAACACCGGGCAGGGTCAGCAAACTCTCCCTGGCCCATTTTTCAACGAGTTGAGGGGGAACCATGGCCAGAGCGTTGAACCGCCGGCCTTCTGCGTGGGTGTGGACGGCGCCCAGCGAGATGAGGGTCTTGCCCGTACCGCACTCGGCAATGACAGCACCGGCGCGAGCCTGCTGCCAGCGCCGAACCAGGCCCATGATGGCAAGCGTTTGTGCCGCATAGGGCTTTCGAAGGAGCTTGGCGATTATGGGTGACGGCGGATCGTCGATAGCGTGCAGCGGGGGAAACGATTCGAGAATTCTCTCACCCAGTTCTTGCGTGAATGTCCTTAAGTACTCGGTCAGACTTCCTGGTACAGACACAGCCTCCTCCTTCCTCTGCAAATGCGGATGTGACTCCGGTTGTCGGGATTCTCTAAAACGGTGAGAACAGGCAGGGTTTGAACGGCGGTCAGCCGATCGCCGGTTGGACGACGGCAGCTTCGAGCATGGCGAGTGGTACTTCTGCGGTGTGAATATAGAAGCTGGCGTGTTTCGGAATTGCCGAAAACGCAATACCCTCCTGGCGCGCGGTCATTCGCTCCACATTAGACGGCGGCGACGTGCTCAGGTGGCACCTGGAAGTCCACTGGGACAGGGGCGATTCCCTTTTCCTCGATTCCCAGCTCAGCGAGCGTGTCCGCCAGACCAAGGTTTGCGGCCTGGACTTCGTTCTCGGCGCTGGCCGGATTGAGCCACGGGTCGAAGTAACACTCCACAAAATTTGCCCAGTAGTAGATTTCGTCGATATCGGGATCGATGTTCTGCGGCTCTCGGAGCGAGGCGATCCTTCCGAGCGCCAGTGCGGCCAGTTCAGATGTGAGTTCCAAGAGGGCTAGTTCGCAGCCCCCATTGTCATAGGGGTTGCTACTGGAAACCTTTAGCGCAATCTTCATGACTTCGTCCCAATGCCTCCGGTGTAACAGTTTTCTCCGAGTCGCTTTGCTGGACGCTTTCCTCGTCCGCCTCACTCTCGCCGACCCGGAAGAACCGGTGCGCCACGCTCCAGGGTACCGGTCCGTTGGCTTCCGGAAACCGGATTAGCTTCCGTCTCAGCGCTCGTCCGACCCACTTCAAGAACATTTTTTTCGTGCCCGTCACCAACACCGGAGAGCATCCCAGCCCGACCAGAGGTTGAATCGCCCTTTGGTGATTCAGTTCTTGCATGAACCAGTCTGCCCACTCCGGCACGACGGGCAGTCCGAAACGGTGAGCGACGCGGTAGAACACGAAGGTCGCATCGTCGTCGCACAGCACCGTGCGCCTCCCTTCCGGGTCGGCTCCCGGCCGCGTCTTCGCCAAGTCCGCCGAAGTGGCGACCAAGTGACGGATCGGCTTGCGCCCGGCGATCGTGATACTTCCGCGAAGGCACTGCGCCCCTTCACCCATGGTGGCGTTGAACGGGTTAATTCCCGGGCCCTCGACGGTGAACGAGCTCTGTTCGTGGATCGCCGCCCAGATGGCGCCCACGTCGGAGTCTCCACCCAAGACGGAAATGACGTGGGCTTTACCGGTTGCTTCTTTCTCCATCTCGCCAACGAAGTGGTCCAGACGCAGCCGGACCCGGGTGGTGGTGTCCTTCATTCTCTTCGTGTATTCCAAAACTCCGAAACGCTGATGTGCATTCTTCATGGTTTGTATGTGTGTCCTCAATGCAACGCGGAATCACCGGTCCGACCGGCCACCTTTTCTTCTCTGTATGAAGCCTTTCAACCTAGGCACTATAGCCTCGCCACGGCGCGCTCTCGCTCCCCCCAGAAGAGTGGTTGCCATTTTGGGTATGGCAGTCCAGGCGGCATGAGCCGACAGGCGAGGCGACTGAGCGGCCAGCCATAGCGGTGATTACCGGGATGCCGCAGCGGTCGCGTGAGGCGTGGCAGCCACTTCGCCAGCCAGGCCCGTCGGTCCTCTCCGCATGGGGGCGCGCCGAATTGCCTGAGCTCTGCGGCGGCGTACTTCCGGCCTTGCTCGCCGGACCGAATCTTCTGGATCGCGCGATCGCTGAGTACCCGACCATCGGGCAGAAGACGCAACGTCCGTGCTGTTCCGCGTCCCAGGTACACGCCATTGTGGGCTTGAAATACGGTGCCAAGGTGGCCGCAAACCACGATCTCACCCTCGACATTTCGTCGCGGCACGGGGTCGCTAAAGGTTAAGACGCCCACCAGATCGAGTGCGCGCAGGTGCGCGAAACATTGGCCCAAAAACCACGTTTCCCCATTGCCTGGAACAGAATCCAGCAGTACGAAACGCCCTAATTCCACAGCACGGACTGGGTCGCATCTGAAGACTCGGGTCAGCACCAGGTCATTGCACGGATGGCTGAAAACAGCCACGCCGACGAGCTCACTGTGGCGATAGAGCCCGAAGCGAACCCGAGCCGCAGGGTAGGTCCCGAAGGCGTGATGAGCCAGCACGAAGGCCTTTGCTTCGCGATCGCTGTCGATCAGCGCGACCTCATAGTCCATGGTACAGATCACCTCACCTGCTGGGCGATAAACTGTCCGGTGATGATGCCAGCGCTGGTTCATACTCCACCCTTCGTTCCGCCGAAAGCCGTCCGAATGTCCTGGCTGTATCGCCCTGTCTTGCGAATAGTCCCTTGAGCTACCGGGTGAATCGTGAAAGAGGGACGAACCCTGTCTTTCCCGCGGGCTGTCGACCTTTTGACCCATGGCCGCAACGAAAACTCCCGGGGCAGGCAAGAGATCGGACAGTTGTTCACCCGCAAGCCTTCCATCGTGCCTGCGCGCGCCCATCCGGCGTTTAATCGTTGGTCACCGACAAAGAGCAGTGACTCCATGAAACGCGAAAAGCCCCGGCACCACTCCCGGTGGCCGGGGCCCGATTCGCTTCTCTCCTTGTGAAGCCCAAAGCTGACGTCCGCGGGAAAATGCGTGAACGTGGCAAGCTCACTTGAGTGTTGCTATGCGGCCCGTGGTGAACACGAGTGTCAACTCGTTCGAGAACCGCTCTTTCTCTCTGATTGTAATTACCCCTTGCTCGTCTTCTTCTGTGGTTTTGTCGACCACCTTTACGGCTTGCCAGAAGGCGATGTGCCGCTGATCTTTGCATCCAAAAATACCGTTCAAGGCTCCAGAGCAAGCGAGCAGTCCAACGTGCCCGGAATGCAGTGGAGTCAGTGGCCGACCCTCCCCGGACTTCGGCTCCGCGAAGAGAATTCGCCCCGCCTGGCGATAGGCTACGGAGTGCGGCAGCATGTCCTCAATCTCGTCGAGCGGCAGTCCCCGATAGGTAAGCTGTACGGGACCGCCCGGCGGCACGCTGTACCGGGCGTCAGGTTCCAGCGGTAGCACGGGCAGTTGCACGGCGTTTCTCGCGAGACTGGCGTAGTGAAGTCGCGCCCGGCCGATATCGGTGTCCGTGAGACGCTCTCGCTCGCGCCGAGGTCGCCGCACCCCGAGCACTGTCACCTGCTTGTAGCGCACACACTCTGGCGCCTCCATTCGGTAAACCCGTACGTCCCGAAAGTGTGAGGCGAGAATTTGGCTACACTCGGCGAGTCTCTCTCCGGGGATGACAAGCACCAGGATGCCGCCGGGCTTCAGCCAGCGATAAGTGTGACTTAGGAAGACCTGTTCCGCTCGACGGCTCTCCGTAGTTCCCAGACTCCAATCGTAGGGAGGATTACAGAATACGCATCCAAAGCTTTCGACCGGACAATGCACCTCGAGTGCATTGCCTTGAATCGTGTTTGGAATTCGTTCCCTGGCTTGCTCGGCGCGGTAGGCGTCCAACTCGATGCCGTACCGCAGCACTTCCGCACCACCGGTGATTGCTTCGAACGCCACTCCATCGCCGACGCACGGATCAAGCGCCGTCGACGCGACCTCAGGAAACGACAAGAATCTGCGAATACGCTGCGCTTCGGATATGGGCAGGGGATAGAAGCCTAGGCGGGACTTGCCAGAAAATCGCACGGAGTCCTCCTGTGTTGGAAAGAGAGAGACGCATGAAATGAGAGAGAGTGTGATGGAGAGAGGCACGCTTTGCGCGCCAGGCGCTGCACGAAGTGCAATCGGCAATCAGAAGCGTTGCATCCCGGCGGCTCGGGTTCACTGGCACGTTGCTGACCGAGTTGGTTCCCGCTCACATCAAATTGACTTGAGTAGCATCGACATAGAGGGAGACATCAGGAGTCAAGAGAGTGCGCGTCAGAGTCGTCGGGTTCATCGCCGCCATACAATCCATACTGTTTCTCGCACACTGGTTCGTCTACGAAACCTGGACGGTCTTCCGGGCAGATCCCGACCCGCCCGTGATCACACGCCTGCAAGTTGCCCTGGCCGTGTTATCGGTCAGCTTTGTTGCCGCTACCCTGCTTGCCTTTCGCTATTCCAATCTTTGGGTGCGATGGTTTTACAGGATTGCCGGTGTCTGGCTGGGAGTTCTGAACTTCTGCTTCGTGGCGGCATGCGGCTGCTGGGTGGTTTACCTGGGGAGCCTGTTATTTGGGTCGCGTCTCGGGCGGCCCGCCGTCGCCGGCACGCTGTTCGGCCTGGCCATCGTCACCGCTATCTACGGCATCATCAATGCCCGCTGGGTGCGCGTGAAACGAGTCAAAGTCGCGCTCGCGAATCTGCCGCCATCCTGGCGTGGCCGGGTCGCTGCCCTGGTCTCCGACGTTCATCTCGGACATGTCAATGGGTCCGGATTCATACGGCGCATTGTCGCCATGCTGGGGCGCCTGCGGCCGGACGTGGTGTTCATTACCGGCGACCTTTACGATGGAACTAAGGTGAATCCGAACGCTCTCGCCGCCCCGTGGAAAGAACTGTCCCCTCTATTCGGCACGTATTTCGTAACCGGGAATCACGAGGAGTTTTCCGATCCCACGAGGTACCTCGATGCCGTCACGAGTTCCGGTATCCGCGTTTTGGACAACGAGACGGTGACCGTTGACGGTCTGCAGATCGTTGGCGTGCATTACCGGGATTCGGCTAACCCAGACCGCTTTCGCTCGATTCTGGAATACGCTAGCCTGGATCGTGGCCGATCAAGCATTCTCCTCGCCCATGCGCCACACGGATTAGCGACTGCAGAGAAACAGGGCGTATCACTGCAGCTTTCCGGCCACACTCACAGCGGACAGCTCTTTCCATTCACATGGATCACCAGGCGGGTCTTCGGGGAGTACGCCTATGGGCTCAAGCGGTTCGGCGAGCTCATGGTCTACACGTCGAGCGGCGCTGGGACCTGGGGCCCGCCGATGCGCGTGGGCACGCGGCCGGAGATCGCCTTGATCGAGTTCGAATAATCGCCGCCACTGGCTTCCAAGCCGAGTGTCGTGGGCGCGTGCCATTCCTGCCTTCTGGTGCGGCTGCTTTGTCCGGTATCGGCAGCAGTTTTGAAATTCTGCCTCTCGCGGGCGACCTCCGCTCGGTCGTCAAACCTCTGTTCTGGCGGTCGGAGCCGTAGATGAGGCGCTCGGCGATACCGGTTACGCTCTTCACTTCAGCGCTGATTTACGTCGCACGGCAAAAGGCTAGCTGATGGATGTCCGCGCTTATCTCGATCGCATCGATTACAACGGCCCGCCTGCGCCAACGGCCGAAACCCTGAGGGCGCTGCACCGCCAGCACATGCTGACCGTTCCTTTCGAGAATCTCGACATCAGCTTGGGCCGCGAGATCGTCCTCGATCCGGAGCGCTTTGTGGAGAAGGTCGTCCGCCAGCGCCGTGGGGGCTTCTGCTACGAGCTCAACGGCGCTTTCGCCACCCTACTCACGGCCGCGGGCTACGGTGTCACGTTGCTCTCCGCCCGCGTCGCCAACGCGGGGGGAATTGCGAGCAAGGAATTTGACCACCTCACCCTGCGCATCGATCTCGAAGAGTCTTGGCTGGCCGATGTGGGTTTCGGCGACAACTTTCTGGAGCCATTGCGGCTGACTACTGGCATCGAACAGCCGGATCCGGTCGGAACCTTCCGGTTCGTTGAAGCCGGCCAGTGCTGGCGCCTCGAAGTTCGTCAACCGGACGGGTCCTGGAGGCTGCAGTATGACTTCTCCTTGCAGCCCCGCCAACTTTTCGAGTTCGCCGGCATGTGTCACTATCACCAGACTTCGCCCGATTCCCACTTCACCCGCAACCGTATCTGCTCGCTTGCCACACCGAACGGTCGGGTAACCCTGTCCGGCATGCGCCTGATCACGACTTCGAACGGCAGGAAGGAAGAGACGTTGCTCTCCACAGACGCGGAGTGGCATTCAGCGCTTCGCGATCACTTCGGTATTGCCCTCGGCCAAGGCGCTCAAAGCGGGCGTCGGAGATAGCCGAGTTAAGGTAACACTGCCTGCTCAAAGAACTAAGCCTCTAAAGTAACGGTCGCGCCTTCTTCGGGCCCGAAGACAGCAGCGCCTTTCGTGTTCGCTTTTCATTCGTCTTTCGCGTTAGAATCTTGCCCTTGGAGAAGAGACTGCACGTTTTCGTTTCCCAGTTGCTCGCACATCACGGTTACCCCGAGTTTGACCAGAAGCTGCGCGAACTGAGAGCCATCCCTCTGATGCATTCGATCTGGGCAGCCCGAACGGTCCTGACAGCGAAGGAGTTGAAAGAGGCTCTGCGCAAGACGCTGGACGATGGCGAGAGAATCCTGGTAGTGGAAGTCTCCGGAGGCTGGGGAAGCCGACGGGCTCAAAACAACCTCGGCGATTTGCTTCCACCGAGAGGCGGTCCGGCCCTAGCTCTGTGGAAGCAGCGTTGGGGTGAATAGACTGATGGATTCGGATTGTCATCTGTCGAATCCAAGCTGTGTCTCTGCCTGGCCAGTGGAGTATCTCATGACGAGTCAAATACTTACGAGCAGGACGCGCCTATTTTGACTGGCGTGTTGAAGTTTGGTTAAGCTGCAGACGGTATGGGACCAGGTGTCCAAGTCGAAACCCGATTGGCGGCGGCCATCCGCTGCGGCGTGGTCTCACAAGCCAAAGCGGAAGGTGACAAGACGGTGTGCCATTTCAAGGACGGGGGCAAGATCCTCGTCTCCAAGTTTCTGGCGGCTCATATTGGCCCCGGTGACGAAATCAGCTTCCCTCTGGGCACCCATTCCGCCGGTACCGAGATATACATTCGTAAGGACTTGCCACCAACGCGTAGCCTTGATGTCTACCAAGCTCCGATCAGCTACGCCGCCCAACCTAAGAGCGACAAACGCGAGCACCTCTATGTTCGCGCCACAGTGTCGCAAGGACGTCTGGGCATCTCAACCCTTCATTTTCCCTGCGAAGTACTACGTGACTATTTCTACGTCGCAAATCGGCATCTCCCTTGGGAGAAGCAAAAGACCTTCTACGATATCCTGCGCATTTCGCGCAGTGCCTCGCCGGCCGAGCTACGGCTGGCCTTCAAACTCCGCGAACTCGAGCTACGCGCCGAAGGTGCCGCCAAAGCGGCTTTCTCTGGCTCCGAACGCGCCTTCAACATCCTGGCCCATCCGGAACTGCGGGCCTGTTACGAGGGTCTGTTGTCGAACCCCACGGCGCCGGTACTCTTTCCCTACGGGGGTTTCGGATCGGTCATTACGTTGGGCGAGCGCTCCAGCGACGGCCAAATGTTCTTCGTCAGGCGAATCGTTTCCTTCCTTCCTGACAGCAGGGAACGGCGCTTCCGGGCGCCCCTGCGCCAGTTTGAGTTTTACAGCGACCGCGCACTGTACCGCGACTCCCGCCGCAAGCTCGAGGTGCTGGTGGACCAGTCGGCGATGCCGATCGTCTGGGACCAGACCTGGAACCAGTGGAAGCAATTTCTGGGAACCAAGGTGGAAATCCGGGGAACCTTTGTGGAGGTTGGCAAATACCGTCGCATAGGTGGCGAGTGGCACCAGGTCAAATGGGAAACGGCTTTACCCAGCCGGCTGACCGTCAAGCTGCCCGCCAGTATTGCGGACCAGGTGGAAACTGCCCGCAACACGTATCACCGGTTCGGCCAGTTCTCGGAGGCACTTGCTGGCATTCGGGAGCGCATCGCGCGCGAACCGATGGAGCGCGAAACGCTCCGAAGGATCTGCTGGGAGACGGGGATTCCGGGAGACTTCGATATCGCTCAAATCACCTGGCAGCCCGACTACGACAAGTTCTTCTACGACCAACTCTGTCGGCGCGCGCGCAGGCTGTATTTGTTCCGGGAGGAGTACATCTTTGAGCTGGAGGCGGCCGTGGTCGTCGAGACTCCCCAACTGGGCCACGCGACCTACCTCTTCTTGAAGCCACGAAGCATGGAGCAATTTCTGGCTGCCTACATCCGCACCACCAAGGAGGACATTCGGCACAACCGAGGCAACGTGGCCGAACTGTTAGGCTTTCTTGGCCGGGTGATCCATGGTGCGAGCCCACGCACCTGGCTGACAGAACTGAAGGCTAAGGTCGGTGAGCGCGTCGATTCTGTGGCCGCCGCGGCGGACGTGAGCGAAAACTTTGGCGTCAAATGAAGCGAGGTGTCGGGGCGTTTGTAGGCATTCCGACACCGCGGATATCGAGGTCGTGCTCAAAGTCGCAAGACTGGGCACTCGGAAGTTGTCCCGGAGGGCCTCCCGATGACGTGGCTCGGGACGCGGCTTCATGCCAGCGATAGAGACAACGGAACTGTCGATGTTTCGGCGGGCCAAGTCACAGACGAGGAGGCTCGTCGCCGTCGGCGTGCGGATCGCAGCGGAGGAAGATCAAAATCCAACCATCATCTGACCGTACGCGGGTGCTGCGAACTTCCATCCCTCGCTCGCAGCTTCCCTCCGGCTACGACCATAAGGGGTCGCCGATTCCCACCCCGGTTGCACAATGCGGGCAGTCCTCCCTGCGAGACACTGCCCACTCGGTTAGCGTACCTGAGAAACCATCGTACATTTTGTGCGTGAGGGACGACCCGGCGCTGGCATATCCCAAAACCAATTGCAGTACGTCACAGGCGGCTTGGTTCGCGAGTACTCCGTTGAATGGGGACACGAACGCCTCGCGCTTAGAACCGTTTTTGCCTCGGTTCCAAAGATATGACCGGTCGGCGCCGCCGGTTTCAGCCTCAATCTTCCCCTTTGTCAGATAGCCGCAGCACCACAGACAAGGGCCGCCGGGAACATAGGTAAAGACGTGGCCGGACACTGCGACGATTCGCGCCGGCTCGGGTTCATTGTCGGCTGTTCGGATCGTCAACCCAACGTCGATGTATGGGATGCAGTAGCGACTCGCAATTTCGAGAATATCGGCGCGGGCTGTAAGGTTATTCACGCATCCCACAATGATATCTGAGGACTTCAGAGCATCGATTGTTCGCTGCTCGGGCACCCTGGATGCAATACCGGTGAATCGGCACCGAGGGTTAATCCACGAGATACGCCGTTTGACCGTGGAAAGCTTTTTCCTGTGCATCGTCAAATCGAGCCAGTTCCACGCATCGGTCGAGAGGCGGTTTTCGGGGTCTAGCCGCTGGTCCTCGATCCCAATCAGCTCACCGAAACCCAACGCAGCCAACTGCGTTGCAATTTGGCTGCCTCCACCACTCAATCCGACAATAGCTATTCGCGTCGCCCTTAGAAGCTTGCGGGCAGTCGCAGTATCGGCCAGAGCCTGTTTGGCGTGCAATTGTGCTTCGCCGGCGTCGCAGACAGGCAACGGGAGTGTGCTCATGTGGTCATCGAGCACACGAAATTCAAAATCCCTGACCGACTCAGTCCGCTCGGGTAGCCAGACAAGTCCGTCGGCGGAGGAGTGGCCCAGCACAACTGACGCATGTGCCCGCTGCGGCATATCAGCCTGGAACCTTGGGAGGAGCTGGTGCGCGCTGTCGAGATCATGCCATGACATTTGCACTTGACTCCCGCCGTGTTTGTGGATGATCAGAAGTCCGTACCGGCCATCGAGACAGCGATTCAGCAGTTCGAGGTTGTACTTAGCAGTCCATTTTGCGCCATGAGTGTGGGTCTGAGTAAAACCGCCTTCCGGTGGAACGATCACCTCGCGGACGAGTATCAGCGTGCGCCCAGCGATCACCGCCGATGAGGTGAGCGCGAACACGACTCGTTCGTGCTGTAAGCTGGGGGTCGATAATTCATTGTCGATGGTGCGCCAGCAGTTCTGCGAGATCCTGATTTGGGGCGGCTTATGCTTCACGGCGCAACCTGGCTAGCTTGGCTTCCACGTATTGAATCGCGTTGTGCTTACCCTCCTCCCAAGCCACGTTGAACGAAAAAGTCTGCCAAGCCTGCCCCCCGATGGACACCGTACCGACGGAGACACTCCCCCCGGACGGCAGGACTGGAACCTGGCTTAAGTACATCTCCGGTTTTGCAGCATTCGGGTCCAGTACAACCAGAGCACCTCCCATGCTTGGCCTACATCCTTTCGGAAAATCGACTTCGGGAAGGCTAACCAGTCGCCTCCCCCCGTCGAGTGCAGTGACGGCCGATGGGTAGGTAGCCCTTAACTCCTGTTCGAGCAGTTGAATTGTTTCCAACGTCATCTTCGCCTCTAACTTACGTTGCCCCCTGGCACTGCGATGAAGCGCTCACCGTCTCTTATTTCGATGACTTCGCCGTCAGCGACAGCGACCCGGCGGTGACCTTCGACCCTCGCCAGCTCGTAGTCCAGGGGTACTCCTGCCTTTTGCTTGATTTCGAGCCCCGTCACACGGTGGGTGTGAAATTCAACCTTCTCCCGTCGGTGGCGGTCGATCTCCACAAAGATGTAAACGGCGGTATGAGCTAGCGTCTCCATCTAAAACACCTCCTTCGGATTGCCGGGGTGAATAGCCCCGGCGTACAGCGGACGTTCTGGCCGCTTTCACAGGTAGAAACGCCGAACCGTGACAGAATTGGATTGTCACAGGTCGGCGTTATATACTCCCGGTAGCCTGGTTCTCCGAATGGATCCGCCTTGCGATGACATCCCCGATTTCGAACTGATCCGGCGCATGGCCGACCAGACGGCGGATTTTTCAATGGCGAGGGCGGCATGGGGGCGTTTTTACATCCGTCATCAAGCGTACGTGCTGGGAGTCTGTTCCGCGCGGTTCGGTTGTTTGCTTCGCTTGGATGAGGTGACAGATCTTGTTCAAGATGGTTTCATGCGGGCGTTTGAGCGCGCGGCAACGTTTAATTGCTCCGAGGCATGCGACGAGCATGTTCAGCGACGGAAGTGCCGAGCTTGGCTAGTTACTATAGTGGTAAATATGATTCGCGACCGCTTCCGTGACCACCCGGAGGTTACCCTCGTACCGTTAGACCCAGAACGGGTTGGGACGGAAGGCGAAGATCTGACGCGTAACCGAACCGCTGACCGGCCAGACGCGATTCAAGTAGCCGTAAACCCCGATCCGGTTGGGCAATGGGACACGGCCGATCGGGGTTCAAGTGAAGGCGAGGTCCCGAGAAGTGATCGGTTACGGCTTCTAAAGTCCGGTTTTGCCCTCTTAACTGTTACCGAGCAGATGATCCTGTATGCCACAACGTCGTGGTGGCAACCAGATCGAGAGAATCAACGTATGCCGCATGAGGCGCTCCAGCGACTGTCAGGGGAGATAGGGAAATCGCCCGAGAACATCAGGCAGATTCGCTCCCGCGCAATAAAAAAGCTTACGAAATACGTAAACGACGGGCTTAACAATGAAAAAATCGATTAAGAAACTTTCCCTCAGCACACGCACGATCGAAGGGGATCTAAGAACCTTCTTCGAAAGCGAAGATAGTCTTCCTTCGGACGCGAGTGAAGTTGATGCGCAACCAGCCATCAATCTGGAGGGCGCGCTAAAGCTCTTCGACGACCTCAGGGAAGGACGTCGCGGCATTCTGGAACCGGCACGCGAATCGAGGTGGACTCACCCTTCCGTCGTGGGGCTCCGGGAAGCCGATCCTGTCTCGTGGGTCATTTCGCGCGCGAGGCAATTGGTTCTCAAGTCCATCGAACGCGGGTGGCTTGGCCCCCCTTACAATCCTTTCGCGTTAGCAGAAATGGAGGGAATAAAGCTATTGCCGACCGAAGAGGTCTTGGATGCGGAAACCCGCAGCGATTCTGCGGAGCACTTTACAATCAGGTTCAACCCGCAGAGACCCGTGGCACGTATGCGGTATTCGATTGCCCACGAACTCGGACATTACCTCTTTCCGGACTGCGCAGCAGCAACTAGAAGTCGCGCAACCCATACGCAAATGAAGGCTGACGACTGGCAACTGGAGTCTCTTTGCAACATGGCGGCGGCTGAGATCCTGATGCCTTCTGGCGCGTTCCGGGAAGAACTCTCGATTAAACCGACTATTAAGCTGGTGCTCGAGCTTCGCAGAAAATACTTGGTATCGTGCGAGGCCGTTGTCAACAGGTTGATGAGGTTGAGCGCATACCCGTGTGTCGGATTTATTGCGCGGCTAAACGCCGCGACCTCTCGGTACTTCGTCGAGTATCGGATTCCGTCGGTTGGGCTCAAGGAAAAACTCTCGATCGGGCGGGGACACGTATTGCCCCGATCAAGCAGGGCTTCGAAGTGCTTAGCAATAGGCGCGGAGCAATGCGAAGAGGCTAGGTGGATTTCCTCGGGGGGACCCTGGATTGTTGAGTACCTGGGTATTTCGCCAAATCCTAGTGAAACATTTCCCCGTGTTCTAGCTCTAGCATCCCCGTATGCGGACACGCCACCGCACGTAGATGAACCCCTCATGCTCGTAAAAGGAAATGCATTGGAGCCGACTGGGGCAGAGGCCAAACTGCTGCTTCAAGTTGTCAATGACCAAGCTCAGATATGGGGCGGGGGGTTTGCCAAGCAGGTCAGAGCCAGATGGCCGCGAGCTCAAGCTGAGTTCCGGCAGTGGGCGTATGGCCGCCGCAATCTGAAATTGGGAAACATCCATTGGGTCGACCTTCGGGAGGACCTTACCTTGGTCAGTCTCGTTGCACAGCACGGGTTCGGAAAACCTACGTCAGGGCCAAGACTAAGATATGGTGCTCTTTTCTCAGCATTAGAGAAGGTCTCTCAGCTCGCTAGAGAACGAGACGCTGCCGTTCATATGCCGCACATTGGCACCGGGGAGGCTGGCGGCAACTGGGAGATAATCCGCGGCATTATTGAGGAAACGCTCGTCTCTCAGGGAGTGAAGGTGACAATTTATGATCTTACCGACCGGACTGCTGACGCTCCGCGCCAGCCATCCATAGGGTTCCCTAAGGGACTCGCTGACGAGGTCATGTAATCGGGAGGATCCCAATGGGATTTCAGGTTGTCTTGCTTTCAGGCAGCGTGGGTGCGGGTAAGACCACGCTAGTCGATCACCTTACGAGGAATTTCCCTGATGAGCGCCTGCATGTTCTAAAGACGAAGGACCTGATCCGAGAACTCGCCCGCAAGCAACTTGGGCGCGAGCTACCAGCTGAGCGCCGAGCCATGCAGGCCTTTGGTGACACACTAGATGCAGACACTCACGCGCAGTGGGTCCGCGACGCTCTGGTGAGCCTAGTCAATCGATATATTACCACCGAGGCGTCGCCAATCTTTGTCGTGGACGCCGTCCGAATCCTGCCACAGATCAAAGTGGTTCGTGAAGCGTACGGGAGTTCGGTTACGCATATCCATCTCAAAGCGCGAGAAGATGAACTGGCTGAACGATACAAAGTGCGAAAAAGCGGCCTAAAGGAACTGGCCTCATACGACGAGGTCAAGAAGAACGACACAGAGTTTCGAATCGTCGAGTTGGAGAGGAACGCTGATGTGGTGGTGGACACCAAGGCATCGACGCCCGAAGACGTGCTTGTCAGGGCGGCGACCCACCTCGGACTGTTCACCCGCGAATATGCGCGACTGGTGGATGTTGTTGTCGGCGGTCAATACGGCAGCGAAGGCAAGGGCCACATTGCGTCACACTTGGCTCGGGAATATGCGCTGCTAATTAGGGTTGGCGGGCCAAATGCAGGCCACAAGGTCTTCCGCGACGAAGGTCCTTATACCCATCATCAGCTACCTTCAGGGACGCTTCGCAATTCTGGGGCAAAGTTGATTATCGCTGCTGGGGCAGTAGTAAACCCTGAGCTGCTGCTGAAGGAGATCCGCGAGTGCAAGGTGGACCGCGAGCGGCTCTGGATCGATCCGCAAACAATGATAATCACTGAGAAGGACCGGAAAGCGGAAGTGGGATTGCAAGCTCGCATAAGCTCGACTGGTCAAGGAGTCGGCGCCGCCACAGCCAGGCGCATCCTCGATAGAGGCAAACCCATAAAGCTTGCTAAAGACGTTCTTGAGTTGCGGCCGTTTATCCGAGATACCTGGGAATTGATGGAGCGTACCTACAAAACGGGTGGCAAAGTGCTGGTTGAAGGGACGCAAGGCACCGGACTGAGCATATTTCACGGACAATATCCATATGTGACGTCTCGCGACACAACGGCCAGTGGATGCTTGTCAGAAGCGGGGATTCCTCCGTCGAGGCTTCGCAAGACAATTATGGTGTGTCGAACATACCCGATACGCGTTCAGAATCCGCCGGGCGGTTTCTCCGGCCCATTGAGTCAAGAATTGGATTGGGAGGAAATAGCAAAACGGGCAGACGTAAGTGCCGATGAGATAAAAACGAACGAACGAACGTCAACGACGAATCGCGAGCGAAGGGTGGGCAGCTTTGACTGGCGGCTTCTGAGGAAGAGTTCGGCGCTCAACGGTCCGACCGACATCGCGGTCACTTTCACCGACTATCTAAGCCCGAAAAACGCGGAGGCGCGGCGCTACGAGCAACTAACCCTCGATACGATTCGGTTCATTGAGGAAGTCGAACGAGTCGGGGCCGCGCCCGTGACCCTGATCTCAACCCGGTTTGATTTTAGAAGCATCATCGATCGGAGGACATGGCGAGCATAGTCCTCGGTCACTCTCGTGATTCGTCTCCGAAACGCGTGCATTTGCCGTTTCTTTCTTGACCTTCTTGCTGACTAACGCCGCACCTTGGGGTGAAATCTGCTCGAACAAAGCTACGCAGACACCTGGCCCTATCTGTATCACCTGACAGATCGATCAAACCTGCATCATATATGCGAAACACGTAGGCTTTTTCCGGCAGCCGTGCTGATGGAACGTGCGAGACGAGTTGATCTGTTGCGAGTACGAAGACGCCTACACGAACGAGTCGCATTCGAAAATGATGTGATCTGGCTTCGAGACCAGGCACCATTGCACAAAGGGAGTTTGGATTTGCCGGTCGGCTTTTCCTTCGAGGATCTGGTTGAAAGCCTGAACAAGAGAGTATTCTTTTGGCCCGGCGCTGCCACCGGCCCGAACAACTACGGCGTGCGCCACTTTGAACGTTACAAGGAAGAAAACCCCGCAGTAATCCGAATTGAGTTTCGATCGTTGCTCCGCGCGAATTCGTCTGCCGTCCCGCTATATTGCAGGTATAATTCAGGCGCGCCACGATGTTCGTACGGAAGGAAGAGTCCTCGCGATCCGAATACCTTCATGTCTGCAGCCGGCTTTAAGGGGACGCCGGCCCAGGTTGTCGAGGTAACATTTTGCGGTGAGATCGAGCTGCCAATTGATAGCGAACTCGGCATGAAGCCTTCTGGCCCCTGGCGCTGGTTGTTTTGACTTGCCGTCAATCGGCCGATTTCAGTCGTTAAGAGCGTCTCCAAGCTGGGCACTTTGACCATAAACGGCGTACCCGTTGAACTGGCCACGCGGCCTCGCTGACCATCCGGGAGATCGCGGCGCCCTAGTTTTGTCCGGATCGTCGGGACGCTTGGAAGATATGTGTCCCTTCAGGTCGCTCTCCTGACCCACAGGTCGCATAAAGCCAACCATCGCGCCGTGTTTATCCGGTGCGACCACTGGGCTCGGCAGACAGGCGGATACGGCCCTGACGCACCTGCTGACCACCCCGGCTATCGTTTTGCCCGCATGATCCGTTTCCATGTCTTCGGCTCAATTCTCATGGGCGCACAGACGCCGCTGGTTAAGCTCACAAATCCGCCATGGTACGAGATGGTGCCATATCGGAACAACCGCCCGAGCAGTGCCAGCGCGTGCTGTGCCAGGGTCTGATTCACAAACGATTCCTGGCGTTCCAAGGCTTCCGCTGCGCTGCAACTCGGCTGACCGTCGTCATCCAGCTGCGGATCCACAATGGTAGGGTACAACTCAGCGACGCAGCGCAAGCGAGTCCGCTTGCGCCGGTTGACTTGGTTCAAGGGCTCGCCAAGAATGAATTGGCCGCTGTCTGAGTTATTCCCGAGATCGAGCCAATAATCAACCTCGCTGTTGCCTGCCGTCCCGTCGCGTAGCACCGCCCGAGCGCCTCGCGTGTCCACACATCCGATCACGATATCGACTCGGTCGATTTTGCCGTGTCGTCCCAAGTGGACCGGCACTGCATTCCAGTCAAGGCCCCAGAAAACGTTGAGCCGATTTACCATCACCACCACTTTATGCAACCCCGTTTCTTGCAGGCTGAACGGTTGACGGACACAGTTGGTGGGCGAAATGGTGTCGCCGTCCATCAGTGTTACCTGAAGGCCTCCAGGGTGACCTGCAGCGAGCATCGCGTGGTGCAAGTAAGGAAGACCAGCTGCGATTGCACTGCCCGTCCCCCCACACCCCACCACCAGGACTCGTACGCGACGACGGAGCAGTTCGCTGTGGATTGTGTGAGTCTCCACCCTTCACTGCTCCTCGCCGCTGTCGACAAACTCGCGCAAGGTCTGCCTCGCGTCCGTCAGAAACTCAGTCGGAAAGCGCTCCTCGCAATCCGCCAGGCTCAACCACAGGCCCGCGAAACCTTCCGGGTGGGTGGTCAGCCGCACGGCACCGGAGGGATGGGTAAAGGAACTGGAAAAGAAGGCAGCTTGCCACCCCGAGATGCTGTCGGCCGTCATCTTTTCCGGAATCCGCATAGTGCCGGCGCACACCAAGCCCCTCGAACCCTCCGTGTTCCAGTAAGGCGCGGTCTTGAGCGGCGTGTTCGCATTGGGCCTTACGTCGTGCCCCAGAGCCCGCACGAACAGTTCATGCCGGCAGACCTTGAAGACCAGGGGCGGGTGCGGATACATGCGGCCGTTCAGCTCGGCCGCCTCCTCCGTGCCGCCGCTGAAAAACATCACGCGCCGGCTTGCCGTGCTCCACCAAACGATAGAATCGGGCGTCCGGACAAGGACGTTGTGCGGCAGGATTTCGGGTGTGATTCTCGACCCCAAACCTCGTGCCAAAGTCCGCAGAAATGTAGTGGTCAGTGGCTGTCCGGGCCCGAGATACGGCGCCTGATTCTTCTCCCCCTGCACCTCATGGAGAGTGACGAACGCTGCAGAGTCGTCCCGGTAGATCAGCAGCGCATGGCTTAGCGCGAACGACCGCCGGGGACCGATTCTGATCCGTGCTTCCATCATTTCCTCCTCACGACTGAATTACCCAGCGCTCCGAGCCCGGCATTAAGTCGATGACGCGACTGGCAGCAGCCAGAGTGCTACACATCACGCCGAAAGTTCGAAAGGCCTGCCGGACGCTGTCGGGCTGGTGGGCATTGAAGGGAAGGATCACGCTCGGTTCCGGAGTGACTTCCATCATCGTTTGCCCATCCTCATCAAAGGAACCCTCCACGCAATCGCCCTCGACAAAGACCGCCAGCAGGCTGGGCAGCGGCGGATTGGTGTCACCCAACTCCTCGCGCATCTGCTCGGTCACTTCCGGCCGCTTCGCTTGCCCAGAAATGTCCGCGAGATCGAGAACCGCGTCTATCAGAAGTCCCGCCTGCCTTGGTCCCAGTTGCGCCCGCACCTCGCGCAGCTTTCGACGGCCAAGGGGTCGTTCCTTAATGCAAGCCGGAATACACCCCTCGACGTCCGGAATCTCGTATTGGTCCTCATCCGCTTCGCCTGCGATCCAATCCTTCAGCATAGTCACCCGGTCCTCAGCATCGTGGAAATCATAAATGCGGACCCAGCCCATCAGAGCGCGGGTGAACAGGCTGTAAAAGGTCGCCGGCAACTGTGGATGGGCTTTCTCGAGCAGTTCCAGGGTTGGGCCAAGAACCACGAATCCGCAGCGGTCGGGATCGATCGTTAGGTACAATTGCGTTCCGTCAGGGTTCTCGTCGTTGTTGTCGGAATACTCGTCGAGATAACTGCCGAGCGTGGCGTAAAGGTCAAAGCGCCGTCGAATAGCGGCGCCTCCGTGGGCGGCGATCCGGCGTTCGATCGTCTTGAGCACGTACATTCCAGGATCGCGATGGGCTGACTCCCAATCCTCTGGGGCAGCCAGATCGAGTTCCAGGAGGGTGCGAGCCAGGGCGACCGAAGCGCAATCGTCAGCGGAGTAAAGATACTCCAGCGGTACCCCTTCGAGACGCGGAATAGCCAGTTGATCTCCCGTGGCCATCAAGCCAGCGGCGGAAGCCAACCGGGCGGCGGCGACAGGGGTGATCCTTTTTGCCAACGCCCCGTCGAACCCAGCGCCTCGGTCAGTAGTCTGGTCGAACCTTGATAATCGGTGCATCGTGCAAACCTCGCGATCAGGGTCTGGTTTCGAGGGTGGCGGTCCCCGGCTAACAGCTTCAACTCGCCAAGGACCGCCTGTTTCGCTGCCTCCTTTCTGCGCCTCGGGCTCATGGGCAATCACCCCTTGGCGCCGATAGCGCGAACGAAGTTGTACCGAAGTTTGTCGCCGACCGCTTCGGGTCCCGTGATCGAAGCGGTGGCGATGTCCGGATACAGGGTCGCGAGCACCGACCGGACCTCCTCCGGGCTGAGCGACTTGTCCGGATCTGGGATTTTGACCCCGTTAAACGTAAATTCACGGGCTACAACGCTAGCCTGCATGTGCTTTCACCTCCTCCTCCTGCTGCGGTTGCCGTCGGACCGGCGGCACTGGTGGGCGTAATCGTTGGTTGCGAGCCTCCAAACAGAGTCATGGTCGCGGCTGGCGGCGGCGTCGCTGGTGCCGCCGGAGCCGAGTCAGTGTTGGCGGCCTGTTTTTCTGTGGCTCGCTTGCCGCGGTCGGCCGCCTTCTTCCGAGCCTCATCCTGGGCAGCCTTGGCCGCAGCGTCCATTTCGGCTTTTGCTTGGGCCAGGGTGCTGCCGAGTTGGGTGTGGCACTCGACGTAGCTGGCCAAGTGCTTCCCTAGCTCGGCGTCGAGCTCCTCCGGCGTGCCGGTGTAGCTTAACGGTGTGGTGAGCGCCGGGTTCTCATCGTCTTTTGCCTTTTTGGGGATGATGCAAACCCGGACGGCTTTGTCGTTCTCGCGGGCCACGGTGATCATCACGGTGCGTCCCGCGAGCATTGGCATCAGTTCAACAAACACGTATCCTCCTTTTCTCTTTCAGACTTCCTGGTGGCCAGGAGCTTGTTTTTTGGTTCAGGATTCCCTTCAGCCGCCTCCATCTCGAAGACATTCCGGTCACTACCGGACCGCGTGCTAGATGCTGGGGCATGTTAAGACCGGACGTCAGACGTTCGGGCTCCGAAGCCTACGCTGAAGGCAAAGGACTTAGCGCCTATTTTCAGGACAGAATCAATGTGGCTCCTCGTATGTCTTGCAGTTATCAGTTCGAGGGCTTGAGCAATCGGAGCGTTCCACGAGGCTGAAACGCTCCCCGCTCCGAAAGGCCCGTGGGAGGGACTGCCAACGGATGTACCGCAGGCAGGGCCTTGGAACTAGCGGACTGTAGATGGGACAGTGACTCCCAAGCCCACTCCAGTTAGCGGACTGGGCACCCCAAGGCATCTCTCAACCGCCGCCGACCCGATCCGGATTGTGCCAGGGCGGCTGGCCCGAGGTGAGCAAAAAGGTGAGCAAAACTCCAGTATTCGCGCAATCCAACCCGACTCAGATACACTGTAAGTCGCTGATCCGACGTAAGAGGGCAGCCTGGAAACGGTTTCGTAAACCGTAGGTCGGCAGTTCGATTCTGCCCGCCGGCTCCATCTCAGCAATCCGGGGTGGCAGAGCCGCAAGTAAAGTTGTCTGCGACGTTTCGCGCTGATTTTTCCTGAGATCGCT
>Ga0335083_10001178_pt1 | contig 36708 bp, 30 predicted proteins | sample Lox_Sample_42_FD_206716 | JGI IMG/M metagenome (GOLD analysis project Ga0335083, IMG submission 206716) | Soil microbial communities from Loxahatchee National Wildlife Refuge, Florida, United States - Lox_Sample_4.2 | ecosystem: Environmental > Terrestrial > Soil > Wetlands | place: USA...
TCTGGAGTCGGGCTCCAGTAGGACTGGGCGGAACTCTTGAAGGTGCCGTTGATGGCCCCCGAGGGAAGGTTCGCGCCGCTGTTGTCGTCCTTCCCGTCGCCGTTGACGTCAACCCAGTTGGCAATGGTGCCGTTCACGTCGATCACGTTGGTATTGGTGTCGAGGCCGTATTTCTTCACGTTCCCGAACCAGGCGGCCTGCCCCTGGGGCTTGAAGAAGCCCATGTAGACCCGATTCGCTCCGAAGGTCCGGTTTTCCGGGCTGACGGGAACCACCGGGGCCACGTAGGACGAGTTCACCGCCAGGATGTTGGAGATGATGGAGGTGAACGCCTTGGAGAGGTCGGTCTGGCTGGAGGCGGTATAGAAGGCCCCCTTGCCGTGGGTGCTGTCAGCGGCCCGGGTCAGAAGCGACACCGCGGTAGCGTCGGAGTTCACCTGGCCGAAGCCGATGGTGTAGAGGGTTATGTTCTGGGGACCGAGGTTCAGGGCCCTGGCCACATCGTCCAGAGAGTCGGAGAAGTCCCACTGCACGCATTTTTTCTGGGAGTTGTTGGTGGTGGAACTCCCGCTGCAGCCGTTGGGAATGCCTTCGGCATCCTTCTGCACCGACCCTGTGTAGTAGGTGAGGACAGGTTCCTTGCCGTCGCCGTCGCAGTCGCCGCTCTTGGTCTCATCGGTTGTGTTTTCGCAGGCTCTTCCCACGGGGCCCGGGTCCAGCTTGCTCTTGTCGCTGTTGTAGGCGGAATAGTAGTAATCGTTCGTGGACATGCCGTCGGTGAGGAAGACGACGTAGTTCTTCTGGCAGGATGCGGTGACCGGCGTGGTGTAGGTGCCGCTGGTGATGCCGACCGTGGAGTTGAACAGGGGGGGGCCCCCCTTGAAATACTGGCCTGCCTCCATGAGGGTGCTCCCCAGGGGGGTATCGCCGTACCCCCAGAGGGTCGAGACGATCCGGCGCAGGGCGGTCCTGTTGGTCATCGGCGGGGTCGTCGACGGATCGAAGACGGCATCCATGTTCTGGACGCTTGTCAGGTAACTCAGGGAGGAGCCGGCCGGCGGTTGCTGGATCAGGGTCCCGCCCCAGCCGTTGTTTTTCTCGTCGTAGTTGTAGATCATGAGGCCGAAGTTCACCCCCGTGGTGGACTTGAGGAGATTGCCCACCACGTTCTTGACCACGTCGATCTTCAGCATGGCAGAGCCGGGGGTATAGAGGTAATTGACGTAATTCCCCAGGTAGTAGGTATAGTTAGAGTGATTGGCGCCGCAGGAGCCGTCGGGGTTCAGCTGCCAGCCGGTATATGTCCCCGACGAGCCCTGCAGCACCGACCGCACGCTGTCGGTATGGGTGCAGGAGTATTTGAGACTTCCCGACTTGCCGGTGTTGACGCAGGTGTCTCCGGATTTGGTCGACGCTGAATTGTAGGTATATGAGCAGGTGGCGGCGATATTGTTGATATCGGAGTTGAGAAGGGTATACATGGGGGGGGTGTCGCCGGATGCGGGGATGTAGGCATAGACGGAATTGGTGCCGCAGGTGTCGATCCAGCTGGTGCCGCATTCGACCAGGGGGGTATAGGTGGTGGTTTTGGAGTACGATCCCCCGGACACCATCTGGCCGGAGTCGGACATACTCCCCGAGTTGTCCAGGATGAGAAGGACGTTGGGGGGAAGGACGGTCTGGTTGCCGTAGATGGACGTGTCTCCCGGATACTGGTCGGGGGCGGCCAGCGAGGCTGCGGCAGAGAAGACAATCAGCCCGACACAGAAGAAAACGATCAGATTTTTCATAAGGACCTCCGCCTGTTACCGTCCAAAATGCGCAGCCGCTCTCCCCGGTGACTGCGAGGGGCGCCATCTCCATCGCCACGGCCGGGGAAAGCGCGTATCGCGGGATGCCGCCGGTCCTGCCAGCGACTGAACCGAATCACGAAGCCACGTTCGCACCTGACGGGGAATTTTCCGAAATGTGACCCATCCCGGTCTCAAAACATGCCCTTGTCGTAATTAAGCCTGTTCCCCACCGCCCACTCCAGCAATTGCGCATTATTGGAGCAGGAGCCGTCTTTCTGCAGCCGCCCCTTCCAGTAACCGCTCTCCTTGAACGACTGAAGCGCCTGGGGGCAGGTAACTGCCCTGGCGTACGTCACCTCGAAATTCCCGCGCTTCCATGTCCCGGAATCGGGGGCTTTGTAGTAGAGAAGAACAGGGGCGTACGGCCCCTTGTAGACCGTCGTGGGGTTGTACGTCCCTGCCTGCGCCGCCGGGCACTGCACCAGGAGGGCAATCAGCAGGAGTGCCGCGGCAAGCGACGGCAGCGTGATCGTGCGTTTCTTTTCCATGACGGCTCCTTTGCCGGCGCTCCGGTTTACTGCTGCATCAGCCGGCATACCTGGGATTCGATTTCAATCGACGGGTTGCTCTTCTGCACGGATACACTCGTATTCGGGTTTTTGTTAACGTGGCCGATGATGGTTACGGCATAGGTATTGGCCTTGAAGCTCGACCCGGGGCTGATGCCGGCATCAACCTGTGTTCCCATGCCCGCAGGGACAGCGCCGCCGGTGCCGACCAGCTCCACCTTGACATCGGCGTAATCATAGATTCCGGAGTAGTTGGGACGCGGGATCTGAATGCGATTGAAGTTCGTGTCGCCCGGATTATTTGTGGTCGTCGCTGCAAAGGTGGTGGGGTCCAGGACTTTCCCTTGTCCGGTTGCCGGCCAGACGGTGATCCCAGTGGACGGGTTGATCGCTGTGTAGATCTGGCTGGCGCTCAGGGCGAAATCCATGCCGGCTTCCGCAGTGTAAAAACCTTCCAAGCTGGTCTTGTAGTTGCCGGCTATCTTGATGTCGGTCGTGGAGGCAGTAAACAGGGTGGTGCCGAGGATGGTGAGGAGGCCCAGCATCAGCAGGACGATGATGAGGGCGACCCCCCGTTCGTTGTCCAGAGGAGAGCCGTTCGGGGAGACGGTTTTCGGGGGCATCAGCCGGCGCATGTCAGTACGCCCTCCTGTTTCTCAGCTTGACGACGGTGCTCAACTGCCTGACGCTGCTCTTCTCCCCGGCGGCGGTGTTGACGGTTGCCGAGGTCCCCGCCTGGAGGGTGACCCTCACCGCCAGGATGTTCGGGATCGTAAAGGGCAAGGTGGCGGGCGCGTTGGTCTCGTTATGGCTCGCGGTATTGTCGATGTAACTGAAGCGCATCGACGAGATATTGGTGGCGATGATGTCGCCGGGTTTCTTGCCGTTGATCGATCTCTCCAGACATTGTATGGTGGGGGTATTGGGGAGGGCGGCAGGACAGTTGCTGTTGCTGGCGTTGGTGACGAGGGAATAGAGGATCGTGTCGTAGGCATGGGTCCCCGCCTCCTTGGCGATCATGTCCCCGCTATTGATGTTGACTCCCGCGGCGAATGCCGCGCCTCCCGGTCGGGTCATGGTGACACTGGGGCGGGCGGTATTGAGACTGGAGACAACGAGGCAGGTGTAATTGACAAAGGGCTGGCTGTTGTCGACCGGCCGGACGATCCTCACCTGGTCCCCGCTCTTGAACACATCGGTGTCGGTCCGTGACGTATTTGTCGGGTTCGTCCCTGACGGGACCTCGCTGGCGACCGCGGCGCTGAAATTTGCGTACGCGCTGCTAGACTTCGCTATCGTAATCCGGGCGAAAACCCCATCCGGCGATGCGGAGTTGATGGTAAGGCTCGTGGAGTAGGTGCCGAGCACGCCGGCGGTGAAGGGACCGGCCGTGACCGGGACGAGGACGCCGGCCAGCCGCAGGTCACCGGCAATGGAGTCCATGGCGATCCGCAGATTCTGCTGCACCTCGGTGATATCGGACTGCTTGTTCCCGTACTTGAGGGTGGTGAGATAGAGCGAGTAGATGGCAGAAACGACGACGCCGATCAGTGCCGCGACTACCAGCACCTCGATCATGGTGAAGCCGTGCTCATCCCTGGGAGACGTTCTCATACGGTCCTCTTGAACCCGCAGATGGTGACCGTGTGTCCTCCGCCGGTAGCCGTGACGGTGATCTTCGTGACGTTGGACGGCACCCCGTTCGCGGAAGTGCCGACCAGGGTCGTATAGGTGGCGCTGTACGTTCCGGCGCCGGGGACGGTGATCGATGTGGCGTTCGGATTCGCGGGATCGATGTGGTTTGCGGGAATGTTCGTCGCGTTCGTATTGATTTTTGCGTCGCTCACATCCAGCGACATCATGTTGTCGAGGACCGTCTCGGCCAGGGCCGTGGCCGACGACAGGCCGTTGGCTATGCCATTGGAACGTATGGCGACAACCTGGAGGTTGATGACCGCGAACACCGCAATGGTCATGAGCACGATGGCGATCATGAGCTCCAGCAAGGTGAAGCCCGCCTGGTTATGCAGATGTTTTTCCATGTCCGGTTTCATGAGCATTCATAAGAACAGGGCGATTGATTGCGGATTCCCCATCAAAGCAATTTTGACGCCAAAGACCGCGCGTCTCACAACTCACACTTTTTCAGGCAGTTATTGATAATTGGCCAGGAGGGAGTCCATTCAGGCGTGCAAGTTTTGCATACTTGATGCCCTAGCTAGGAAGTAAATGCGGGGAAAACTGACTGCTGAGAACGGCTGTTCGCGTGGCGAGAAAAAGTATCCGCACGGGCAATCCGGAACAAGGAGCGGCGCACGTCGGGAAGCAGCGGGCAGTGCCGCAGCATCACTTCAGATTGACATCCTGTTTGACGCCCCGCAGGTCGTCGATCAAGCCGACCAGCTCGTTCTGGAAGAAAAAAATCATCATGCCGCACACGCAGATAAAAATGAGAGCGACGACGATAGCCAGGCTCTTGGGAGAGGATAGCTTCTGGAGAACAAGCTCCGACGTGCTGCCGGCCCACCCCTTGCAGACAGGACAGACTTTCAGGTCGATCCTGATGGCTGCGTTGCACGAGGGGCAGTTTTTCAGGTTGGCCTTTGTCACTCGTGCATCCGTACCAACGCCGGGCCTCCTGGCGTCGGCTTTCAGTCTCGCCGCGCGTTGCTCGTATTCCCTGACCATGCTCTTGTAGGTAACCGAATTCTTGATGTTTTCGTACAGCTCGCTGATCAGTTCCAGGCTGTTTCGGGCATCCTCCCGCACGGTGGGATTTGCGGCCGACATCTCGGCCCGCAGTTTGTCGGTCACCGACTTGTAGGCCTTCTCCACCTCGGGGGGGGAGGCGTCGAGAGAGAGCCCCAGCGCCTTGTAGCAAAGCTCGATGTTATTCAATTCACTGGATTTCTGCTTGTCAGAGCTCATGAGTGCAAACCTCCATCCACGTAGGTATCTGTATGCAAAAACGGCACGGCAGTCTTTACGTCGGTTCCAAATCCCACTTCACGGGGGAGTGTATGAAAAAATCCCGCACATTTCAAGTCTAATCCATCTCATACTCCTTCAGCTTGTACAGCAACGCCCGGTGGCTGATCTCCAGGACCCTGGCGGCATGGGTCCGGTTGCCGCCGGTCTTCTCCAGTGCCCGGCGGATGAGGTCCCGCTCCAGGATTTCCTCGGCTTGCTTGATGGAAAGCATGTCCGGCGGGATGACGCCACCCGTCGCATCGGGCGCGGCTTCCCGCAACTGCCGGGGTAGGCACGCCAGGTCGATCCTCCCGTCATCGCACAACACCAGGCCGTATTCTATGAAATTCTCCAGTTCCCGCACATTGCCGGGCCAGCCGTAGTTCATGAGCGCCCGCATCGCCGCGGGCGTGCATTCGGCAGGGGGCTTCTCCAGTTTTTCCCCGTGCTTCTCCAGAAAATGGGTGACGAGGAGCGGGACGTCCTCTTTTCGCTCCCGCAGCGGCGGCAGGTTGATGCTGAAGACATTGAGCCGAAAAAAGAGGTCTTCGCGGAAGCCGCCGTCGGCCACGGCTTGTTCCAGGTCCTTCGATGTCGCGGAAATCACCCGGACATCCACTTTTCTGGCCTGTGATGCGCCCACCCGCCTGATCTCCTCGTCCTGGAGAACGCGGAGGAGCTTGACCTGAAGGGGGAGCGGCATTTCCCCGATCTCGTCCAGGAACAGGGTGCCGCCGTCCGCCTGCTCGAAGAGCCCCATCTTGTCGGCAGAGGCATCGGTGAAGGCACCCCGCACATGGCCGAACAGCTCGCTCTCCAGCAGGCTCTCCGGGATTGCCCCGCAGTTCACCGCGACAAACGGAGCGGTACGCCGCCGGCTGTTGTAGTGGACTGCCCGGGCGATCAGTTCCTTCCCCGTTCCGGACTCACCGAGGATGAGGACGGTCGTCTTGAAATCGCAGACCTTCCTGACCAGGGAGAAGATTTCCAGCATGCGGGGGTTCTTGCTGACGATGCCGGCAAAGGAGTATTCCCGCTGCATCTCCTCCTTCAGCCGCCGGTTCTCCCTCTTCAGTCTTTCCCGTTCCTCCGCCTTGCGGAGCACCAGGAGAATCTCGTCGCTCTTGAAGGGCTTAGAGATGTAATCGTAGGCCCCGAGCTTCATGCAGGTAATGGCGGTGTCCATGGTGCCATAGGCGGACATCATGACGATGGTCGCCGCAACCCCCGCCTCGACCGCTCTGTTCAGGAAGCCGGGGCCGTCCAGGACCGGCATCTTGATGTCGCAGAGGATAAAATCGTAGTCCCGGGCGGTCGCCAGGGCAAGGGCCTCGGCCCCGTCGGAGGCTTCCTCCACCAGGCACCCCTGCTTCCCGAGGAGGACTTTCAGCATGTGGCGGAGGTTTTCCTCATCATCCACCACCAGCACCCGTTGTTTTCGTTCCTCGCCTGTCACCATGCATTCAGCACCTTTCATGTGTGATGGTCTCGCGAATGCTTCCGCTCCCCTGCCAATTCCCGCGTGCGGGCGAAAGCCCCTTCAGTTGGAAGGTCCGTCGATTGAGAGGGAATGGTGCCACATCACTTTTCCCGGTCCGCAATGGGAAGCCACAAGGTAAAGCTCGTCCCCTCCCCCCTCGCGCTGGCGACGATGATCCTCCCCCCGAGGGCATCGACGATCCTCGCGGTGATGGAGAGCCCGAGGCCGGTCCCCTTGCCCGGCTCCTTGGTGGTGAAAAAGGGATCGAAGACCCGCCCCAGGTTCTCCTCGGCAATCCCCTCCCCCGTGTCCCGCACGTCGATCCTGACGCACGGGATGGACTCGCTCCCCGACTGGAAGGGTGCATGGAACACGCCGTGGAAATCGTCCCGGCGCCTTCCGAGGGCGCGCACCGGTGAAGAGAGTGCCCCCGACCCGCCGTCGGGGCGAAATTCCGCCGCGGCTGCGGTGACAACCAGGGAGCCGCCGCCAGGCATGGCATCGCGGGCATTGATGAACAGGTTGGTCATCACCTGCTGCAACTGGTTCCGGTCCGCCATGAGCGGCGGTAGATTGTCGGCGGAGGAGAGGGTCACCTCGATCACCTTGAATATCCCCTGTCCTCTCAGCATCTCCACGGTTTCGGCAAGGAGTGCCGCCATGTCGACCTTTTCGTGATGCACAGGGGCCGGCCGGGCATAGTTGAGAAGGTCGCGAACCAACCGGTCGATCCTTGCCGCGTCGGCCTCGATCCGCTTGAGGTAATCCGCCCTGACCGGGTCGGCGGCAAGCTCGTCCCGGAGAATGCCACAGTAGCCGATGATGGCCCCAAGGGGAGTGCCTATCTCGTGGGCCATCCCCGCGGCAAGGAGCCCTACCGACGCCATTTTCTCCGAACGGATCGATTCCGCCCTGGCTGTCTGGAGTTCGAGATTTGCCTGTTCCAGGGACTGCACGTGGCTCTCTACCTCTCCTCGTTTCTCCCTCAGGGCCGCCAGCATGGTGTTGAAGGACTCGGCCAGGTCGGCGATCTCGGCGCTCCCGGGCACGTGGACCGTCTGGCTGTAATCGCCGGCAGCTATCCGCTCGGTGGCGGCAAGAAGCCTTTTCATCGGGACAACCACGATCCGTGACAGCAGGTACGAGCCTATCCCGAGGAGGAGTAGGAAATCAAGGACAAAATAGGCGAGGAAAAGGTGCCGCGACCTCCTGAGACGCTCGTGTTCACCAGTAAGGGGAAGCGACAGTCGCACGGCCCCGGTGATCGTCCCCCGGTCCCGGAGCGGAGCGTAGCGGAAGACGAGACGCCGGTCGTGGGAAAAGGCCGCGGACTCGACGCCGGTGCGGAGCGTTTCCCGCAGCTGAGAATCGACTCCCCGCCCGTCTGCGACCCGGTATACCTCTTTTCCCCGTGCATCAGCCACCAGCAACGCGGCGTTGTCCCTCTGCCGGGAGAGGGCCTCAGCAAAGCGCGCCGCCGGCGATGTTGCCGGAATATCATCGAGGGGAGACGACAGGACGCTGGCAAAGGTAGCGAGAAGGACGCGACCCTCCTCGCTTTTCGTCGCGAGGAGGTCCTGTTCGGCGGTCTTGAAGGAGATGAGGCTGAGAAGTATCCAGGTAAGCCCCAGCAGGCAGACGAGTAGGGAGAGAACGGCAAAGGTCAGGTTGAAACGATACGGTTTCATAGTGACGTCTCAGATCAAGAGGCTGAAGGGGTGCCGCCCACGTATCGAGGATAGCCTCCGGCCCACAGCCGTCAGCCGGAAAATCTCCCGAGGTTGAGATACCAATGAATGATCTGCCTGCCGAAAAATATGTAGAGCAGGGCGCCGAATGCCAGGAATGGCCCGAAGGGGATGGGAAGCTGGGAGTCCTTTTTTCTGGCGGCCATATAGGCGATGCCGATGATCGACCCGAGGAGGGAGCCGGCGAAGATGATGAACGGGACGGAGCGCCAGCCGAGAAAGGCGCCCATCATCGCCAGGAGCTTGATATCGCCCCCTCCCATCCCCTCCTTCTTGGTAAGGAACTCGTAACAGCTGGCCACAAGGAGAAGGCTCCCTCCGCCGGCGACGATGCCGATGAGCGAGTTCTGCCAGGTGAGCCAGGGGAGGAAGAAGGAGGCGGCAAAGCCGGCGACGATGCCGGGAAGGCTGATGACGTCGGGAATGATCTGATGCTCCAGGTCGATGACCGTAATCGCCACCAGGGCTGAGCAGAAGACGAACATGATGAGAAAGGGAAGGGACGGACCGTACTTGATACAGAGACAGAGGGTCAGGAGGGCGTTTGCCAGTTCCACGAGGGGATACTGGATGGAGATGCGCTCCCGGCAGGAACGGCATTTTCCGCCGAGGAGGAGATAGCTGACAAGGGGAATGTTGTCGTAGAAACGAATCCGGTAGCCGCAGGAGGGACAGTGCGACGGCGGCGAGACGATCGATTCCCGCTGCGGCAGCCGGCAGATGCAGACGTTGAGGAATGAGCCGACAACGGCGCCGAGAATGAAGGCAAATATGTTGAATACCGTCACAGGGTTCATAAATCAGTTCGGGGGTTCGGAGTTTGGAGTTCGAGGTTCGGGGTTCGGGGTCTGGGATCCGAGTTTAACTCCTAACTCCGAACTCAGAACAGCCTTATTTCAGCCGGCGGATTTTCTCCAGGCTCTCTTCGAGGACCTGCTTCTTGCCGGCGAACTCCGCGAGTTTCTCCCTCTCCTTTGCCACGACATCGGCGGGCGCCCGTTCGACGAAACTGGGATTTTCCAGCTTCTTCCCCAGGAACTCCACATCCTTGTCCAGCTTTCCGATCTCCTTGAGAAGCCGCCGTTCCTCTTCCTCAACATTGACGAGCCCCTTGAGGGGGACGAAGACCTGCACGTCGCCGGCCACCTGGATGGAGGCGTCCGCCGGCTTTTCCAGTCCGACACCGATGGCAAGGCTGGTAAGACGCGCCAGGCTGACTATTGCCGCCTCGTTGTGCTTCATCAGACGCTGGCTCTCCTCGCCGGAGCAGGAGAGAATGACGGCGATCTCCCGGCTGGGCGGGACTTCCATCTCGCCGCGGATGTTACGGATCGCGGAGATGACCGCCATCACCCGCTCCATATTGACCGCAGCCTCGGGAAAGGAGCGGTGGCTTTCGTATTGTGGATACTCTGCCAGCATGATGCTCACCGGTTGCCCCGCATCCCGGCTCTGCGGCAGCGTCTGCCAGATTTCTTCCGTAATGAAGGGCATGAAGGGGTGCAACAGCCGAAGAAGGTGCTCCAGTATGTACCAGAGGACATACTGGGTCGTCCTTTTCCGTTCCGGCGTCCCGTTGTACAGGAGCTGCTTGGAAAGCTCCACGTACCAGTCGCAGAACTCGCTCCAGGTAAACTGGTACAGTCCCATGGCCGCCTCGTTGAACCGGTACTCGGCAAGGGCGGCGTTGGTCTCGCGGGCGGTCTCATTGAGACGGTGCAGGATCCACTTGTCCCCTTCAGCCAGTTCCAGCCCGGCAAAGCCGGTGGCGCCGGGATCGAAGTCGCCCAGGTTCATGAGGGCGAAGCGGGCGGCGTTCCAGACCTTGTTGGCGAAATTGCGGTACCCCGCTATCCGCTCCTCGGCGAGCTTGATGTCGCGCCCCTGGGCGGCGAAGGCTGCCAGGGTGAACCGGAAGGCATCGGTGCCGTACTGGTCGATGACGGTCAGGGGATCGATGACGTTCCCCTTGGACTTGCTCATCTTCTGACCCTGGGCATCCCGCACGAGGGCGTGGATGTAAACCTCCCGGAACGGCACCTCCCCCATGAAATGGAGTCCCATCATCATCATCCGCGCCACCCAGAAGAAGAGAATGTCGAAGCCGGTGACCAGGCAGGAGGTGGGGTAGAAGGCGGCCAGTTCCGGGGTCGCGTCAGGCCACCCCATGGTGGAGAAAGGCCAGAGGGCAGAGGAGAACCAGGTATCGAGGACGTCGGTCTCCTGGCGGATCTCGTCGCTGCCACAAAAGGCGCATTTGTCCGGATCGGCCTTGGCGACGGTCACCTCGCCGCAATGGTCGCAGTACCAAGCGGGGATCCGGTGACCCCACCAGATCTGCCGGGAAATGCACCAGTCCCTGATGTTTTCCAGCCAGTCGAAATAGGTGTTCTCCCACTGCTGGGGAATGATCCGGGTCCGGCCATCCTTGACCGCGGCGAGAGCACGCTCGGCCAGCGGCCCCACCTTCACGTACCACTGGAGCGACAGGTAGGGCTCCACCACGGTCTTGCAGCGGTAGCAGCCGCCGAGGGCCAGGGTATGGTCCGCAATCTGCTCCAGAAGGCCACGGGCCGCCAAGTCCTCTACTATCTGTTTCCGGGCGCTGAAGCGGTCCATTCCCTCGTACTGGTGTCCTGCGGCATTGACGACACCCGACTCGTCGAAGACGTTGATGATGTCGAGGTTATGGCGGCGGCCCACTTCGAAGTCGTTGAAGTCGTGGCCCGGCGTTATCTTCACGACGCCGGTGCCGAATTCCCTGTCTACGTAGGAGTCGGCGATAATGGGGATCTCCCTGTCCACCAGGGGGAGGAGCACCTTCTTCCCCACGAGGCCAGCGTAGCGCTCGTCCTCGGGGTGCACCGCCACCGCGGTGTCGCCGAGCATCGTTTCCGGCCGGGTGGTCGCGACCACGAGTAAGCGCGCCGGTTCCCCCACCACGGGGTAGCGCAGGTGCCAGAGGTGCCCCTTCTGCTCCTCGTGCTCCACTTCGATGTCGGAGAGGGCCGTGTGACACCGGGGACACCAGTTGATGAGGCGGTTGTCACGGTAGATAAGCCCCTCATCGTAGAGACGGACGAAAACCTCCCGCACTGCCCGGGAGAGTCCCGCATCCATGGTGAAGCGCTCCCGCTCCCAGTCGCAGGAGGCGCCGAGCCTCTTCAACTGGCCGATGATCTGGCCTCCCGACTCGCCTTTCCACTGCCAGACCCGCTCGATGAAGGCATCGCGCCCCAGCTCGTGACGGCTCGTCCCGGCGGCAGCCAACTGCCGCTCCACCACATTCTGGGTGGCGATGCCGGCATGGTCGGTCCCCGGCATCCAGAGCACATTGGCGCCGCTCATCCTTTTCCAGCGGCAGAGGATGTCCTGGAGGGTATTGTTGAGGGCGTGCCCCATGTGAAGGGCGCCGGTTACGTTCGGCGGCGGAATGACTATGCTGTAAGGGGGGTTCGCTGAAGGGAGGGCTGCATGGAAATACCCCCCCTCTTCCCATTTCCGGTACCATCTCTCTTCAACTGCCTGGGGCTCGTATCCCTTGGCAAGTTCCTTTTCAGCCATTCCACTGACCTCTTTCGTGCGCAAAATGAAATGGGGATGTATCATCCCCATTCCGACATCGGCTTTCTGTTTCTTCCTCGATCAGGATCCCGACCGCCGGCAACGCGGCGCAGGTCCTACTTCCCTTCTTTGATCTTGCGGATCTCCGCCCGGATGATGTTTTCTGCCAGGTCCGGCACGACTTCCCAGGCGATCTTCTCGATGATGTCCCGGGAAACTTTGGCAAGGAGCGTCGCCAATTGCTCCTCGCTGAGGGTTAGCTCTCCCGACGGGACCGCCTGCCCTGCGGCGGCGGCCGGCGCAACTTCAGATGCTGCCGGTGAAGCGGCAAGTACCGGGACGAATTCCTCCTCGGGGGCGAACAGCCGTTCGGCGGGTGCGGCCATAGGAGGGGGAAGGACCGGGACATACTCCTCCTCGGGGGCGAATTGCTGCTCCATCGCAGTCACAACGGACGTTGGGACCGGTTCGGCGATGGCCTCGAACCCGGCCATCTCTCCCGGAGGCTCGAAAGCAAACGGTTCTCCCCCGGCAGGGACTTCGAATCCGGCGGAAGGGGCTTCTTCCTCGAAGGAAAAGGTCTCTTCCGTTACCGGTTCCCACTGGGGCACGAACCCCGACGGCGCGGCCGCGGATGAAGGTTCGGCCGCCGGGACCGGCTGGGCCGGCTCTTCCGTTTCCATGAAGAAAATCTCGTCTCCCGCAGGCTCTTCGACCGTTTCGAGAGTCGGCAGGCCAACGGGTTCCTCCACGGTGAGCAGTTCAGCCTCGGGAACTTCCTCGTTGTCGAAGGCCCCCCAGAGATCATCACCGGCCGAGACCTCGACCACTTCGTCCGCCGCAGTCAGTTCCGTTGCGAAAAAATCCTCGTCACCTTCCTCGGCCACCGTGAAGAACTCTTCGGCCGCAGGAGGAGTCGTCGGTTCCGCGACCGCCGGCGCCGGCTGAACTCCCGGGGCCTGCCCCCGGCTGCCGGTAACCGCAGCTTCCGGCTGCGGCGGGAGGGGAGGAGGGACGGCAGCGACCAGGGCAATTGTCGGCCGGATCAAGGTGCGTTCCTTGCCCAGATCCAGGAGCGTTTTGACCTTGGTGATCAGGTGCTGGGATTCGAACGGTTTGGTGATAAAGTCATCGGCCCCGCACCGGCGGGCCTTGTCCTCGTCAAAGGGTTCGAAGGCACCGGTCATGAGAAGGAGAGGGATATGGGAAAGCGCCGGGTCCTTTCTGACCTCCTCGCAGACCTCATAGCCGTTGTTGCCGGGCATCAGGGCATCAGCCAGGATGATGTCGGGGATGATCTCCCGGGCCTTTTCCAGGGCGACTGTGCCATTTCCCACCACGGTAAGGTCGTAATCCTCATTGGCGAAGATGATCCCGACAACCTTCTGAATGGTAATGCTGTCATCAGCAAGGAGCAACTTGCAGCCCATCGAGTCCTCCTGAGGCGGGAATGGGTGGCGTTTAGCGTCGGCTGCGCGCGGAGCGCCGGCAAACAGCGGAATAGTGCGAAAAACCTAGCACAAACCCCCCGAGGGTGTCAAGTTTTTTGCCGGCTTCACGGACTGTCGTCGGACCGTCCCATGGCACCGGCACAAGGGGGAACACGATTTCCGAAAAGCTCCGCGGTGATGCTGGAAAGTTCGCTGCGCAACTGGCTGAACTCTTTTATTTTTCTGTAATCCAGCCGGGCAGTCAGGAAGATCACAAAGATGTCTTCGGCCGGGTCAAGCCAGAGAGAAGAGCCGGAATACCCGGTGTGTCCGAAAGAAATCTCGGAAAACCCCTTTCCGCGCGGCGACGAGAAGGGAGATGCCATGTCCCAGCCGAGTCCGCGCACCACAGCCCCGCCCCGAGAGAAATAGGGGGCGGTCATCTGGCGCACGGCCCGCTCGGAAAGAACACGTTTCCCGTCCGCCTCCCCCTCATTGAGCATCATGCGGCAGAACCTCGCCAGATCATGAACGGTGCTGAATACCCCGGCATGGCCCGCTACTCCGCCAAGCTGTCGACAGAGAGAGTCCTGGACCACTCCCTGGTAGAGGACATGGTCTCCGAGGGTCAGGGAGCAACGCTCCGAGCGTTCCAGGGTCGGCTTGAAGACGGTATCGTTCATGCCAAGGGGGGCGAAAAGAGCAGCCTGAGCGTACTGATCAAGGCCGGTTCCCGAGACCCGGCGCACGATTTCCCCAAGAAGGATGAAATTGATGTCGGCATATTTGAAACGGCTGCCGGTCTCCCCATGGATTTTCTGGTTTGCCGCCCCTTCTACGGCGCTTTTCAGAGGGTCTGAGGCGGCGAGGGAAAAATCGTCGAGTCCCGATGTGTGGGTAAGGAGGTGCATGACGAGTAGCTCGTCTTTCCCTTTCCCGGCAAATTCGGGGAGAAACTTTGCCACGGGGGCGACAAGGCTGAGCCTTCCCTCTTCCGCCAGCTTCAGAACGGCCGGAGTGGTGGCAACGACCTTGGTGAGGGAGGCGATGTCAAAGACGGTATCCAGGGACATGGGCCGGGCATCCGGTTGCGCGGATACTTTGCCGTACGCACGCTCGAACAGCACGTCGCGACTATTGCCGACCAGAACCACTCCCCCGGCGATCAGACCCTGCGCCATGGAGTTTTCCACGAGCCGGTCTATCCTCTCCGACCGCAGTGCCTGGGGTGCCTGCGCGTCGGCGGCAAATGCGGAAGCGGCCAGGAGGAGCAAAAACCCCATCATCAAAAATCTCGCAAGAAATGGCATCGTTCGTATCCGTGAAGGCAAAAAAAGAGGGCGCCGGCGCCCTCTCGCTGTCAATTTATCCTGAATTCCACCGTTTTCAGAAGCTTACCCGCGCTGTCAAAGGCATCGACCCGCCAGTTGCCGACCGACTCACGGTCGATATCGCGTTTGCTGAACGTCCGCCACATTTCTCCCTTGACCGGCAGCTCGGTTTCCCGGACCTGCTCGCCGTTATGGTACCAGACATGCTTGATCGTCGTCTCCTCCCCCGATGGGTTGACGATACGTGTAAAACAGTAGAGCGCCTTCACCGACGTCGACGAAATCCGCCGCACCGCATCGATCGGATTGCCCCGGACAATCTTGGTGGTCACCGCCATTTCGGTGATCTTCAGATCGCCTCCTCCTGCAGCTTGGCCCGTAAAAGCGCCACAGACGAGGAAGAGGACAAGAACGCATGACAGAAAGATGCCTCGTGATCTGACCATGGAACCTCCCGGAGTATGACGGGTTACCGGAGCGGGCGGAGGAGAAGAAACGGTACCCCGTTACCTACAATGATCACAACATCAACCCCGCATCTCCGTCACGTCCGGTAATCGGCGTTGATCTTCACGTAGTCGTAGGAGAGATCGGAGGTATAGACCGTTGCCCTCCCCTCCCCCAGCTTGAGATCGACCGTTACGGCAAATTCTTTGTTCCTGAGCACCTGGGACCCGCGCGCCTCGGCATCCCCGCCGGCAAAGATGCCGCCGCGAGCCATGAGGACATCGTCGAACAAGAGGTCGACCCGGTCTGGGTCCACCATGGCCCCCGAATAGCCGACGGCGGCGAGGATCCGCCCCCAGTTGGCGTCCTGGCCGAAAAATGCGGTCTTCACCAGGGAAGAATTGGCAACGGCCATGGCCGCCTGTTTGGCCTCTCCTACGGAAACCGCCCCCGTGACGGTGATGGAGACGAACTTCGTGGCACCCTCGCCGTCCTTGACGATCTGCCGGGCAAGGGAAAGGAGCACCTCGTTGAGCAGCGAAGCAAACCGGTCCGCGGCCGGATCGCCATCCTTGAGGGTCGCGTTGCCAGCCGCCCCGTTGGCCAGGATCAGGACCGTGTCGTTGGTGGAGGTATCGCCGTCCACGGAAATCATGTTGAAGGAGGCGTCGTTCGCCTGCCGGAAAACCCGGGCGAGCCAGGCGGGATCGACGGCGGCATCGGTAACGATGAAAGCGAGCATGGTCGCCATGTTGGGCATGATCATCCCCGCCCCCTTGGCAATGCCGGCGATCGTGTATGCCGTGCCGCCCGCTTCGCCGCGTCGCACCTCCATCTTGGGAAAGGTGTCGGTGGTCATGATGGCTGCGGCCACATCCGCCAGCGAGCCCCCTTCCAGTCCCTCGATGAGTGGCGAAATGGCGGTCCGTACCCGCTCCATGGGGAGGGGGACACCGATCACGCCGGTTGAAGCGACAAGGGTCGCCTCGTCGGGAATACCCAGCCCCTCGGCCACGAGCCTCGTCGTCTTCCTGGCATCCTCCATTCCCTGCTGTCCGGTACAGGCGTTGGCATTGCCGCTGTTCACCACCACCGCCTGGCAGAAACCGTGCTTCACCCTTTCCATGTCCAGGAGGACCGGCGCCGCCTTCACCCTGTTGGTGGTGAATACCGCCGCCACCGCCGCAGGGGTCTCGGAGAAGATAAGGGCCAGGTCCTTGCGCCCCGGCTTCTTGATGGCCGCCTCCACGGCGGAGAATGTGAACCCTTTGACATCCATACGACCCCCACGAAACCGGTTGACCGCAGAAGGCGCAGTGCATCCAGAGAAAACCCGCTTAGAAATCGTGCAGTTCAAGATATTGCGCCGACCGACATGGTGCCGCGAGCGTCGAGAAATGCCCGGAGGCAAGGAGTCCGCTCAGGAGTCGCACACGCTGCGTCGTGGAAGCGGGTGACGAAGCCGCCGCCGCAGATGGGCGTTTATCGACGCTATCCTATTTCCCGCAGCACTGCTTATACTTCTTGCCGCTGCCACAGGGGCACGGCTCGTTGCGACCCACTTTCTTGCTCTTTACCGGCTGGGCCGCGGACTGCCCTTCGCCCAGGTTGAAGACGAGACGCTGCTTTTTCTGCTGCTCCTGCTCTATTCTCTCCACATCCTCCTCGCGGGCAAGCTGGACCCAGAAGATCCTCTCGACCACATCGGCGCGGATGCGGGAGATCATCGCCATGAACAGCTCGAAGGCCTCTTTCTTGTACTCCTGCTTGGGATCCTTCTGGCCGTACCCCCGCAGCCCGATCCCCTCCTTGAGATGATCGATGGAGAGGAGGTGGTCCTTCCAGTGGGTATCGATCGCCTGGAGCATGAGGACCTTGATGAGGTGGTCCATCATTTCGTCCCCGAACTCGACCGCCTTGGCGGCGAACACTTCCCGGACCTTCTCCCGGAGGAGTTCTCCGAAGTTGGTGGGATTGAGGCGCTCCATGGTCTCGGCAGGGATGTCGAGATGGAAGCCGAAGGTCTTGTAGACCCCCTCCCCGATCGCCTCCCAGTCCCATTCGTGGGACGGCACCTTATCGATGGCATAGGCTGACACCAGCTCTTCGACGGTCTCGTCCATCATGTCGAGGAAACTGTCCCTCACGTTCTCACCGGCGAGGATCTCCCGGCGCTGGGTGTAGATAACCTCCCGCTGCTTGTTCATGACATCGTCGTACTCGATGAGGTGCTTGCGGATATCGAAGTTGTGGGCCTCCACCTTCTTCTGGGCATTCTCGATGGACTTGGTGATCATGCCGTGGGTAATCGCCTCACCCTCTTCGATCTTGAGGAAGTCCATGATCTTGGCGACCCGTTCGGAACCGAAGATGCGCAGGAGGTCGTCCTGGAGGGAGAGGTAGAATCGCGACGATCCGGGGTCTCCCTGACGGCCGGAACGGCCGCGCAGCTGGTTGTCGATGCGGCGCGACTCGTGGCGCTCGGTGCCAAGGATATGGAGACCTCCGAGCTTCACCACCTCGTAGTGTTCGGCGGCCCACTGGGCCTTGAACTTCTCCAGAACCTGGGCATACTCCTCGTCGGACGCCTCCGGGTTCGCCTTGTGCCACTGCCTGGCCAGCCCCTCCGGATTGCCGCCGAGAATGATGTCGGTGCCGCGGCCCGCCATGTTGGTGGCGATGGTCACCATCTCCTTGCGCCCCGCCTGGGCGACTATTTCGGCTTCCCTCTCGTGCTGCTTGGCATTGAGGACGTTGTGGGGGACTCCCTGTCTGCGCAGCAGATCGGAGAGGACCTCCGACTTCTCGATGGAGATGGTGCCCACCAGCACGGGCTGACCCTTGGCGTGGAGCTCCTTGATCTCCTCGATGACCGCCTTGAACTTCTCCATTTCGGTCTTGTAGATGACGTCGGGGAAGTCGGGGCGCAGAAGCGGCCGGTTGGTGGGGATCACCACCACGTCCAGCTTGTAGATCTTGTGGAACTCCTCCGCCTCGGTGTCGGCCGTGCCTGTCATGCCGGCCAGCTTTTCATACATGCGGAAGTAGTTCTGGAAGGTGATGGTGGCGAGGGTCTGGTTCTCGTTCTCGATCTCCACACCTTCCTTCGCCTCGATCGCCTGGTGAAGGCCGTCGGACCAGCGACGTCCCGGCATGAGGCGGCCGGTGAACTCGTCAACGATCAGCACCTCTCCTTCCTTCACCACATAATCCACGTCCCGCTTGAACAATGCATGGGCACGCAGGGCCTGGTTGACGTGGTGGAGGACCTCCATGTTCCGCGGGTCGTAGAGGTTGTCGATTTTCAGGAGTTTCTCCACCTTGAGAACACCTTCTTCGGTCAGGGTGGCCGATTTGGCCTTCTCATCGACGGTAAAATCGCCGGTGTACTGCTTCCGCTTCCCGGAGAGGGTGTTCGCATCGATTTCCTTCACTTCCCCCTTCTTGAGCATGGGAATAATACGGTCGATGATGTAGTACTTGTCGGTGGAATCCTCGGTGGGACCGGAAATGATGAGGGGGGTCCGCGCCTCGTCGATCAGGATGGAGTCCACTTCGTCGACGATGGCGTAGTGGAAATCCCGCTGCACGTAGTCGTCGAGGGAGAATTTCATATTGTCCCGGAGATAGTCGAAGCCGAACTCGTTATTGGTGCCGTAGGTAATGTCCGCGTTATAGGCTTCCCGCCGCTCGTCGTCATCGAGGCCATGGACGATGACGCCGACTGTGAGACCGAGGAAATTGTATATCCGCCCCATCCATTCCGAGTCGCGCTTTGCCAGGTAGTCATTGACCGTGACCACGTGCACGCCGCGGCCAGTAAGGGCGTTGAGGTAGGCCGGCAGGGTAGCCACCAGCGTCTTGCCCTCGCCGGTCTTCATTTCGGAGATTTTTCCCGAGTGCAGCACCATGCCGCCGATCAGCTGCACATCGAAGTGGCGCATGTTGTGCACCCTTTTCCCCGCTTCCCGGCAGACGGCGAATGCCTCGGGGAGAAGGGAATCGAGGGACTCCCCCTTCCCGAACCGCTCCTTGAACTCGAAGGTCTTATTCCGCAACTGATCGTCGGTCAGCTTGGTCAAGTCCGGCTCCAGCGAATTGATCCGCTCAACAACCGGCCAGAGCCGTTTCAGTTCCCGCTCGTTCTTGCTCCCGACAATCTTCTTCAGTATCGCTCCGAACATCAAAAGGTTCTCCCGTTCTTCCAAATGGTTCTTACCGAACAGGTAAGAGTACCACATCACCGACAATTGCTCAACCGAAAAGGAATGCGCGCATGGAACGTGGGCGTGGGGAAAGGGATCGTGGCAGTACCGGCGAGGCTCTGCCGGGGGAGAATGCGGAAAAGGACGTGCCCCAGAACCGTCGAAGAATCGATTATCTCAGAGAAGGGGTTTTTCTGCCGGACCCTGCTTCGTGGGGATGGACATTGCCGGAATCGAGACTTTTTTCTGGCAAACGTGATTAAAAGATGGTAATGTGTAAATCTGCCTTATACAGGCCTTGTCACTATGCAGCCCCCTTTTGGAGAAGCTACCATGGAAACCGTCCTCTTCGTGGATGACAACAGGCTCCTGCTGGAGGTCACCAGCGACCTCTTCCGCAATGAAGGGTTGCGAATCCTTACGGCGGACAATGCCATGGAGGCCCTCAATCATTTTTCCACCGAGGAGATAGCGGTGATCGTCTCGGACAACTATATGCCCGAGATGAACGGCTTAGAATTGCTGGAATCCCTCAAGAATATCTCCCCCGATACGGTCAAAATCCTCATGACCGCCTATGCAGACCTGAGTTCCGCCCTGGCGGCCATCAACCAGAGCGAGGTTTTCCGGTACGTGGTCAAGCCATGGGAACCGGAGGAAATGCTCAATGTGGTGCGGGAAGGGCTCCAACGTTACCGTCTCGTACAATCGATGCGGCGGGAGGATGAAAACGTCCTCCGCTCCTTGGCCCAGACGATAGAACTCAAGGACCCGCTGACCCGGGGCCACTGTGACCGTGTTGCCACCTATGCGCTGTTGGTAGCCGAGGCACTGGATCTTCCGAAGGAAACCCTTCGCCAGATAAGGTACGGCAGCTGGCTCCATGACTGCGGCAAGATCGGTGTGTCGGAGTCGATCCTGAACGGTCAAAGGGAGCTGACGGAAGACGAATTCGAGATCATGAAGAAGCACTCTTTCTGGGGGGCGGACGTGGCCGCAAAGGCAAGGCTCTCCGATGTGGCCCGCAACATCATCTACTATCACCACGAACGCTACGACGGCACCGGTTATCCGACAGGAATGAGCGGCACCGCAATTCCGCTGGAAGCACGGATTGTCGCAGTGGCTGATGTGTTTGACGCCCTTACCACCGATCGTCCGTATCGCCCGAAATACGGTCAGGATGAGGCTTTGGGGATCGTGGAATTGATGCGGGGAAATGTTCTTGATCCAGATCTGGTCGACCAGTTCTCACGATTGATCAGGCAAGGTAACCCTCTGCTCGACGTTGCCGAAGACGAGCCGGGAAAAGCGCCACCAAAACTGGCGGCCCTCTGACCGGACCATTTCCCTTGCGCCAGGCGCATTGCACCCTCAAGACTCACCCCATCTCCCCCTGCGGGGAGACGAAACATCTCATCCCACGTTTCCGACACTTCATCAAACGAGTCACGATCGCCCGCCCCGTCTTCCCACGACCTGCCGTCTCCAGTCGATTACCCGATACTCTCAGTTGCTGGCGACACGGGGGTCGCTGCCGACGCCAAGCTTCGGCAGCAGAAGATAGACGAAATGAACAACGCCAACGAGGGCAGCGTACCCGAGCAGGACGCGCAGGAAGGACCCGCTGAACCCGTTGAACAACCTCGTTCCGGCCAGTCCCCACGTGGCCATAGCCGCTCCGGAGAGCAGGGCGAGGGCACTTCCGATTCCTCTGACCATCACAAACCTCCCGGCAAGGTGTACGGGCATTTTGATGAAGCCCATATTATTATATCATTTTAATTTTTTTGCGCAATTCGATCCAAACATGCCACGCCCGCGGTTATTTGCCATCGGAGCGGCTTCCGGTATACTCTCGACACGCGTTCCGCACACAATCGATTCGTCGCCCGCAGGAAATCCCATGTTTCTCGTCACCAGTTACCGCAGAAAGCGCCTGAAGAGCCGGCCGTTCCCCAGGGAATGGCTGTCTGTCCTGGAGCAGCATGTCCCTCTCTATCGCCGGCTCGGCGAAGAAGACCGGTCTGAGCTGCAAGGGCACATAGCGGTATTCATCGCCGAGAAAAACTTCGAGGGGAGAGACGGGCTGTCGATGACGGACGAAATCCGGGTGACCATCGCGGCCCAGGCATGCATCCTTCTCCTCCACCGGCAGACCGACTACTACCCCCTCCTCTCATCCATCATCGTGTATCAGGGAGAATTCCTCGCCCCGTATCGGGACGTCGATGATTACGGTGTCGTGAACGAAGGTAACGATCTGCGGAGCGGTGAAACAGGGAGCGAGGGAGCACTCGTTCTTTCCTGGGAAGATGCGGCCGTGAACGACCTGGATGTGCATGCGGGATACAATGTGGTCCTCCATGAATTCTCCCACCAGCTTGATGCCGAGGATGGCATCACTGCCTCTGATGTCTCGAAACGGCAGCCACGGATGGCACTGCGCACCCTGGAGCGGGAATACCACCGGCTCCAGCGCGATGCAGCCCATGGCCGGGCCACTGTGCTCGATCCCTATGGCGCGGAGAGCCTTGCGGAATTCTTTGCCGTTGCCACCGAAAGCTTCTTCGAGCGACCCCGGCATCTCAAGGAACATCACCCTGAACTCTACGGAGACCTGGCGCGATACTACCGGCAGGACCCCGTATCATGGCCGGTTCCAGGGCCATGATGCGGACTCAGTGATTTCCGGTCCTTTGGCAGTATCCACCACGATGGATCGAGAAAATGCGACGAGTTTCACGAGGGAAGCCGGTGTAAAACGACCGGAGAGAGAGGTGGTGCTGCGTCAGGGGTGGAGAGGAGCAGCGGCAGGGCTTTGGGAAACGATGTCCAGCTTTTCGGAATGGCAGTAGATGTTGCACTTCCCCCCCCGCACGTACCCGAGGAGAACGATCCCCCCCTTGTCGCAGAGCCGCACCGCCATGTCGGTTGGTGACGTCCTGCTGGCAATGAGGCCGATCCCAAGGGTTGCGGCTTTGGCCGCCATTTCGGAGGAAACCCGCCCCGACGTGACGAGAAGCTTGCCCGACAGATCGATCCCCCGCAAGAGCGCCTCACCTGCGATACGGTCGAGGGTATTGTGCCGCCCGATGTCTTCCGCATACAGGAGGAGGGAGGACCCGTCCCCCACGGCGGCAGAGTGAATGCCGCCGTGACTCCTGTACTGGTCGGCACGGCGGAAAAGTTCGTCCATCAGGGCAAAGACTGAGGAAAGAGAGAAGCGAGACCGGTGCAGTTCCTCCCGCGCGGCAGCTGCCGCGGCCGGCAGGGTGAAAGTAATGCCGGTGCCGCAGCCGGTTGTCAGGACCGGCCGGAGACGGTCAGGCACCTCTCCCCGGACAGTTACACTCGCCACCCCCACATCTTCGCAGATGGCAAGGGAGAGAAGATCCTCGACCCGCGTGACAAAACCCTGGAGCCTCAGGAATCCCGCCACGAGAAACCGCAATTCATGGGGAGACCCGATGAGAGTTGCCAGCTCCCGGCCGTTGACCACGAGCTGCACGGGGAATTCCCGCACCGGTCTGTGCTCGACGGGGGCCATCCTCCCTTCGCCGTAGCACAAGACCGTTGAGGTTTCGTCTGCATCCCGTCTAGTCTCCATTGACCTGTCCCTCCGGTTCGTCCCGGGCCATCGTTGTGTATTACTATGCAGCAAACGCCCCCATGGCAAGAGGGAAGAGTTTGCCATCCGACGGACCAGTCGCGGACAGCCTCGGCAGTTTCGGCAATGCCGACGTCACTCCGGTCCCGTCAGGAAGGCCGTGGCGAACGATTCGCTGCCGGTTTGCGTATGACCACCGGCTCGGGCGCCCCTTTCGGTTTTCCCCATTTTTTCTCCCGGTTTGCACTCCCCTTTGCGGTACGGCTCGCATTGTCAGTCCCTCTTCCGGCAAATCTCCTCCCCGCGCCGGTCCCGCCGGTCCGTCCGCCACCTCTCCCCGAAGCCAGCCGCACCAGCTGACGACTCGGTTCGAGACCGGCGATCTTCTCTTCGGGAAGACTGCGGCCGATGTACCGCTCGATCCGGTCCAGGTAGCTGAGTTCACTGCAGGAAACGAAGGAAATGGCTGTCCCCGAGGCCCCGGCACGGCCGGTACGACCGATGCGATGGACATAGTCCTCGGCGAATTTCGGGAGGTCGAAGTTGATGACATGACTGATGCCGGAAACGTCGAGCCCTCGGGCTGCCACGTCGGTCGCCACCAGCAGTCGTATCTTGCCTCGGCGCATGGCATCAATGGTGCGGTTGCGCGCCCCCTGGTTCATATCGCCATGGAGGGCTGCAACCGAGTGCCCTTCCGCCTTGAGGGCAATTGCCAGGGAATCGGCGTCGCGCTTCGTGGCGGAAAAAATGATCGCCTTACGCACCCCCCTGTCGCCCACGAGATGGCGAAGGAGCCGGTGCTTGTGGTCCAGATTGTCGGCTACGTGAAGGCATTGCTCGATCCGGTCGGCGGTGGTCATTTCCGGTGCGATCTCGATCCGTTCCGGCTCCCGCAGCAGACGGCCGGCCAGTCGTGCCGTGGCGTTGTCCATCGTGGCGGTGAACATCAAGGTCTGTCTCCCCGCCGGAGCAGCGGCGGCAATCCGGTCCACATCCTCGCTGAAGCCCATGTCCAGCATCCGGTCGGCTTCGTCGAGAACAAGCACCTCCACGCGGGAGAGGTTGATGCTTCCCCGCTCCAGATGGTCGATGAGCCGCCCGGGGGTAGCTACGATTATGTCTACGGGCTGGGAAAGAAGGCGCAACTGCTCGCGGTACGGCATGCCGCCGAGAACCGCGCCGCACCTGATGCGCATGTTCCGCCCGTAGGTCCGGATCGCATCGGTCACCTGCCCCGCCAGTTCACGGGTCGGCGTCAGTACCAGCACGCGGGGGCCCCTGCCTGGCAGCGACGACTGGCTCGCAAGCCGATGCAAGGCCGGTAGTACGAATGCCGCGGTTTTCCCCGTTCCTGTCTGGGCAGTCGCCAGCAGGTCTCGTCCGGCCAGCGCCAGCGGGATGGCCCGTCCCTGGATCGGGGTGGGCGTCTCGTAGCCGCACGCGACAACGGCCGAAAGTATGTTCGGAGCGAGTTCCAGTTCTGCAAAAGTCATGAAGATTCCTTCCGGTTTCTCGCATCACAGGCCCCGCGCAGACGTGCAACGCCACGACCCACGGCGGGGAGGCTGGATGGGAGAAACGGTGGTAATGAGAGTGAGGCGCCGCAGGACAAACCGATGCCCTGAAAGCGAGAACGGCGACAGCACGGTACTGACTGGCTTCGGGAAATCGTCGCCAACCGGTACAAGCTGCGCAGCAGGGGAATAGCTGAAGGCACAGGGGGGGTTAGTGAGCGATGAAGCGTTGGGCGGGGAAAACCAGCGAGTGGCCCGCCATGGCGTTGAACAGTCACAGACTACCATACGGGAATTTGCGGGGAATGGCAAGGCAAATCTGCGCCGGTTGCGTATACGTGAACAACAGCCACTTCCCTCGGCAGTGGGGAGATGCGGCCGGCAAGGGTGGTCAGCAGCAGATGGTCAGTGTACCAGGATCTTGGTCCGCAAAATAAGGATTTCGAAGGCGAGCGCAGCTTTGGCAATGATCTTCTGCAGTTCCGGGAGCTTCTCCCCGAGGGCGGCCTGCTCGCCATCCACGTACAGGACCGCAACGACCTTTCCCATCATGAGGAGAGGGACAAGGAGGGCCGTGGGAAGAGTGCTGCTTCCCAAGGCCGCAAGCATCAGGCGATTGTTCACGTTCTCGGGGAGGGGGCCAAGGTAGAAACTCTTCCCTTCCGCCACGAGCTTCAAGGTCGACGGTTCGGAAAAGGTGATCTGCAACTCCTCGAAATCGTCCAGCATCCGCTTCTTCACCACCGCCCGCCAACCGGCGGCGGTGTTCCCCCGCACGCGGAAGAGGGCACAGCGGGTAAAATGCTGACCGATATACTTCATGATCACATCGGCAATACCTTCGCGATCCGTGGATCCGGCCAGATCGCCGGCGAGATCGTCCAGGGTATAGGGGCCTGCCGTCACCACAGGAGCAGCAGGAGCCGGAGGCGGCACAGCGGGTGCCACGGTTGCGGAAGTTGCCGGCTTCGAAACGGGAGACGGGGCGACAGCCGATGCTGGCTGAGGCACCACGGGAGCCTTTGCCGCGGAAGGCTGAGCGGAGGGGGGCGGTTGAACAGCTGCTCCCGGCACGGGGGTGGTCGAAAACGACTCCACATCCTGGTCCCCGGGAAGGGTATGGAACCCCTCGAAAATAGAGGAGAAATCCAAGTCGCTGGCGGCTTCTTCCGGTGATTTCCCGGCAGCGGGAGGTTGCATCTTCTGCTCCGCCGGGGCTCCCCCCCTGGCGGCGTCCTTTGCCTCCTTGTCCTGGCGGATGCTGTGGGAAACATTGATGTAGCGCATCTCCCGCTTTATATCGTAGTACTTTTCCAGGGCACAGAGGATCCGGACCTCCGGTGCCACCATGGGGAGGACGATGAAGCCGGTGCGGAAGGAAATCTCGTCGATGACTGCCAGGTTGATCGGATCGACCATGACCAGATTGAGTCGTTTCTTGTCGAGGGAGTAGGGAACAACCTTGAATTTTTCGACGAGTTCCCGCGGGAGGATCGCGACAATGTCGGCGGGGAGATTCATCAGCCGGTCGGGGTCGGCGGCGGGCACCCCCAGCTTGCGGCTCAGTGCCCTGGAAAGTTCGTCTTCGGTGAGATACCCCAGTTCAATGAGATTGGTCCCGATCCGGCCGCCGAAGATAACCTGGCATTTCAGTGCCTCATCCAGCTGGGCGGGAGTAATGTTCCCCGCCGTTACCAGCATATCGCCGATGTTCTCTTCCATCTTTCACCTGCCCGATGATGCATAGTTAGTGTTCACGTGTCGCTGCAGCAAAACAGGATTCGCCAACCTTACCAGATCAAGGGAATTCTTCCAAGTCTCTTTTCACTGCCGGGTCTTTTTTTATTGACCGGACACAACGGTTGCGCTATAAAAATATAATCTCGTTCTAATAATAAACCAAGGAGGAAAGTTCATGCATCTGGTGGATGCCATCAAGGAAAAAGCGAAAAAAAAGGTGCAGACCGTTGTTCTGCCTGAAAGTTACGACGAAAGAATGCTGTTTGCCGCCCAGAAGGTCGTGGAACAGGGTTTGGCCAGGATCGTCATACTCGGCAATGTCGCCGAGGTGCAGGCAGCGGCTGCCGCCAAAGAGGTAAATCTCGCCGGAGTGGAAATTCTCGACCCGAGCGAATCCCCCAAGCTCGATGCGTATGTCGCAGCCTTCACCGAATTGCGCAAGAGCAAGGGGATGACACCCGACGAAGCGAGAAAAGTTCTCACCGCCAAGGACAACCTTTACTACGCAGGGATGATGGTCCGCATGGGAGATGCCGGCGGCGAGGTTGCCGGGGCCACCAGCACTACCGGCAACGTCCTCAAGGCCGCCTTTCAGACCGTCGGAACGGCGCCGGGAATCAAAACCGTTTCCTCCTATTTCTTCATGATCACCAAGACCCCGTCTTTCGGTGAGAATGGCATCCTCCTCTTCGCCGACTGCGCCGTAAACCCCAACCCTGATGCCCAGGCCCTTGCCGAAATCGCCGTGGCAACGGCCAGGAACTGCACTGCTTTCCTCGATGCCCCGGCACGGGTCGCCATGCTGTCGTTCTCCACAAAGGGAAGCGCCACCCATGACGATGTGGACAAAGTACTCAAGGCCATGGGAATCGCCAGGGAGATCGATCCAAACCTGCAGATCGACGGAGAACTCCAAGCCGATGCGGCACTCCTCCCCAAGGTAGGGGAGAAAAAAGCACCGGGGAGCCCGGTGGCCGGCAAGGCGAACGTCCTGGTCTTCCCCGACCTGGATGCCGGCAACATCGCCTACAAGCTGGTGGAACGGGTTGCCGGCGCCGAGGCGGTCGGCCCCATCATCCAGGGGCTCGCTAAGCCGGTGAACGATCTTTCCCGAGGCTGCTCGGTGGATGACATCGTCAATGTCGTCGCCATCACGGCGGTGCAGGCCCAGTAACTACAGCGCAGAGACGCGAAAGGCCGCGGCAGGAAAATGAGCACAAATGGAAAGGCCGCCGGGTGATCACCCGGCGGCCTTTTTCATCTTCTTCTTCCCGAACCCCGTCCTACGTGCGGACGAAATCCGCCTTTGCAAAAGAGTACTCGAAATTCATGTGATCCGTGTAGGTTCCCGCCAGAATGGCAGCTACATCCTCTGTGAAGACGAGTTCCTCATCCGTGGGAATGACAAAGACCTTGACGGGCGAGTCGTCGGTGGTTATGAGAGTTTCCCGCTTCCGGGTCATGGCGGATTTGTTCCGCTCCCTGTCCAGGTGAATTCCCAGGTGCTCCAGCCCCTCGATGGTCTTTTCCCGGATCGGCCAGCCCATCTCTCCCACGCCCGCGGTGAAAATGACCGCATCGAGACGACCGATCGCCGCCATATAGCACCCGATGTACTTACGCAGACGATACGCCTCGATCTCCAGGGCCAGTTTGCATAATTTATCGCCGTTGTTGGCGTTCTCGATGACGTCGCGGCGGTCCGTAAATCGCCCTGTTATGCCAAGGACGCCGCTCTTTTTGTTGAGGATGCTGTCGATTTCCTTGGCGGAGAGATTCTCCTTCTGCATCATGAAGGCAGGGATGGCAGGGTCGATGTCGCCGCACCGCGTCCCCATAACCGCACCCTCCAGGGGTGTCAATCCCATGCTGGTGTCCACCGATATCCCATTCTTGATGGCGGTGTGAGAAACACCGTTACCGATATGCATGGTGATGAGATTCACCTCGCGGGCGGGCTTGCCGAGGAGAGCCGCCGCCCGCTTCGAGACATAGAGATGGGAGGTGCCGTGAAATCCGTAGCGCCGGACGCCGTGCTTCTCGTACCACTCGTAGGGCACGGGGTAGAGAAAGGCGTGCTCCGGCATCGTCTGATGAAAGGCGGTGTCGAATATCGCCACATGGGGAATGGAGGGAAGGAGGGCCTGGGCCGCCTCGATCCCGGCGATATTGGGGGGGTTGTGGAGCGGAGCCAGATGTTGAACCTCCTTCACGGCATTCAGCACCTTCTCGTCAATCATCACCGAGCAGGTGAATTTTTCCCCACCGTGCACGACCCGGTGACCGACAGCGGAAATCTGGTTGATATCCTTGAGCACTCCGTGGGTCAAGTCGGTCAACGTCCGGATGATGAGGTCGATGGCAACCTGGTGGTCCGGACACTCCGACTCCTCCCTGTAGGTTTCGCGGCCCGGCACTTCATGAATGATGAAGGAATCGCCGACAATTACCCGCTCCACCATCCCCTTGGCGATGACTTCCTTCCTTTCCCAGTCGAACAACTGGTATTTCACTGACGAACTTCCGCAGTTGAGTGCTAAAATATCCATGCATTTCCTCCTCGGTCAGTGCGCTTACTCAGATGAAATCAAATGGCAAGATGTGGGAATTTTCCTGAAAATAAAAAAAAACACGCCAAAATTTACCAAAAATCAAACTCTTTTTTATATTACAGCAGAGTTATGACCAATTCAAGACATTTTCTGAGACCACTCTCCGTACAGCCAGACAAAGCTTTTTCTGGACATTTGTTACGCCATATGGTAGCGTGTTTGAATCAAACATTATTATTACGACACCAAGAAAAGGAGGTGAATACATTGGCTCATACCATTACCGAAGATTGCATTAACTGCGGCGCCTGTGACGAGTCGTGCCCGGTGAACGCCATCAGCGAGGCAGGCGAAAAGCGCAAGATCGATCCCGACACTTGCATCGACTGCGGCGCCTGTGTGGATACCTGTCCCGTAAACGCTATTCACGCCTAATCTGCCACGAATCGCCGGCACCGGGAATCACCGGTGCCGGCCGAATTCTCCATATCCCTCCGCACGTTGTACCACTCACCGGCACCTTCTCCTCGATAGATTTCCTTGCCTGCCCTCGGCTCGGCTGTTTTGCGTTCACATTCCTTGACAAAAAAAGAGACCGGCAGAGCGCGGTCTCTTTTCAAAGGTATGGCAAGCCAGTCGCTTCCCGCCGATCGGCAGTCTACTTCCGGCCTTGAGGAATCAGCGGCTGGCGGGGGTTGCTCCGACCACTTCCACCCCGAATTCGGCGATCTCCTTTGGGACGGATTTGAAGACGACCATGAAAGGTACTCCCTTGCCCGGCTTGATGCCGAGGTTGGCGGAAGGACCGGCCTGGCTCCCCATGGTTTCCTCGATTTTTGCCATGGGCAAGGCTGCCAGCTGCTCATCGGGAAGGATATTGCCGCAAAATGAACTTTTCTGGGCTACCGTCTCCCCCTTCGGACCGTAGAGAATGGCCCGCACTTGAATCGAAGGCTGTGATTTGCCGGTATTGTTGAGTGCTACACCGCGAACCACGAAGATCTCGCCACTTTCGGCATTGACGAAAAACTTACCCGAAGTGTTCTGGAGGGTTATGGCATTTTCCTCTTTTGCCGCCCCACCGAACAACTTCGCCAGGGAACCGAGTCCTGCCTTTTCCAGCGCACCTTTCCCCTCTGCGGCAAGGTAGAGGCCTCCCCCGGCAAGGGCAAGGATAACAGCAACTGCGGCGACGATGCGAACCACCGATCCCGCCGATACCCCCTTGCGTCGCGACGGTGAGACCGGCGGGGGTATCTCTTCATGGAGTTCGGAGCCTTCGGCCATCTGCGGCACGGCAAAGAAATCCTCCTTCGCCTGATGCTCCCCCGCCGCTGGTCCCTGGTGAAGGAACGGTTCCTCGTGTGCCGGAGCGGCACCTACACCGGGAGAAACTGTTTCTTCTCCGGCTTCGCCGAAAAAGAAGGAATCCTCATCCGCCGCAGCTTTTGCTCCACCGACTTCCTTTCCTCCCGTGGGGGATGTGGCCCCCGTATCCTCCCGGAGGTGGGGAGCATACGGGGTTTCCTCCGCGGCACCGGTGGATGTCTCCCCGCCCTGCGGAAACATGAAGGGAAAGTCGCCCCCCGCTGCCGTTTCGCCCTTTTCCGGTGCGGTGGCAGAATGGCCGAATGACCCAAAGTCAAAGGAGTCGTCCCGTGCGGAAGTCTCGACGGGTTTAGCCTCTCCTTCTTCCGTCCCGGCCGGTTCCTCGGTGAAATCAAACTCCATTCCCCCGCCGCTTCCCATGGGTGATGGGGCGGCATGAGGAGCTGCCGGTTCGACACTGAAATCGAACGCGCCCGCATCCTCAGCCGCCAGAGGTGCAGAATCGGCAGGAGTCGGTGCCGCAGCCGTCTCCTCGGCAAAATGGAATTCTCCGGCTTCGTCCGTCAATGGAGGGGAAGGTTCAGCGGAGACAGGCTGTGCGGGAGGCTCGGTTTCGTCAAAGTTGAACCGCTCGAAGTCGAACTCCCGGCTCCCGGCAGGCTCTGCTGCAACTCCGCCGCCGGCCTCGGGTGCACCGAAACTCACTTCCCCCCAATCTTCACCCTTCGAAACAGATGGGACATTACCGGCTTCACCGGTTTTTGCCAGACCGGCACCTGCTTCCGGCGAACCGGTTTCGTCTGGAGGCGGCTGCTGAGCTCCCGCAGGCGCTTCGCTCAGACCGGGAGAGGAGGTGCCGAGCTGCCCAAGGATGGAGTCGAACTCGGCTTCTTCCTGCGGAGATTCCTTTTTGACGGTAAACACGTTTTTGCACTTGGAACAGCGGACTTTGACCCCCTCATCCTTGATTTTTTCATCATCAAGTTTGAATCGGGCATTGCACTGACCGCACTGGACAATCATCGTTTCCTCCCACAAGGGATCGTTAATGGCTGGACAGAGAAGCAAGCGTAAGCAACATCGGGTCTCACCATGAGACTGCTAGAAGCATCCGAAACTACACTCACCAACGGAAGAATGAAACTTCATCCGATCACCTCGTAGATGGCCGGAAGATGCCGAAACTGTTCATCGAGATCGAGGCCGTATCCCACAAGGAAACCACCTTTACAGACAAAACCCGCGTAGTCGGGTGCAACATCAGCCTTCCTGGTTCCCCTCTTGTCGATGAGCGCGCAGACCCTGATGCTTCGCGGCTTCTTTGCCTGCAGTGCCTTCAGCAGGTACGCCAGAGACTGGCCCGTATCGACGATGTCTTCGATCACCAGGACATCCCTGTCGGTCACCATATGCTCCATCTCCATGGGCATGGAGATCATTCCGGTACTCTCGGTTCCCTGGTAGCTCGACAGTCTCACGAAGTCGACGGTCAGGGGGAGGCGTACCTCCCGTGCAAGATCGGCAGCAAAGAAGAGAGCCCCTTTCAGAACCACGACGAACAGGAGCGGCCTTTCCCCGTAATCGGCAGCGATTTCCGCCGCCAGTTTCCTGACAGCCGCGATGATCTGCTCCGGAGAGTATCGAATTCTCAGCTCCATTCAGGCATCTTCTCCACGACCGTCGTAATTCGGGAAACCCCCCGTTTTCTATAGCAGAAAGGGGAAACCGTGTCAAATCTTTCTAGCCTGGAGTGTCCCTTTATGGTATATTGCTCTCCCAAGGCTGTTCAACAGCGATCCTTTCCACCGGAGTGCACCATGCAACGAATGCTGATGGCAATGCTTCTCTCTTTCATCCTTTCCCTCCCTGCCCTGGCCGCGGCAGCACCGGAACTGGCAGTCGAACAGCCGGTATTCGATTTCGGCACCGTTGCCCAGGGGAAAAAAGTGGAACACACTTTTGTCCTGAAGAACAGGGGAAATGCCCCCCTCACCATCAAGAACACCAGCACATCCTGCGGCTGCACCGTGGCCGTTGTATCGTCTCCCGTAATTCAACCGGGGAAGACCGGCGACATCAAGGCCACCTTTGACACCGCCAACTTCGCGGGACACATGAGTAAAACTGTTTCCGTTGAGTCAGACGATCCGAAGAATCCCGTTTACACCCTCACCCTCAAAGGGAACGTCGTGGAGGAGGTTACCATCTCTCCCCGGCAGATCAATTTCGGCACCCTTAAGGCCGGCAGCGGCAAAGAAGCAACCCTCTCCCTGGAAAACAGGGGAAGCAGGAAACTGGAAATCCTTGAAGTCAGCTCATCAATACCCAACGTCACGATAAAGAGCATCTCCAAGAATATCGTCCCTGCCGGGGGAATCAGCGCCATTCTCATCAGCGCATCAAGCCGGCCGGGAGACCGGTTCCTCAGCGGATACATTTCCATCAGGACCAACAACGCCAGTAAGCCAATGATCACGATCCCCTTTTACGGCTCCATTGCCAACTAGTTGAAAAACATTGTGTTATACTGCAGCTGTCTCAGGTCGTCACCATCAACAACATAAACACCTTGAATTGCCCGAGAAAATGGTGTAGTAATAGGAGTTCGGGCGGTTAGCTCAGTTGGATAGAGTACAGGCCTCCGAAGCCTGGGGTCGTGGGTTCGAATCCCATGCCGCCCGCCAAATTTAGAGGGTCTACGAGAGTAGGCCCTTTTGTTGTATGTGGGTTTTGTATGGGGATCACTTGATTCCCTCCAATTTTTCATGCTTTTTTTCATGCCGGGTTTCAGCGACCCGATGTAACGATCTGTCGTTGAAGCTTGGGAATGTCCTAGTGGCCCGTGCGGTTAGCTCACCGCAAGAATTCCGGGGAATTTTGGTTCCTGGCGCGGCGACACAGGCCTAGCGGGGCCTGAGCCGAGGAGCCGCAACACAGTCAGGGGCCAAAAGGCCCGCAATTGTAAGGTAAGAAGTAACCGCACGGGACACTAGGATACCCTGGATATCCCCTATCCCTGCCCCGGCGGTTGCCAGCTGACTCGCAGAGAAATGCCGAAAGCAGCGGTAGCTGTAATAAGCCACTCCCGCCTTCCTGCAAAGCGTTCCCAAGAGCTTATCCCTGTGGTCATACCTCATCTTGGTCACAGGGTTGATAAAAACAAACTCGCTCTCCTTCGGCAGACCCTTTATCACCTCCTTCAGTATTTTATTATATGGGATATTCCTGGAAACCAGGTTGGAGTTTCGGGACTTCCTCGTCCACAGGGTCAGATAATCCTCGCGTTCGTCATCCCATTTCAGCTTGTTGATCTCCCTCATGCGTCATGCCGTATGGATCAGTACCAATAAACAGGCTCTGTCTTCCCAGCGCATGTGGTTACTGTGCGGAAACAGCTCACTGATCTCAATAAGCCACACTCCAGGTAAATTCAAACGCAGACAAACCAGACCCTGCTGATTTTTCATAATAAAACAATCGACAACCGTTACGGTGTTCCCGTAAAGTTGAAAACGATTCTCACTTTCTTTTTTATAAAAGCCGCCATAATTCAAGAGGCATGGCAGAAATTCTTATAACGAACAGCTGATGGACAGGGCCAGCTCTGTCTTTCTAGGCGGATTTGTTGAAATTGGATTTCATTATTATTTTAAAGCGAAAGGAGTTAGTTGCCATGATGCCACTCGGAATGTTAGGCCCTGGCGAACAGGGGGAGATAACCGCAGTAAGGTCACACAAGGCCGAGTGCTGCGGCGCCTGCCGCCACGAGTGCCGCACGGAGGACATGGGGCTCAGGATCGGAAAGCGTGTGGAGATGCTGAACAACGGCAACGGGCCAATCCTGGTCAAAGTGGATGAATCACGGATCGCGGTCGACCGAGGCACGGCGATGAAGATTATGGTAAGGGAGGTGCGGCAATGAATCTAGCGAAGCTCAAATCTGGAGAGACAGGCAAGATAACTGCCATCGGGGCGATCGGTCCCCTGAAGCGGCGCCTGATGGACATGGGGATCCTCATCGGTGAGGTGATCCGCGTGGTGAAGGTTGCCCCGCTCGGCGATCCCATCGAGGTGAAGATAAAGAACTACAGCCTTTCGCTCCGGAAGAAGGAAGCAGAAGGTATTGCCGTGGAGGTAATGGGATGAACTGGCAGACGAATTTGAAAGAAACCGTGAGTGAAGAGGGAGGAAGAGGTGTGCTCCGCCCGGTGGAAAAACGGACCGTCACCATCGCGGTGGCCGGCAACCCCAACTCGGGGAAGTCGACCCTCATAAACGCCATCGCCGGTATGAGGCTCCAGGTGGGAAACTGGGCCGGGGTCACCGTGGAAAAGAAAGAAGCGCAGTTCGAATCCCAGGGGAGAAAGATCAGACTCGTCGACCTTCCGGGCACCTATTCGCTCTCCCCGTATACCCAGGAAGAGATCATCGCCCGCGACTACCTCGTCCACGAGCGTCCCGACCTGATCGTCAATGTGGTGGACGCAACCAACCTGGAGCGGAACCTTTACCTGACGGTGCAGCTCATGGAGCTGGGTATTCCCGTCGTCATGGCCCTCAATATCTATGACGAGGCGGAAGCGAAGGGGTACAGGATCGACATCCGGGGGATCGAGGAGACACTCGGAATTACGGTCATCCCCACGTCGGCCACCAGGAAGACCGGGCTGGAGGAGCTTTTGAGGGGGATCGTGGAAACGGCGGACAACCCGGCATGGCGCGTGCCGAGGCACATCAACTACGGCGAGGACGTGGAGACCGCGGCCGAGATGGTTGCGGGAGCGGTGCATGACCGTCATCCCGGGCTGGCGGCAAAGTTCCCGGGACGCTGGCTGGCCTTGAAGCTGATGGAGGGAGACCGCCACGTCCGAGAGGAGACTGGCCTCGGAGAGCACGACATCCCAGGCGAGGCGCTCCACCATCTGAGACGCGCCCATGGTGAGGACGTCGAGGCGGTCATGGCCGATGTGAGGTATTCCCTTGCCGCCGGCCTCACCCGTGAGGTACTGGAGAGGCCGGAGCTGCGGAAGGCGGAGCTTACGGAGAAGATCGACCGGGTCGTACTCAACCGATTTCTCGGCATCCCCATTTTCCTGGCGGCCATGTGGATCATGTTCAAGCTCACTTTCGATCTCTCCAAGCCGTATGCCGACTGGATCGGAGACATGATTGCCGGCCCGTTCAAGCACTGGGCCGCGTCTCTCGTCAAGTTCGTTCACGGGCCGGACTGGACCGTGTCGCTCGTCACCGACGGGATCATCGCCGGGGTGGGGAACGTGCTGGTGTTCGTCCCGGTCATCTTCGCCATGATGTTCTTCATCACCTTCCTGGAGGGTAGTGGCTACATGGCGCGGGCCGCCTTCGTCATGGACCGGGCCATGCACGCCATCGGCCTGCACGGAAAGAGCTTCATCCCTATGCTCCTCGGCTTCGGGTGCAATGTCCCGGCCATCTATGCTACCCGCACCCTGGAGAATCCCCGCGACAAGGCACTCACCGCTCTCCTCATCCCGCTCATGTCGTGCGGGGCGCGTCTCCCAGTCTATGTCGTCTTCATCGGCGCGTTCTTCCCGACCCACGCAGGGACGGTCCTCTGGTCCCTCTACGTGATGGGCATCGTCCTGGCCATCTTCATGGGGATCATCTTCAAACGGACCCTCTTCCGGGGTGAGGCTCCCATGTTCATCATGGAGCTTCCCCCCTACCGGATGCCATCCTTACGAAGCCTCACGATCCACACCTGGGAAAAGGGGAAGCACTTTCTGATCAAAGCCGGCACCTACATCCTGGCAGTCTCCGTCCTCGTCTGGTTCCTTCTCAACCTTCCGTGGGGAGTGGAGAACAAGAAGGACTCCTATCTCGGCAAGGTGGGACAGGCTTCCGCCCCGATACTTGGGCCACTCGGCTTCGGAAAGTGGGAGGCGGGTTCGTCGCTGATTGCCGGCCTCATTGCCAAGGAGATCGTGGTCGGGACCATGGGTGAGATTTACGTGAAAAAGGGTGAAGAGAAGAAGAAAGAAGCCCCCTCCTTCACCGATGATCTGAAGGAGGTTGGTTCTTCCTTCGTGAAGGCGACGAAGGCGTCGTTCGCCAACGTCTTCGCCACCGCGGGAATCACCAGCATCTCCACGGCTGAAGACTCCGACAAGGCAGCCGAACGGGCGCCACTCAAGGAGGTACTGAAGACGCAGTTCACCCCCCTTGCCGCCTACGCCTTCATTGTCTTCGTCCTCCTCTACATGCCGTGCGTCATTGCATCGGTTGCCATGGTGCAGGAGTTCGGCACCTGGAAGTGGTACGGGATCGCCTTCGCCTACCAGATGGTCCTGGCATGGGGAATGGCGGCACTTGTCTACCAAGGGGGAAGACTCCTCGGACTGGGAGGTTGACATGGGCGTTTCCGACATGATCATTGCGGCCGTC
>Ga0335083_10001179_pt1 | contig 36693 bp, 32 predicted proteins | sample Lox_Sample_42_FD_206716 | JGI IMG/M metagenome (GOLD analysis project Ga0335083, IMG submission 206716) | Soil microbial communities from Loxahatchee National Wildlife Refuge, Florida, United States - Lox_Sample_4.2 | ecosystem: Environmental > Terrestrial > Soil > Wetlands | place: USA...
CGAGACCCCGGCCGCCCGGGCGGCTGCTTAATACCCCCCCCCGCCGGCGGGTGTGGGTGGCCGAGCGAAGCGAGGTGGGGTGCGGCCCCGACCAGCACATGCCATCTCCTTCCGCGAAAAGACCCTCACCCCGGCCCTCTCCCGCAAGCGGGAGAGGGAGATGGAGACAAAAATGACCAAACCCCGCGTACTCATTTCCGACAAGATGGACCCGCAGGCGGCGCAGATTTTCCGCGACCGCGGCGTCGAGGTCGACGAGATCACCGGCAAGACGCCGGAAGAGCTCAAAGCCATTATCGGCACTTATGACGGCCTCGCCATCCGCTCGTCGACCAAGGTGACCAAGGAGATCCTGGACGCCGCGACCAACCTCAAGGTGATCGGCCGCGCCGGCATCGGCGTCGACAATGTCGACATCCCCTATGCTTCGGGGAAAGGCGTCGTCGTCATGAACACGCCGTTCGGCAACTCGATCACCACCGCCGAACATGCCATCGCGCTCATGTTCGCGCTTGCCCGCCAGCTGCCCGAGGCCGACGCCTCGACCCAGGCCGGCAAGTGGGAGAAGAACCGCTTCATGGGCGTCGAGGTCACGGGCAAGACGCTTGGCCTCATCGGCGCAGGCAATATCGGCTCGATCGTCGCCAGCCGCGCGCTCGGCCTCAAGATGAAGGTCGTCGCGTTCGATCCGTTCCTTTCGCCCGAGCGCGCCATCGAGATGGGCGTCGAAAAGGCCGATCTCGACACGCTGCTCGCCAAGGCGGACTTCATCACGCTGCACACGCCGCTGACCGACCAGACACGCAACATCCTCAGCCGCGAGAACCTGGCCAAGACGAAGAAGGGCGTGCGCATCATCAACTGCGCGCGCGGCGGCCTGATCGACGAGGCGGCGCTCAAGGACGCGCTCGACAGCGGCCATGTCGCGGGCGCGGCGCTCGACGTGTTCCAGACCGAGCCGGCCAAGGAATCGCCCTTGTTCGGCACGCCCAATTTCATCTCGACGCCGCATCTCGGCGCCTCGACCAACGAGGCGCAGGTCAATGTCGCGCTGCAGGTCGCCGAGCAATTGAGCGACTATCTGCTGACCGGCGGCGTCACCAACGCGCTCAACATGCCGAGTCTTTCCGCCGAGGAAGCGCCCAAGGTGAAGCCCTATATGGCGCTCGCCGAGAAGCTGGGCAGCCTGGTCGGCCAGCTTTCGCTGAGCGGCACGCCGCGCATCTCGATCCACACCGAGGGCGCCGCGACCGAGCTCAACCAGAAGCCGATCACCAGCGCCGTGCTCGCCGGCCTGCTCCGCGTCCACTCGGACACGGTGAACATGGTCAATGCCCCCTATCTCGCCAAGGAGCGCGGCATCGAGGTGCGCGAGGTCAAGACCGAGAAGGAAGGCGATTATCACACGCTGCTGCGCGTCTCGGTGAAGACCGAAACCGGCGAGCGCTCGGTCGCCGGCACCCTGTTCTCGAACAGCCAGCCGCGGCTGGTCGAGCTGTTCGGCATCAAGATCGAGGCCGATCTCGACGGCAACATGCTCTACATCGCCAATACCGACCAGCCCGGCTTCATCGGCGCGGTCGGCAAGGCGCTGGGCGATGCCGGCATCAACATCGGCACCTTTCACCTTGGCCGCCGGGTCGCGGGCGGCGAGGCGATCCTGCTGCTCTCGGTCGATGAAGAGGTCCCCGCGAAGGTCCTCGAACAGATCCGGAGCGTGCCGGGCGTGAGCCGGGTCTTCGCGCTGAAGTTCTGACCCTGAGGCCGGGGCGATTGCGTCGGGAGCACGCGCGCGTTAAGCGCCGCGCATGACCGATGCACTCGCGCCCGGCCTTCTCCCCGAAGGCCTGTCCGACCGCCTGCCGCCGCAGGCGGAGGCGAGCGCGCGCATGGTGCGCGAAGTGCTCGATACGGTGGCCTCGCACGGCTATCGCCGGGTGATGCCGGCACTGGCCGAGTTCGAGGAGACGCTTGTCTCACGGCTGGAATCGGCAAAGGCGGAAGAGCTGCTACGCGCCGTCGATCCGCTTTCGCAGCGCAGCCTCGCCATCCGCCCCGACATGACCGCGCAGATCGGCCGCATCGCCGCCACGCGCATGGCCGGTGCGGCGCGTCCGCTGCGGCTCTGCTATGGCGGCCCGGTCATGCGCCTGCGCGCCGACCAGCTTCGCCCCGAGCGCGAGCGCATGCAGGTCGGTGCCGAGATCATCGGATCGGACAGCGTCGCCGCCGCCGTCGAGATCGTGAATGTCGCCATCGAGGCGCTGCAGCGCGCCGGCGTCACCGAGCTGACCATCGACTTCACCCTGCCCGACCTCGTGCCGGCGCTGGCCGACGGGCCGATGCCGGTGCCGGCCGATGAGGTCGAGGCATTGCGCGTCCGGCTCGACGCCAAGGATGCCGGTTCGCTGGCCGAGATGGGGCCGGGCGCGGCGCCCTATCAGGCGCTCATCGAGGCGACCGGGCCATTCCACCCGGCGATGACCCGGCTGGAAGCGCTCGATGCCGGCGCCGCCAAAGGCGCGCTGGCCGAGCGGGTCGCCGCCTTGCGCGCCATCGCCAGGCCGATCGGCTGGGACATCACGCTGACGCTCGACCCGACCGAACGCCATGGCTTCGAATATCAGAGCTGGTTCGGCTTCTCGATCTTCGCGGAGGGGTTCATCGGCGAGATCGGCCGGGGTGGCAGCTACAAGGTGACGCGCCTCGACGGATCGAGCGAACCGGCCATGGGTTTTTCGCTCTATCCCGATCCGCTGATCGATGCCGGCTTCGGCTTCGAAGGCGCGCGCCGCATCTTCCTGCCGCTCGGCCATGACGCGGAACGCGCGGCCGAATTGCGTGGCGAAGGCTGGATCACGGTGACCGCGCTGTCCGCTGGCGACGATGCCCGCGCACTGGGCTGCGAGGCCGTGCTCGACGGCAAGGGTGTGAAGGCGCTTTAGGCGCCGGTCGCGGCCAGCGACATCCACCGCGATTGCTGGTCCGCCACTGCCGGTCCGAGGACCTTCACGATCGCTTCGGCGGCGGCGACCGCTCCGCGCTCGCCCGCGATTGCGGCGCCCATGGCCGCCGCGCGCGCCTGCAGCGTCTCATCCGCCAGCATCGCCGCCAGCAAGACCGACGCGCGATCCACGCTGAACCGGCGCGGCGACAGGCCGCGGCCGATCCCCAGCTTCTCGATGCGCGCGGCATGGTCGAATTGATCGCCCATGTGCGGGACGACGAGCTGTGGACGGCCGGCCCGCAGCGCCTGCCCCGTCGTGCCCACGCCGCCATGATGGACGATGGCGGCGGCGCGCGGGAAAATGTGCGAATGCGGTGCATAGGCGCAAACGAACAGATCGTCGTCGACCATGGCGGTACTCGGATCGCCGGTCAGCAGGACTGCGCGCATCCCCATGCGGCGGGCGACCGCGGCTGCCGTATCGTAGAAGCCTTTGGGCGACAGCACGGCAAAGGTGCCCAGCGTGAAGACGAGCGGCGCCGGTCCGGCCGCCAGGAAGGCGTCGAGCGCCGGATCGACCGTCCTGGACGCGCCCGCCGCGCCATCGAACATCGGGAAGCCGCTGAGTTTCACATTGACATGCACGTCGGCGGGCAATGGCGCGAAGAGCGGTGAATAACAGCCCAGCGTCAGCTTCGCCTCGTCGCTCGGCTCGAACATGCGGCCAGCGCCCTTCGGGGCAAGGCCATGCGCGCGGCGAGTCCGGTCGATGACCCGCCCGTAGAGCAGATTGACGAGCTTGCGCATCCCGCCGAACATCAGCCGGTTCCACTGCGCGCCCACCGCGCCGACCGGCTTCTGCTTCATGAAGAAGAAGTCCGGCGTGTTGGGGGGATCGAGCGGCGAGAGCATCGCCATCGGCTGCAACACGACGGAGATGAGCGGCAGATCGCGCTTTTCGGCGATGATCGGCGCCGCCAGGAAGAAGGCCGACGCCACGATGGCCTCCGCATCAGCGGCCAGCGCATCGAGCTTGGCGGCGCTGGAAGCCAGATCCGGCAGAATGACATCCTCCAGCATGTAGCGCTGGTTCTCGATGATCCGCCGTGCCGCCTCGCGCTCTCCCAGCGGGCTGCGGCGGCAAAGTGCAGCGATGCTCGGCAAGACGGCCACGGCCTCGACGCCCGCGGCTTCGGCCTTGACGACATGATCCTCGGGGACCGCCAGGACTGGACGGAAGCCATGGTCCTTCAAGGCCCTGGCTATGGCAATGAACGGATAGAGATCGCCCATCGAGCCGATGGTGGCGAGGATGATCTTGCGGGTCACCAGCCGGCTCCTTCCGCCACGGCGTCCGCTTCTTCCGGCAAGGTTTCGCGCCCGAGTGCCTTGTTCCGGTGCGGGAAGCGCCCGAAACGCGCGATGATGTCGCGGTGCATCCTGGCGAACTTCAGATTGTCCTCGAAGCCCGGCTTGCTGAACAACGCGACGCAGCGCTCCTGATCGGCGAGATTTTCGCTGTGCATGAAGGGCAAGTAGAAGAAGGATCGCGCCCCTTCCACAAATTCTTCGTCATAGCCCCGGTCGAGCGCGGCTTTGGCGATGTCCAGCGCCAGCGCATCGGTCGCGAAAGCGCGCGCTTCGTGGCGGAACATGTTGCGTGGAAACTGGTCGAACAGGACGAGCGCGGCGAGCGCGGTGTCGGCATCGTCCAGGAATTCGCTCGCCGGCTTGCCGCGCTGCGCCTCCCAGAGCGAACGGAACATGTGCGTCAGGCGCACGTCCATTTCCTCGGACGAATCGAACCAGCCGTCCGGTCCGACTTCATTGAGCCAGAAGTTCAGCACGGCGGGTACCCAGTCGGGATCGACCCGAATGTGCCTGTCACCTCGCTCCGGAAAACGGTCCTGCACGCGCAGCGGCAGTCCGTCGATGCTACGGGTCCGCGTCGCGATCTTCTCCAGGCGTTCGGGCGTCTCATTCTGCTCATGATAGCGCGCGAGCGTGGTGCGTTCCTTGTCCAGGATCATGACCGGTACGCCCCAGCCGCAGCTTTCCTGGACGCTGTCGACCGCGATCATGAAGATCTGGCGGGTGCCGGGGAGGATATGGAAAGACCGCGCCGCAATATCCCACTCGTCATCCTGTGGCAGGATCGCCCGGCCCTTGCCGTAGAGGCGCAGGATTAATGGCGGCTGATCGAACGCACAGAACATGACGGTAACCCGTCCGTTCGCGGCGAGATGTGCCTGGGTCTCGTTGCCTGATCCACCCACGTCGAGGTAACCGACGAGATTGGGGCCGAGCACGCGGAAGCTGTCCATCCCCTTGGGCGAGAGGTTGATGCGGCCATCGTCGGCGGCCGTGGCGACAAAGAAAACCGGCTGTCTGGCGATGAAATCGCGCTGCTTGTCGGTGACGGCGGTGAAGAACTCGGACATTGGGGCGGGGTATCAGCGGGCCGACAGGACTTCAATTCAATCCGATGGCAGACCTTATCAAGGGCCATAGCAGGCGCACACCGAGCGTGCCGCCAAGGAAAATCAGGACATAGAGCGCTAGGGTCAGACCGGGGTGGCCGGTTCGCATCGTTTCCTCGAACGCGCGCTCCTCGTTGGCGACCTCCGGGTCCTGACGATACACGTTCCGTGCGGCTTCCAGATCGTCGTCATTGACCATCACGCGCACGCCGATGACGTCGACACGTATCGGGTCATCTTCGCCGAAGCAGAAGGCTTCAATGCCGGCCATTTCCAGCCGACCTTTCAGCAGCTCGGCATCATTGTCCGTGAGCCGGCAGAGCTCGACAAGGCTCAAGCCGCCGTCCCGCCCACGGTCAGTCCTTCGAGCAGCAGCGTGGGCTGGCCGACGCCGGCCGGCACGCCCTGCCCCGCTTTGCCGCACATGCCGATGCCCTCATCGAGCGCCAGGTCGTTGCCGATGCCGACAATCCTGGTGAGCGCGGTTGGCCCGTCGCCAATCAGCGTCGCGCCCTTGATCGGGTCGCCGAGCTTGCCGTTCTCGACCTTGTAGGCCTCGGTGCAGGAGAAGACGAACTTGCCCGAGACGATATCGACCTGGCCGCCGCCGAAGCTCTTGGCGAAAATGCCTTTCCGGACGCGCGAGAGCAGCTCTTCGGGATTGTCGTTCCCGGCGCGCGCGAAGGTGTTGGTCATGCGCGGCATGGGGGCATGGGCATAGGATTCGCGGCGGCCATTGCCGGTCAGCTCGACACCCATCAGGCGCGCGTTGAGCCGGTCCTGCATATAGCCGCGCAGGATACCGTCCTCGATCAGGATATTCTCCTGCGTTGGTGTGCCTTCATCGTCGATGCTCAATGAGCCGCGCCGCGAATGGATCGAGCCGTCGTCGACCACGGTGACGCCCGGCGATGCGACGCGTTGGCCGATCCGGCCGGTGAAGGCACTGGTGCCCTTGCGGTTGAAATCGCCCTCAAGGCCGTGACCCACCGCTTCGTGCAGCAGCACGCCCGGCCAACCGGGGCCGAGCAGCACGGTCATCTCGCCCGCCGGGGCGTCGACCGAGCGCAGGTTCACTTCGGCCTGCTTCAGCGCTTCGTCGATCGCGCGCTGCCAGGTCGCTTCCTCGAACAGCGAATCGTAGAGATAGCGCCCGCCGATGCCGAAGACGCCGGTTTCGCGCCGGCCATTCTCTTCCATGATGATCGAGACGGTGAGGCGCACGAGCGGGCGGACATCGGTCGCGACAAAGCCGTCGCCGCGCACGATCTCGACCACCGACCAGCTGCCGGCAAGGCTCGCCGAGACCTGCACGACACGCGGATCTCGCGCCCGGGCGGCGGCGTCGATGGCGGCGCAGAGGTCCACCTTCTTCGCGAACGGCACAAGGTCGAGCGGATTGGCCTCGGTATAGAGATGGCGGTTGGTACGCTTGGGCGGACCAGCCATCGCCTGCCTGGCCGGATCGAGCAGCTGCAGCGTCTGCGCCGCGCGGCGGATCGCGCCCTCGCTGATATCATTGGCATGGGCAAAGCCGGTCATCTCGCCGGAGACGCCGCGCAGGCCGAAGCCCGCGTCGGTCGAATAATCGGCGGTTTTCAGCCGCCCGTCGTCGAAGCCAAACGCTTCGGTGGCCATATATTGAAGATAGAGCTCGCCATCCTCGCAGCCCTTGAGCGCCTCGGCGGTCAGGCGCCGCGCGCCATCGGGATCGAGCGCCTCGTCGCGATAGAGGAAGGAGCGGACGTCAGTAATCTGGGGGGCATGGTCGGTCATGAAGGGCATATAGGCGCTTGGGCAGCCCTCGGCCAATGGAAAGCGCTCGACGGACCGGCATGCGCGAACGATAAGATGTCGCCCGATCGTGGCCGCAAGGAGGGGACCTATGCCGCAAAACCAAGCCCGGACTGTGCCCGCCGCCATCGCACTTGCCCTCCTGCCCGCCGCCGCACGGGCCGCGCCAGGCTTCGATCCGCTCTACAGCGATCATGCCGTGCTCCAGCGCGGGCAGCCGCTGGCCATATCCGGCAGGGCGGATGCCGGGGAGCAAGTCAGGGTGACGCTGGGCGACGCCAGCGCCAGCGGGACCGCGGGCGCGGACGGCCATTGCCGGAGGGCCTTTCACGCTCGAAGCCAGCTCCGCCAAGGGGTCGGTCAAGGCCAGCGACATTCTGATCGGCGATGTCTGGCTCTGCTCGGGCCAGTCCAACATGGAATATTCGCTGGCGCCCGCAATGGGCGCGCAGAGCGTTATCGCCAGCTCCGGTGACGACCAGCTGCGGCTCATCACGATTCCCAAGCTGAGTGCGCCGCTCCCCGCCCATGACTATGGCAAAGCCGTGCCGTGGGTCGCCGCTTCGCCCACGACGACGCCGGGATTCTCGGCGGTCTGCTATTATATGGTGCGTGCACTGCGCGAGCGGGAGAAAGTGCCGGTCGGCGCGATCAATGCGAGCTGGGGTGGGACGCAGATCCGCGCCTGGCTCGATCCGGCGGCATCGCGCGCCATCTATGGCGACGCCGAATCCGTCATGCTGCAGCGCTTCGCCACTGATCCCACCGGCGCAACCGCCCAGTTCGCGCCTCGCTGGGAAAGCTGGTGGCGCGAGAAGAGCGGCGACAAGGCGGGACAGGAGCCGTGGAATGCGCCGGACAGTCTCGCATGGAAGCCGGTGCCCGAGATCGCCTATTGGGAAGGCTGGCCGGGCGCTGGCCTCGAGACGTTCGACGGCACGATATGGTTCCGCAGGACCGTCACGCTGACCGCCGCGCAGGCGAAGCAGGGCGCACTGCTCTCGCTCGGCATTTTCGACGAGCTCGACCAGACCTGGGTCAACGGCAAGGCGGTCGGCAACAGCTTCGGTTGGGACTATGAGCGCAACTACAAGGTGCCGCCCGCCTATCTCCATGCCGGCAAGAACGAGATCATGGTCGCGCTCATCGACACGTTCGGCAACGGCGGGATGAAGGGTCCGGCGGACAAGCTCAAGCTGACCTTCGCGGACAACAGCGTCATGCCGATCGGGGACGGCTGGCTCTATTCCATGGCCAAGGTGCAGACCCAGCCGCCCCGCGCGCCCTGGGACGCCAATGCCGGGCTCGGCCTCATCTATAATGGCATGATTGCGCCGATGGGCCGCTTCGGCCTCAAGGGCGTTGCCTGGTATCAGGGCGAGAGCGATGTGGGCATTGCGGGCTATGCGCAGCGGCTGACGGCCCTGTTCAAGGGCTGGCGCGACCAGTTCGGTCGCAGCGATCTCCCGATGCTGATTGTCGAGCTGCCCAATTTCGGCCCCACGGCCAGCGCGCCGGTCGACAGCGGCTGGGCGGCGCTGCGCGACGAGCAGCGCAAGGCGGTTGCCGCCGATCCCCACGCTGCGCTCATCGTCACGCTCGACACCGGCGATCCCAAGAACCTGCATCCGCTGAACAAGGCGCCGGTCGGCGCGCGGCTCGCAGCGCCAGGAGGCCCGGAGATTGCCGAGCTTCGGCTCGCCAAAAGGTCGGGTGTTTTGGCGGCCTACGAGTTGCGCTTCAAGGGCGTGAGCGGTTCGCTGCGCAGCCTGAGCGGGCCGCCGATCGGCTTCGAGCTGTGCGCGCAAACGCAGGCGAGCTGCCGCTATGCGCAGGCTGCGGCTTCCGGCGACACGGTAACCATCGCCGACGACGGCAAGCCCGCCACGCGCATACGCTATGCCTGGGCGGACAGCCCGGTCGTCAATCTCTATGATGATGCGGACATGACACCGGGGAGTTTCGAGGTTCCCATCGGCAACTGAAACATGCCGGAGCGCGTTTCCGGGGGTTAAGGAATTGTTTCGATCTTGAAACAGTCGAGTCGGGTTCGCCCGCTAACGGGGTAGCCATGGTAAGAACAAAAGACGCATTTTCTGAGTCGAAGGACCTTTCCGTCCCTTTGAACGCGCCTTCGCGGCGCCGGCGCGTACCCTTGGGAATCGCGGGTTGCGCGCTGGTCGTCGTCCTTTCCGGCTGCGCGGTCGGCCCCGACCCGCGCCCCCCATCGGCAGCATCGTTGCATCTCCCCGGCGACTTTCACTCGCCAAGCGGCGATGCTGCCGACCAGGGCGCTCTGGTCCAGTGGTGGACCAGCTTCGGCGACCCGCAGCTCTCCAGCCTGATCGACCGGGCGATTGCCGGTAACAACAATCTCGCTGTGGCGCAGGCGCGCCTGCGCGCTGCCCGCGCCGCCGTGCGCACTGCCCGCGCCGCGCTGCTGCCCACGCTCGACGCGAGCGGATCGGTCAGCCGCTCGGATGTCGTCACCGGCTCCGGCTTCCCGGGCACCAGCTTCCAGGCCGGCCTCGACGCCAGCTGGGAAGCGGACATTTTCGGCGGCAACAAGCGCAATGTGCAGGCAGCCGACGCCAGCGCCAGGAGCAGCGCCGCCAGCCTTGCCGACACGCAGCGCAGCCTCGTCGCCGAACTCGCCCTCGACTATATCGATCTGCGCCAGACCCAGGCGCGGCTCGACGTCGCGCGCAACAACCTCAAGATCCAGGACGATAACCTGCAGATCGTGAAATGGCGCACCGATGCCGGTCTTGCCAGCGACGTCGACGTGCAGCAGGCGATCACGCAGCGGGCGCAGACCGCAGCCAGCATCCCCAGCCTCGAGCAGACCTATGAGAGCGACGCCAATCAGATCGCCATCCTGCTCGGCGTCAATCCCGGTTCGCTGCAGGCCGAGCTGGACGCGCCCAAGGCGATCCCCTTCGGCCCCGACAATGTCGAAGCCGGCCTTCCCGCCGAACTGCTCGCGCGCCGGCCGGACATCATCGTCGCCCAGCAGAATTTCGTCTCGGCGCTGGCGCAGGTCGGCGTCGCCGAGGCCCAGCTTTATCCGGCGCTGCGCTTTTCCGGCTCGCTCAGCTCGACGAGCACGAATCTCGGCGATCTCGGCACCAATATCCTCAGCAACCTGCTCGGCAGTCTCTCCGCGCCGATCTTCGAGGGCGGGCAGCTCAGGGCCCGGGTCGAGCAACAGAAGGCCAATGCCGACGCGGCGCTCTCGACCTACAAGCAGTCGGTGCTGACCGCGCTGCAGGATGTCGAGAACGCGCTCGTCTCCATCGACCGCAACAAGACGCGCGAAGCGCAACTCGCCATCGCCGAAGCCGCCGCGCTCCAGTCCGAGCAGCTCGCCAGCACCCGCTACCAGGCCGGCCTCATCGACTTCCAGACGCTGCTCACCGCCCAGCAAAGCTTGCTGAGCGCGCAGGACAGCCATACCGTTGCACGCGCTGCCCGGGCCCAGGCCTCGGTGCAGCTCTTCAAGGCCCTTGGCGGCGGCTGGCAGCCAGCCACTCTCGCCTCTGCACAGACAGGTTCGAAATGAAAGACGAGACCATCTCCTCCGATCTCGACGAGTTCCTCGGCGATACCCGCAAGAAGCGCCTGCCGACCTGGGCGAAATGGGTCATCGGCGCCGCCGTGCTCATCGTTCTCGTGGTCCTCGTTCGCGCCTTCATGGGCGGCGGCGGCAAGCATAATTATGCGACCGAGCCGGCGCGCATGGGCAATATGGAAGTGCATGTCACGGCGACGGGCAATCTGAAGCCGATCAACCAGGTCACGGTGGGCTCGGAAGTTTCGGGCCTCATCACCAAGGTCTATGTCGATGTGAACGACAAGGTCGTGGAAGGCCAGCCGCTCGCGCAGATCGACATCGTCAAGCTGCAGGACGCGATCAACCGCGCCCAGGCCGCACTTGTTTCGGCCCAGGCCAGCGTCGACCAGGCCCAGGCCACCGCCGACCAGTCCAAGGCGACGCTCGCCCGCGATGAGGAAGTCGCGCGCGTCTCGGGCGGCAAGGTGCCCAGCAAGACCGAGCTCGACTCGGCTCGTGCCGATTATGCGCGCGCCGTCGCCAATGTCGGCGTCGCCAAGGCCAATGTCACCTCCTCGGTCGCCGCGCTCAACAGTGCCAAGACCGACTTGTCGAAAGCGACGATCCGCTCGCCCGTGACCGGCGTGATCCTGTCGCGCCAGGTCGACCCCGGCCAGACCGTCGCCGCGTCGTTCAGCACGCCGACCCTGTTCCTGATCGCACAGGACCTCAGCAAGATGGAGCTCGAGGTGAAGGTCGATGAGGCCGATGTCGGCCAGGTCAAGGCGGGCCAGCAGGCAAGCTTCACGGTCGATGCCTATCCCGGCAAGGTCTTCCCGGCCGACATCACACGCGTCAATGTCGGCTCGAACAGCTCGACCAGCACGACCTCGACCACGACCACCACATCGGGCGGCGTGATCAGCTATGGCGCATTGCTGGTGTTCAACAATCCCAACCAGGCGCTGCTGCCCGGCATGACCGCGACCGCCACGATCATCACCGCGCAGGAGAAGAATGTGCTGATGGTCCCGAACGCCGCGCTGCGCTTCGAGCCCAAGAAGAGTGGCGCCGGCAATAGCCCCGGCGCCAGCGCTGGCCCGCAGCCGGCCGGCGGCGTGCTGCCGGTCGGACCGGTCCGCTTCCGCCGCCAGTCGACCCAGGAAGTGGGCTTCAGCCGCGGCTCCAAGCGCACGGTCTATACGTTGGACGAGAGCGGCAAGCCGGTCCCGCACACCGTGTTCACGGGATCTACAAACGGCACCGAGACGATCGTCACCAGCAAGACCCTGAAGCCCGGCATGCAGGTCGTGACCGGCGAGCTGGCCGCGGCAAAATGACCGAGCCGCTGATCCAGCTCCGCGGCGTGACCAAGCGCTTCGGCACCGGAGCGAATGCCTTCCAGGCCCTGAAGGGCGTCGATCTCGACATCGAGAAAGGCGACTTCATCGCGGTGATGGGTCCGTCCGGCGGCGGCAAATCGACGACCATGAACATCCTGGGCTGTCTCGACACCCCGACGAGCGGCACCTATCGCTTCATGGGCCATCATGTCGAACGACTGACCACCGACCAGCGCGCGCTGTTGCGCCGCCGCTATCTCGGCTTCGTGTTCCAGGGATTCAACTTGCTCGCCCGCACCAGTGCGCTCGAGAATGTCGAGCTGCCGCTCATCTATCGCGGCGACGATCGCAAGATCCGGCGCGACGCGGCGATGTCGGCGCTCGACCGGGTCGGCCTGCTGCCCTGGTCCGACCATGCTCCGTCCGAGCTCTCCGGCGGCCAGCAGCAGCGTGTCGCCATTGCCCGCGCGATCGTCACCAATCCCGCCGTGCTGCTCGCCGACGAGCCGACCGGCAATCTGGACAGTGAAAGATCCATCGAGATCATGGAGCTGCTGACCTCGCTCAACAAGGAGCAGGGCATCACCATCGCGATGGTCACGCACGAGCCCGACATGGCTGCCTTTGCGCGTACCATCGTCCGCTTCAAGGATGGGCTCGTCGAGGAAACGATCCGCAACAAGGTGCCTGCCTGATGCTCGGCACCAGCTTCATCCTTGCCGTCCGCGCGATCCGCCGGCACCTGATGCGCTCGTTCCTGACGACGCTCGGCATCATCATCGGCGTCGCCGCGGTGGTGACCATGGTGACGCTGGGCAATGGCGCGACCGCGCAGGTCCAGTCGCAGATCAGCTCGCTTGGCTCGAACCTGCTCAACGTCAACATGGGCGCCGGCAATGGCCGGGGCGGCGGCGCGACACCCCATCCTTTCAGCCAGGACGATGTTGACGCGGTCCGGAACCAGGTGGGCGGCGTGATCGACGTCGTACCCCAGGTCCAGTCGAGCGTGACAGCGATCTATGCCGCGCAGAACTGGTCGACCACGGCCAATGGCACGACCAACGCCTATTTCCGCGCGAACAGCATCAAGCTGGCTTCGGGACGGACCTTCAGCCCGGCCGAGGAACAGGCCGGCAAGTCAGTCTGCGTGATCGGCGATACGGTGCGCGACAGCCTGTTCAAGGACACCGACGCGGTCGGCAAGAGCCTGCGCCTGAATGCGATCAGCTGCGACATCATCGGCGTGATGACCAAGCGCGGCACGTCCGGCTTCGGCGGCGGCTCCGACGACAGCGTCGTCATGCCGATCAAGGCGGTGATGCGCCGCCTCACCGGCAATCGCGACATCCGCTCCTTCCAGGTCGCGGTCGACCAGCGCTATGATTCGACCACCGTCAGCGCGTCCATCACCAAGCTGATGCGCGAGCGCCGCCATCTCAACGAGGGCGCCGACGACGATTTCAACATCTTCGATGCCAAGCAGCTGAGCGATACGCTGTCCGGCGCCACCAAGACCCTCACCGGCCTGCTCGCGGCGGTGGCGGGGGTCAGCCTCGTGGTCGGCGGGATCGGCATCATGAACATCATGCTGGTCTCGGTGACCGAGCGCACCCGCGAGATCGGCATCCGCCTCGCCATCGGCGCGGTGCAGGGCGAAGTGCTGATGCAGTTCCTCGTCGAGGCCGTGACGCTCTCGGCGCTCGGCGGATTGATGGGACTGATCCTGGCCTTCGCGCTCACTGTCGGCATTTCCGCCGGCCTGCACATTCCGCTGACCTTCGACGTGAAGATCAACCTGCTCGCCTTCAGCTTCGCTGCCCTGATCGGCGTGGTCTTCGGCTATGTCCCCGCCAAGCGCGCCGCCGCGCTCAACCCGATCGAGGCCCTGCGCCATGAATAATCCCCGTGCCAATCTGATGCAGGCCGCATGCCCCAACGATGAACGGTTGGTCTTCGACCTCTGGATCGCTACCAGTGGTCCGGCAAAGGAGTCGCACACAGGGGGGAAAGGACGCCGGGATGAGCGCCGAAACCGCCACGCCCAATATCCTGGTCGTTGATGACGACCGGGAGCTGCGCCTCCTTGTCACTGACTTCCTGTCCAATCACGGCTTGCGCGCGCGCGGCGCGGCCAATGCCGCGGAGATGGACGCGGCGCTTTCCGAAGCCATGCCGGATCTCATCGTGCTCGATCTGATGATGCCCGGCGAGGACGGCCTCTCCATTGTCCGGCGCCTGCGCGGCGGCCGGCGCCCGCCGATCATCATGCTCTCGGCCATGGGATCGGACGCGGACCGCATTATCGGGCTGGAAGTCGGCGCCGACGATTATCTCGCCAAGCCCTGCAACCCGCGCGAGCTGCTGGCGCGCATCCGCGCTGTGCTGCGCCGCCGGCAGGATGCGCAGGGCACGCCGGTTCGCAAGTTCGGCGACTGGTCGCTCGATCTCGTCGAACGCACCGTTTCGGCGCCCGATATCGAGACAGCAGCGCTCACCGACACCGAATTCCGCCTGCTCACCGCCTTCATCGACCGGCCGCAGATCGTGCTGACCCGCGACCAGCTCATCGATTTCGCCAAAGGATCGGACGCGATGATGTTCGATCGCGCGATCGACGTCACGCTGAGCCGCCTGCGCAAGAAGCTCGGCCCCAAGGCCCCGATCCGCACCGTGCGCGGCGAGGGCTATATGTTCACGCTGGTGCCCGAGACATGATCGGGAATACCGGCCGCTCCATCCTGACGCAGACCTTCCTGCTGCTCGTCGGCGCGCTCATCGTCGCGCAGGGTGTCGGCTTCGCGAGCTTCTATCTGCTGCCGCCGCCCCGGCAGGAGGGCGTCGGCATGGGGCAAATCGTCGGGAAGCTACAGAAAGAGGACAGCGCTCCAGCCCGCAATGGCCCGCTGTTGCAGGTCATCCATCAGGCGGACCCGCCGCGCCCGGACAACGGCTTGGTGTCGGACGCTCGACTGGCCGGCGAGTTCGCGCAGCGCCTCGGCATCGACCCGCAGAATGTCCGGCTCTACTACCGGCCCGAGAATGTGCGCATCTATTACCGGCCCGATCGCGGCTACCGGCCTGACCATGCCTTGCGGGCCGATCATCCCGACCATGGCGGCCCAGCGCACGGCAATGGTCAGGCGCATGACGACGGCATCGTGCGTTATCGGGGCGAGCCTTTCTTTTACGCCCGCACCATCGCGGCGGCGAAGATCGGCAATGACTGGAGCGTCGTCCATACGCCCGATCGGCCACTCATCGCGGCCTGGCAGCAGCGTACGGCCATTATCTTCGTCATAGCGCTCGTTGCCCTGTTGCCGCTCGCTTGGCTGTTCGCACGCCAGCTGGTCAAGCCGATCAGCGCCTTTGCGGACGCCGCCGATCAGGTCGGCCGCGATGCATCGGCGCCAATGCTGGCCGAGGACGGGCCATCCGAGCTGCGTCTCGCCGCGCGCGCGGTCAACGCAATGAGGGGCCGCATCACCGAGCAGATGCGCGAGCGCGAAGCGATGGTCGCCGCCATCGCCCATGATCTGCGCACGCCGTTGTCACGCATCGCCTTCCGGATCGAGAGCGCGCCCGACGCGCTGCGCGAACCGATCCAGCACGACATCGACCAGATGAAGGCGATGATCACCACGACCTTGTCCTATGTTCGCGGCACGTCGCAGGAGGGCAAGGCCGAAGCCGTGGACCTCACCGGCCTGATCGACGAGATCGTCGCCAATGAACAGCATGTCGACCGGCCGGTGCGCTGGAACGGCAAGCACCCGGGCGACGGCTGCACGGTGCGCGGCGACCGGATCGCGCTGGGGCGCATGGTCCAGAACCTGGTCGACAATGCCATCGCCTATGGCAGCGAAGCCGAAATCGGCCTTGAGGAAAAGGGCGCGCAGGCGAGGATCGTCGTCGCCGACCGCGGCCCGGGCCTGCCCGCCGACGAGGTGGAGGGCATGTTCGCGCCCTTCGCCCGCAAGGAGCGCTCGCGCAACCGCGAAACGGGCGGCGTGGGTCTGGGTCTTGCCATCGCCCGCGCCATCGCCCGCGATCATGGCGGCGAGATCGCGCTCGGGCCGCGTCAGGGCGGCGGCCTCGAAGCGGTCGTAACACTGCCGCTGACCGCCGGGAGCTGACCGCCCGCTATTTCCCTCGGGCAAGGCCGGCCCTATAGGCGCGGCCATGCTCGCCCGCACGCTCCAGCACAAGTTCGCGCCGTTCGCGGTCGCCTGCATCGCCATCGCACTCTTCTCGTTCATGGACACGGTCATGAAGAGCCTGTCGATCGCAATCGGGCCCTATAATGCCATGCTGTGGCGAACGATCGCCGGCGTGATCATCACCGGCCCACTCTTCCTGCTGACCGGCGGCCGGATCCCCGAGCGGCGGACGCTCTGGCTACACCTGTGGCGCGGCCTCACCGCCGCGACATCGGTGCTGCTGTTTTTCTGGGGCCTGGTGCGCACGCCGCTGGCGCAGGGCATTGCCCTCTCCTTCATCGCCCCGCTCATCGCTCTTGGCCTCGCCGGCGTCTTCCTCAAGGAGCGGATCGGGCGGAGCGCGATTGGCGGAGCCCTGGTCGCCTTCGCCGGCATGCTGGTCATCCTCGCCGGCCGGACCGGGCAGGACAGCGGCCGCGATGCCATGGCCGGGGTCGTCGCCATCCTCGCCGCGGCGCTCTTCTACGGCGTCAATCTCGTCCTTGCGCGCCGCCAGTCGCAAGCTGCCGGGCCGCTGGAAGTGACCTTCTTCTTCAATCTGGTCGCGCTCGCGCTTTACGGAATGGGCGCGCCCTGGCTGGCGACCGTGCCCGACGGCCATCATGCGCTGGCGATCGTCACCGCCGCCTGCACTTCGTCGATCTCGATCATGCTGCTCGCCTGGGCCTATGCCCGCGCCGAGGCGCAATATCTTGTCTCGGTCGAATATACCGCCTTCATCTGGGCGTCGCTGTTCGGCTGGCTGGTGTTTCGCGAGCCGGTCCTGCTCTCGACGCTCGCGGGCGCCGCGCTGATCGTCGCCGGCTGCGGCTGGGCGGCGCGGCGAGGCGAGGGGCCCGGCGCCAGCACGACGCCGATGACCGGACCGGAGGCCGCGGGATGAGCCTTTCCATCCGGTTCGCGCAGCCGGACGATCTCGACGCCATCTGCGGCTTCATCCGCGCGCTGGCCGACTATGAGCGGCTCGCGCATGAAGTGCGCACCGACAGGGCGGCGCTGGAACGCCATCTTTTCGGGCCCAGGCCGATGGCCGAGGTACTGATCGCGGAAGACGCCGCCGGCCCGATCGGCTTCGCGCTCTTCTTCCACAATTTCTCGACCTTCGAGGGACGGCCGGGCCTCTATCTCGAGGATCTGTTTGTCGTGCCCGAAGCCCGTGGCAACGGCGTGGGCAAGGCGCTCATCATACGGCTCGCCCAGATCGCGCTGGCACGCGACTGCGCCCGCTTCGAATGGTGGGTGCTCGACTGGAACCAGCCGGCGATCGACTTCTACCGGTCGATCGGCGCAAAACCGATGGAAGAATGGACGGTTCAGCGCGTCGAGGGCGAGGCCCTGCGCGCGCTGGCCGCGCAAGACGTCCCCCAGGCCGGCTAGGCCGCCGCCTCCTCAAAGGCGGGATAGTCGATATAACCCTGATCGCCCTGGCTGTACCAGGTCGCCATGTCGTTCCGCTCGTCCAGCGGCGCGCCGACGCGGATCCGCTCGGCGAGGTCGGGATTGCTGATATAGAGCCGGCCGAAGGCGATCGCATCGGCCTTGCCTGCAGCGACCGTCGCCCCGGCCTCTTCGGGCGTATAGTTGCCGTTGAGGATCAGCACGCCCTTGAAATGCTGACGGATGACCGGCGACAAGGCCGGCTGGTCGGTGCCGCCGAAGCCGCTGGCACGCCCCTCGCGCAGGTGCAGGAAGGCGATGCCGATCCTGTCGAGCTGCTGCGCGACATAGGTGAAGAGCGGCTCGGGATTGCTGTCGATGACGCCCTGCACTTCGCCATTGGGCGAGAGGCGCAGGCCCGTGCGCCCGGGGCCGATGGCATCGGCGACGGCCTGAACGACTTCCAGCAGCAATCGCGCGCGATTTTCGATCGAGCCGCCATAGGCATCAGTCCGGAAATTCGAATTGTCGCGCAGGAACTGGTCGAGCAAATAGCCGTTGGCGCCGTGGATCTCGACGCCGTCGAAACCGGCGCGGATCGCCGCGTGCGCCGCCGCCACATAGTCGGCCACGATGCCCGAGATTTCGTCGGCACGGAGCGGCCGCGCCTCCACATAGGGCTGCTTGCCCTCATAGGTGTGCGCCTCGCCGGGCGCCGTGGTCGCGCTCGCCGAGACCGGCTGCTCGCCGTGCAGGGACGGGTGGACGAGGCGGCCCATATGCCAGAGCTGGGCGACGATCTTGCCGCCCTTGTCATGGACGGCCTGCGTCACCGGCTGCCATGCCACCACCTGCTCGTCGGTCCAGAAGCCCGGCGACCAAGGCCAGCCCGCGCCCTGTCGGCTGATCGGCGACGCCTCCGAGATGATGAGCCCGGCCCCGGCACGCTGGCCATAATAGGTCGCCATGCGCGCGGTCGGGACATGGTCGCGCGTCGCCCGGGCGCGGGTCAAGGGGGCCATGACTACACGATTCTCAATAACGAAGTCGCCAATTTGCAGCGGATCGAACAGCGTGGGCATGCGGGCACTCCGTAATAAGTTTCAATTAAAAACGAAAGCTAGAGTGGAGCGGGCATGCTTGCAATGGAGCTTGTGTTGCGGCGCGGCAAAGAAAACTTGTCGATCCGGGCCGCCCGCGAAGCTAGAAGCGCGCCATGACTGCAATGACGCCATCCGGCATGCGCGACGACGAGACACTCGACGACCTGCGCGCGCGCCTGGCGCCGCTGATCGCGGCCAATGCCGGCTTCGACGGCTGGTCGATGCGCGCGGTCGACATGGCGGCGGATCAGGCCGGCGTGGATCATGGCGTCGCGGCGCTGGCGTTCAAGGACGGCCCGTTGGCGATGATCGCCGCCTGGTTCGGCACGATCGATGCGGGCATGGCGGCGAAACTGCCGCCCGAAACGCTTGACGCCATGAAAGTCCGTGCGCGGATCACCGCGCTGATCGAGGCCCGGCTGGCGCTGCTCGCCCGGCATCGCGAAGCGCTGCGCCGCGCACAGGCCGTGCTCGCCATGCCGCAGAATGTCGCAAAGGCCGCGAAGCTCGGCTGGCATGCCGCGGACGTCATGTGGCGTGCGTCTGGCGACACCGCGGTCGACTATAATCACTATACCAAGCGGGCGACGCTTGGCGCCGTCTATGCCGCCACATTGCTGACTTTCGTCAATGACGAGAGCGAGGACTGGGCCGACACGAAAGCCTTCCTCGCCCGGCGCATCGAGGACATCATGCGCTTCGAAAAAGCCAAGGCCCGCTTTCGTGACCAGAGCGACATGCACTTCTCCCCGGCCCGCTTCCTCGGCCGCCTGCGTTATCGCGCCAGCCAGCGTTAACCCTCAAAATTGCGCCGGGCGCTTGCTCCGTCGGACTGTTATTGATAATCAGTCGCAGCAATCCAGCTGAAGGCCCCTTTTCGTGCGTCTGACCTCTCTCGACCGGAACCGCCCGGCTTATGTCGACAGCGTCGACTGGTCGGCCATGGCCGAAGCCGATGGCCGGCGGTTGCGTGAGCTGGGCCTGTGCGAAGGCGCCTCGATCGAGCTGCTGCACCGCAGCCTGTTCCGCAAGGCGCATGCCTGCCGGATCGGCCGGATGATCGTCGCCATGCGCGCCAGCCATGCCGCAGCCATTGCCGTGCGCACCGGCCCGGCTCCGACGAACGGACCGGACGCCGAAGCATGAACGCCAGCCTGACGATCGCGATGGTCGGCAATCCCAATGCCGGCAAGAGCGCCCTGTTCAACGCGCTGACCGGCGCGCGGCAGAAGGTTGGCAACTATCCCGGCGTCACCGTCGAGCGGAAGGTCGGGCGCCTTGCGCTCGCCGACGGCCGCAGCGCCGACGTCGTCGACCTGCCCGGCACCTACAGTCTCGACGCCAAGAGCCCGGACGAGGAAGTCACCCGCAACGTCATTTTCGGTTACCAGGACGGCGAGAAACGGCCCGACCTGCTGGTCATCGTCGTCGACGCCGCCAATCTCGACAATCATCTGCGCTTCACGCTGGAGCTGCTCGCGCTCGGCGGGCCGGCCGTCGTCGCGCTCAACATGGTCGATCTGGCGACGCGCGACGGGCTGGAGCTCGATGCCACGCGCCTTGCCGAGGATCTGGGCGTGCCGGTGATCCCGACGGTCGCGGTGCGCCGGCGCGGCCTCGACCATCTGCGCGAGGCCATCGACGCGGTCCTCCCCGCCCATGCCTCGACCAAGGCCGTCCATATCGAACATGCCGTGCAGGACGAAGGCACGCTTCGCCGCGAAGCACAGAGGATCGCCCGGCGCGCGATCGTCTCGGAGACGCCCAGCCGGCGGCTGACCGGTGCTGTCGACCGGGCCGTGCTGCATCCGGTCGCCGGCCCGATCATCCTGCTCGCCCTGCTGTTCGTCATGTTCCAGGCGGTCTTTTCATGGTCGCAGGTGCCGGTCGACCTCATCAACGATGCGTTCACGGACCTGCAGAAGCTTGTCCAGACGCTGCTGCCCGACGGCCTGCTGCGCAGCCTGATCGTCGACGGCATCATTCATGGTGTCGGCTCGGTGGTCGTCTTCCTGCCGCAGATCCTCATCCTGTTCTTCTTCATCCTGATGCTCGAGGCGACCGGCTACATGACCCGCGCCGCCTTCCTGATGGACGGGCTGATGGCGAAGGTCGGGCTTTCGGGCCGCGCCTTCATCCCGCTGCTGTCGAGCTTCGCCTGCGCGGTGCCGGGCATCATGGCGACGCGGACCATCGCCGATCCGAAGGACCGGCTGACGACGATCCTGATCGCACCGCTCATGACCTGCTCGGCGCGCCTGCCGGTCTATGCGCTCATCATCAGCGCCTTCATTCCCAACCGCAGCGTGGGGCCGGGTTTCGGCCTGCAGGGCCTCGTGCTGTTCGGCCTCTATCTCGCCGGTATCGTCGGCGCATTGCTGGCCGCGGTCATCCTGCGGCGCAGCGTCACCAGGGGCGGCAATGGCAGCTTCCTCATGGAGCTGCCCAAATATCAGATGCCGCTGCTGCGCGATGTCGCGCTCGGCCTCTGGCAGCGCGCGATGATCTTCCTCAAGCGCGCCGGCACGATCATCTTCGCGACGACCGTGGTCCTCTGGGTCCTGCTCTCGATCCCCAAGCCGCCGGAGGGCAGTCCGGTCCGGCCGGTTGATTATAGCGTGGCCGGGCGCGTCGCCTCGGGCCTTGAATATGTGCTGCGCCCGATCGGCTTCAATCACGACATCGCGCTGGCGCTGATTCCCGCCATGGCGGCGCGCGAGGTCGCCGTCTCGGCGCTCGCCACCGCCAATTCGATCGACGCCGGTAGCGACGAGGACGCGACCGCCAAGTCGCTGGCCGAGCGGCTGCAGGGCAAATGGTCGCTGCCGACCGCGCTCGCCTTCCTCGCCTGGTTCGTGTTCGCGCCGCAATGCATCTCGACCATCGCCGTCACCCGCCGCGAAACGAACGGCTGGCGCTGGCCCCTGTTCATGGTCGGCTACCTGTTCGTGCTGGCTTATGGGGCGGCCGGGATAACCTATTGGGCGGCGCGCGCGGCCGGGCTGTGAGGTCCGTTTCGGCGCGCTGAAACGGTTGCAGCCACGCCTGCCAGCCCTATAAGCGGGGGTTCATTTCCTCGCTTCAGATCATTTCGGAGAGTCCCATGTCCGGCAGCGTCAACAAGGTCATTCTCGTCGGCAATCTTGGCGCCGATCCCGAGATCAAGTCGTTCCAGAATGGCGGGCGCATCGCCAATCTGCGCATCGCGACCAGCGAGAACTGGACCGATCGCGCATCGGGCGAGCGCCGCGAGCGCACCGAATGGCACAATGTCGTCATCAACAGCGAAGGGCTGGTCGGTGTCGCCGAGCGCTATCTGCGCAAGGGCAAGAAAATCTACATCGAGGGTTCGCTGCGCACCCGCAAATGGCAGGACCAGAGCGGGCAGGACCGCTACACGACCGAAATCGTGCTCTCCGGCCCCGGCGCGGTCATGACCATGCTCGACAGCGCCGGCGGTGAAGGCGGCGGCGGTGGCGGTGGCGGTGGTCGCCGCAGCGAAGGCTGGGGTTCGGGCGGCGACGAGAGCAGCGGTTCGGGGGGCGGCTTTGGCGGCGGGCGCTCGTCGGGTGGCGCTTCACGCTCCGGCGGCGGCAGCCGCGTCTTCGACGACAATCTGGACGACGACGAAATCCCGTTCTGATTGATTCCCCAGAAAGTGGTACTTTCTGGGGACCCCAAGCGGGCTCCAGCCAACACCGTCATTCCCGCGAAGGCGGGAATCCAGGTTCCAGCAACGCGTCATCTCGCTCTGGATTCCCGTGTGCGCGGGAAACGCCAGTTCGCCGAAGGCAATGACGAAATAGGTTGTCAGGAGGGGCCGGGTTGCCGGCCGGCGTGGGGTACCGGCCGGCATTCCGTCAACGACCAGTGTGGGAGTGCTGGCCGAAGCAGAAAGTTATTCCGAAACCGGGAAACTTGGACCAAGATTTGGAGATGATGCAAATCGGACTGGGCTGTGGGAGAGCCTGGCCGGACTTTGGTGCATCAACCCGTCGTCTTGTTGCGTCCCGGTTCATGCCCGCTCTCTCTGCCGGAGCGGGTTTCATTTATATGACGCATTTTTTCCGGTTGTGCATTTAAAAAGTGCGCCAAATAGGGACAAATCACAAAAACCGTGCAAAAAAGACGGCGAAACGAATCCCGCGACTATCAGAAGTCGACTGCGATTCCGTTTTGTTCCCAATCTCCATAGCGTGTCGGCTCGAGACGGCCGTCTTTTTCATCGCTCGGCGCGGCTTTCTTGGGTGGAATCGGCGCGACTCCAGACTCCGGAAGCGGCGGACTCTTGGAAAGATAGGCCGGCGGCGTCAGATTTGGGGGTCGTTGTCCCATGGGCCGCCTTATCGGCGCGCCGTCGTCCGGATTCAAGTCAACCGATCGCTCGCGTCCCCGCTCCTCCCTCGCTATGGCGGCGCGATGGCCGTCCATCCCCAACGCCGCAACCGCAAGCCGACCGGCGAGCTGCCCTCCGGATTCGCGGCACGACGCGCCGCGCTGCGCCTGCTCGACGCCGTACTGCGGCGTGGCCAGCCGCTCGAAACGGCCCTTCATGCCGCCGCGCAGGGCCTGGCGCCGTCGGACCGCGCGCTGGTCCATGCCATTGCCGCGGGCACGCTGCGCCACATGCGCGACCTCGACGCGCTGATCGACGGCGCGACGCAAAAGCCGCTTCCGGACGACGCCAAGGCGCGCATGGTGCTGCGCATGGCGCTTGCCCAGGCGCTGCTGCTCGAGACGCCGCACCATGCCGTCGTCGCGACCGCGCTGCCGCTGGTCGACGGCGGCCCGCGCAAGCTCGTCCATGGCGTGCTCGGCACCTTGCTTCGCGCCGGCGCGACTCTGCCGGAGCCGCCGCATCTGCCCGAGGCGGTCGAGGCGCGCTGGCAGGCGGCATGGGGTGACGTCATGACGCAGGCGGCCCGGACGGCGCTCGGCACCCGCCCGCCGCTCGACCTCAGCCTCAAGGACTGGAGCGCAACGGCGGACTGGGCGGAAAGGCTGGGCGGCATCAGCCTCGCGCCCGGCCATGTCCGGCTACCGGCGGAGACGGACGTGACGACACTGGAAGGTTTCAACGAAGGCGCCTTCTGGGTGCAGGATCTCGCCGCCTCGATCCCCGCCCGGCTGCTCGGCAAAGGCGAGGGCCGCCATGTGCTCGATCTCTGCGCCGCGCCGGGCGGAAAGACCATGCAGCTCGCCGCGGCAGGGTGGCGCGTCACGTCGGTCGACCAGTCGGCGCGGCGGCTGGAGCGGCTGGAGGAAACGGTCAAGCGGACGGGTCTTGCCAGCGAGATCGTGCGCGCCGACCTCATGGCCTGGGCGCCTGAGAACCAGGCGGACGCGATCCTGCTCGACGCCCCGTGCAGCGCGACCGGCATCTTCCGCCGCCACCCCGATGTGCTGCACCGCGTCGGCCCGCGCCAGATCGCCGAAATGGCGGAAATCCAGGCCGCTTTGCTCGACCGCGTCGTCGGCTGGCTGAAGCCCGGGGGCACCCTCATCTACGCGACCTGCAGCCTCGAACCGGCCGAGGGCGAGGCGCAGATTGCCGCCCTGCGCGCGCGCCGCAGCGACATAGGCGCACGCCCCGTCGATGCAGCGGCACTGCCTGCCGGAATCCTGCCCGATGCGGCTGGACAGGTGCGGACCTTGCCGCTCATGTTGCCGGATGCGGGCGGCCTCGACGGCTTCTTCATCGCGGCCCTGGAGCGATGCTGATTCAGTTCGGGACAGCAGCGCATTCCATCCACAACTTTATCCGCAAGGGCACCCTCCCCGGGGTCCGGCGCGGTTGCACTGGCTGAGTCGCAGGGGTACTTTCCACAAGCCATGGTGTCTCCCATTCGCATTGCCCCCTCCATCTTGTCGGCCGATTTCGCGCGGCTGGGAGAAGAGGTGCGCGCGGTCGACGAAGCGGGCGCCGACTGGATCCATGTCGACGTGATGGACGGCCATTTTGTCCCGAACCTGACCATTGGCCCGATGGTCGTGAAGGCGCTGCGGCCGCACACGAAGAAGCCGCTCGATGTCCATCTGATGATCGCGCCGGTCGACGCGTTTCTCGACGCCTTCGCCGAGGCCGGTGCCGACATGTTGACCGTGCATCCCGAGGCCGGCCCGCACGTCCACCGCTCGGTCCAGCGCATCAAGGCGCTCGGCAAGAAGGCCGGCGTCTCGCTCAATCCTGGCACGCCGGCCAAGATGCTTGACTATCTGATCGACGACATCGACCTCGTGCTGGTGATGAGCGTCAATCCCGGCTTCGGCGGCCAGAGCTTCATCGAGAGCCAGCTCGGGAAGATCGAGGCGGTCCGCAAGATGATCGACAAGACCGGCCGCGACATCGCGCTCGAGGTCGATGGCGGCATCGACGCGCAGACCGCGCCGCGTGTCATCGCCGCCGGCGCCGATGTGCTGGTCGCCGGCACCGCCACCTTTCGCGGCGGCCCGTCCGCCTATGCCGACAATATCCGGAAACTGAGGGGCTCATGACCGCCCGCCCACGCACCCTGCCCAAGCCCGCCGCCATGCCCGAGCCGTTCGAGGAGGATGGCATCGAGCAGGGCAAGCGCCTCATCACCGTCGATGACCGGGGCCTGTCCCTGACCGAGCGCGTCGCCAATCACTTCTACCGCCTGACCTGGGCGACGCCGCTCCACGCCATGCGCCTCAAGGGCAAATATCCGCTGAAGCTGCTCGCCGTCCCGCGCGAAATGGTGCCCGGCGACGCGCGTGCCGGCAAGGCGCTGCGCGCGGGCTATTTCCTCTATCGCGGCCTCAAGCAGCCGGTCCATGGCCTCGACTACAAGAAGATCGACCAGCCCGAGGGCTTCCGCGCCTATCTGCATGGCTTCCGCTGGCTCGCAGATCTCGCCGCCGCGACGACGCTCGACAATGCCGTGCCGGTCGCCGAAGCGCAGATGCGGGCCTGGCTCGCCGCCCATGGCGAGACGCCGAGCGAACCGGCCTGGCGCGCCGACAATGCCGCCTGGCGCATCCTCACCTGGACCGCCTATTCGCCGCTGATCCTGTCGAGCAGCGACCTCGTCTATCGCAGCCTCGTGCTCAACTGCATCGCGCGGACCGCCCGCCATCTCGACCGCAGCGCCGACAAGGCACCGGTTGGCCTCGCCCGGGTCGCGGCCTGGGCCGGCATCATCGCGGCGGGGCTGCTGCTGCCGGGCGGCGAGCCACGGCAGATTTTCGGCGAGGCGGGCCTGCGCCGCGCGCTGGAGACGGGCTTCTCGGCCGACGGCGGCATCATCTCACGTTCGCCGCAAGAGCAGCTCGAGGCGATCCTGCTCCTCTCCATGCTGCGCTCGGTCTATGAATCGCGGCGCAAGGACATGCCCGGCTGGGCAGCGGAGCTGATGGAACGCATCGTCGCCGCCTTGCTCGGCATTCTCCATGGCGACGGCGCGCCCGGCGGCTGGCAGGGCGGCGCCTGGGCCGATCCGGCGGGCGTCACCGCCATCCTCTCCGGCTCGGGCATACGCACCCGGCCGCTGCGCCAGGCGCGTGACTGGGGCTATCAGCGCCTCGCGGCCGGCCAGACGGTCGTGCAGGTCGATGCCGCCCCGCCGCCGGTCGCGCGCCTCGCCCGGAGCGGCTGCGCCTCGACCTGCGCGCTGGAAGTCAGCGACGGGCCGGTCAGACTCATTGTCAACTGCGGCGGCGCGGCGCTGACAGGGGCGATCATCGACGAGGATTTCTCGCGCGCGCTGCGCACCACCGCCGCGCACAGCACGCTGACCCTCAACGACAGCAATTCGACCGCGATCCAGGCCGACGGCTCGCTTGGGCGCGGCGTCAGCCAGGTCGAGCTGGACCGGCAGGAGCTGGAGCAGGGCAGCCGGCTCGAAATCGGCCATGACGGCTATGCCCGGCGCCTCGGCTTCCTGCACAAGCGGCTCCTGCTGCTCTCGGCGGAGGGCCGGGAGCTGCGCGGCGAGGACATGCTGCTGCCGGTCGAGCGCCGCCGCCGCATCGCGGACTGCCCCTATGCGCTGCGCTTCCACCTCGGCCCCGATGTCGAGCCGACGCTGACCGCCGACCGCCAGGGCGCGCTACTGCGGCTGGCGACCGGGGCGCTCTGGCAGTTTCGCGTCGGCACCGGCGAGCTGGTGCTCGACGAGAGCCTGTGGATCGACGGCGAGGGCCGCCCGCATCCCACCCAGCAGCTGCTCGTCACGGGCATGGCGAGCGCGTCGGGCACCAGCATCGGCTGGCTGCTCAAGCGGTCGGGATAATTCAACCGCTACTAGAGAACCGTTCGGGCTGAGCCTGTCGAAGCCCTGTTCTTCTTCCCGGTCAGCAAGAAAAGTACGGCCCTTCGACAAGCTCAGGGCGAACGGAGTTGGGAAAAATGACGACCTGCGCTAGGCGGGCCGCATTCACTCCGGATGTTCAGGACCCTCATGCACAACGTACCAATCAAGCGCGCTTTGCTCTCGGTGTCCGACAAGACGGGCTTGATCGAGCTGGGCCGGGCATTGGCGCGCCATGGCGTCGAGCTGGTCTCGACCGGCGGCACGGCCAGGGCGCTGCGCGAGGCTGGCCTCGACGTCATGGACATATCGGACCTCACGGGCTTCCCCGAGATGATGGACGGACGGGTGAAGACGCTGCATCCCAAGGTGCATGGCGGCCTGCTGGCGGTGCGCGACAATGACGCGCATGTCGCCTCCATGAAGGAGCATGACATCGGCGCGATCGATCTGGTCGTGGTCAATCTTTATCCCTTCGCCCAGACGGTCGCGAAAGGCGCCCAGCGCGACGAGATCATCGAGAATATCGATATCGGCGGCCCGTCCATGGTCCGCTCGGCAGCGAAGAACCATGCCAGCGTGACGATCCTGACCGACCCCGACGACTATGCGCGCCTCATCGCGGAGATGGACGCGAAGAACGGCGCAACCAGTTACGATTTCCGGCGCCTCTGTGCCGCCAAGGCCTATGCCGCCACGGCGCGTTATGACGCCATGATCGCGGACTGGTTCGCGACTGTCGACCAAGGCGAGGTGCTGCCCGACACCATGGCGATCGGCCTCAGCAAGGGCGCGGCGATGCGCTATGGCGAGAACCCGCATCAGAGCGCGGCGCTCTACCTGCGCGCCGATGCCACCGATTTCACGATCGCGGGCGCGCGCCAGGTCCAGGGCAAGGCGCTGAGCTACAATAATTATGCCGATGCCGATGCCGCACTGGAACTGATCGCCGAATTCCGTGATGGCCCGCCGACCGTGGCGATCCTGAAGCACGCCAACCCCTGCGGCGTCGCCACCGCCGACACGCTGGACGCCGCCTATCGCGCCGCGTTCGACTGCGATCGCATCTCGCCCTTCGGGGGCATCATCGCGGTCAACCGGACGCTCGATGGCGCCACGGCCGAGGCGATCACCGAGATCCTGACCGATGTCGTGGTCGCGCCCGATGCCGACGAGGCCGCGCTCGCCGCCTTCGCGCGCAAGAAGAATCTGCGCCTGCTGCTGACCGGCGGCCTGCCCGATCCGGCGCGCACCGGCCTCACCTACAAGAGCATCGCCGGAGGCATGCTCGTCCAGTCCCGCGACGATGGCGTCATTGCGCCGGCCGATCTCAAGGTCGTCACCAGGCGCCAGCCGACAGGCCAGGAACTCAAGGACTGCCTGTTCGCCTGGACGATCGCCAAGCATGTGAAGTCCAATGCCATCGTCTATGCCAGGGACGGGGTCACCGCCGGCATCGGCGCCGGGCAGATGAACCGGCGCGATTCATCGCGCATCGCCGCCATCCGCGCGAAGGAAGCCGCCGAGGCGGCGGGCTGGCCGCAGCCCCGGACAGTCGGCTCGGCGGTCGCGTCCGATGCCTTCTTCCCGTTCCCGGACGGGCTGCTCGCCGCGGCCGAAGCCGGCGCCACCGCCGTGATCCAGCCGGGCGGCTCGCTCGGCGACGACAAGGTGATCGCGGCGGCGAACGAAGCCGGCCTCGCCATGATCTTCACCGGCATGCGCCACTTCCGGCATTGAGGGTGCACGCGCCGTTAAGACTTTCCGGCGCGTTAGCACTGTAAAATCGGCGCGCTTAAGCATTTCTTAGGGCATTTCGGTCACCTCCGGAAAACGATCCGATCGATCTTTCCGGGGTGCATCCTTCCATGTCGAGCCGTCCTGACCAGCCCGTCGACATTGCCATCATCGGGGCGGGGCCGGCCGGGCTCACCTCCGCCTATCTCCTCACCAAGGCCGGGTACACCGTCACCGTCATCGAGAAGGACCCGCATTATGTCGGCGGGATCAGCCGGACGGTCGAGCATGAGGGCTTCCGCTTCGACATTGGCGGCCACAGATTCTTCAGCAAATCCAAGGAAGTGGTCGATCTCTGGAACGAGATCCTGCCGCATGATTTCATCGACCGGCCGCGGATGAGCCGCATCTATTATCAGGGCCGCTTCTATAGCTATCCGTTGCGTGCCTTCGAGGCGCTGCGCAATCTCGGCATCCTGCGCTCGACGCTGTGCATGCTGAGCTATGCCAAGGCCAAGGCCTTCCCGAACAAAAATGTCCGCAGCTTCGAGGACTGGGTGGTCAACCAGTTCGGCCACAAGCTCTATTCGATCTTCTTCAAGACCTATACCGAGAAGGTCTGGGGCATGCCCTGCGACACCATGTCGGCCGACTGGGCGGCGCAGCGCATCAAGGGGCTTTCCTTGGGCAAGGCCGTCATGGACGGCTTCCGCCGCAGCCTCGGCCTCAACAAGCGGCCCAATGACGGCATGGCGACCAAGACGCTGCTCGAGCATTTCCGCTATCCGCGCCTCGGCCCCGGCATGATGTGGGAGGCCGCGCGCGATCATGTCGTCGCCGGCGGCAACCAGGTGCTGATGGGCCATGCCCTCAAGCAAATCACCCTCGATCAGGGCACCGACCGCTGGCGCGTCGCCGCGACCAATGAAGCGGGCGAGACCGTCACGATCAGCGCCGCCCATGTCATCTCGTCCGCGCCGATGCGCGAGCTGGCCGGCCGCATCCACCCGGTGCCCGAGACGCTCGGCAATGCGCTCGACCTCAAATATCGCGACTTCCTGACCGTCGCGCTGATGATCAAGTCGGAGGATCTCTTCCCCGACAACTGGATCTACATCCACGACAGCAAGGTGAAGGTCGGCCGCGTGCAGAATTTCCGCAGCTGGTCGCCCGAGATGGTGCCGGACGCGTCGATCGCTTGCGTGGGCCTCGAATATTTCTGCTTCGAGGGCGACGGCCTCTGGTCCTCGACCGACGCGGACCTGGTCGCGCTCGCCACCAAGGAAATGGAGATTCTCGGCCTGGTCAAGGCTGAGGACGTCGTCGGCGGCGCCGTCGTCCGTCAGGAAAAGGCCTATCCGGTCTATGACGAGACCTATGCCGCCAATGTCGCGGAAATGCGCACCGAGCTGGAAGCGCGCTACCCGACGCTGCACCTGGTCGGCCGCAACGGCATGCACCGCTACAACAACCAGGATCATGCGATGATGACGGCGATGCTCACCGTCCGCAACATCGAGGCGGGCGAGCGCGTCTACGACATCTGGGCGGTCAATGAGGACGCCGAATATCATGAAGCCGGCAGCGACGGCGAGCAGAAGGGCGGCGCGCTGACCGCCGGCGAGCGCGCGGCGCTCTCCAGCGAGCGTGCGGTTCCGACCCGCGCGTCGCGACAGGCCGCCTGACGGACCGGCGTTCCATGTTCGACTTCGCCCTGTTCGCCAATTCGAGGCTGGTGCGTTATGGCATCGGCAGCGTCGTGGCGCTCGGCACCGACATGGGCCTCTTCATGCTGCTGCTGGCCATCGGCATGCCCTCGGTCAGCGCTTCCGCGCTCGGCTATTGCCTCGGCATCCTCGTCCACTGGCTGATCAGCTCGCGGCTCGTCTTTGCCGACAGCACGGCGGCGCGCGGGCCGGAGCGCACGCGCCAGAAGGGCCTGTTCGTCGCCTCGGCGCTCGCCGGCCTCGCCATCACGACCGCAATCGTCGCCCTTGGCACGGCGGTCGGGCTGCTGCCGGTCGTCGCCAAGCTCATCGCCATCGTAGTCAGCTTCCAGTCGACCTATCTGATGCGCAAGGCCTTCGTGTTCGTGACATGATCGAGCCGGCCGGCCCTTCGCGCACGACCCGCCGCATCGCCCTGCTCGCCATCTGGGCGATGGTCTGTATCGGCCTGCTGATCGTCGACTGGCAGTTCATCGGCCCGCTCAATTTCCGCGATCCCGACGATGCACTGCGCCTCGTGCAGGTCCGCGATCTGCTCGGCGGGCAGAGCTGGTTCGACCTGACCCAGCACCGTATCCATCCGCCGACCGGCGTGCCGATGCACTGGTCGCGCCTCGTCGACCTGCCGATCGCGGTCGTGCTTGCCGCGCTCAAGCCGTTGCTGGGCACGGCCCTCGCCGAGCGCGTGACGCTGGTCGTCGTGCCGCTCACGCTGCTGCTGGCGCTGATGGCGGTGCTCTACAAGCTCTGCCGCCGCCTCGGCCTGGGGCCCAGGACCGGCCTGCTCGCCGTCGCCATGCTGGGCACCGCGCTCCCGATTCTCATCCAGTTCGCGCCGCTGCGCATCGATCATCATGATTCGCAGATCCTGTGCGGCGCGGTCGCGATGCTGGCGCTCACCCAGACCGGCCGCCGTGACGGGCGCATGGGCTGGATCGCCGGCGTGGCGATGGCATGCTGGCTGCAAATCTCGCTCGAAGGCCTGCCCTATGCGGTTGCCATCGGCGGCATTTTCGCGATCCGCCATGTCCTCCGCGTCGATTGCTGGCCCGATTTCCGCACCTATCTCATTGCCTTGACCGGCGCGTCCTTCCTGCTGCTGTTCGGCACACGCTACCCGTCCGACGCCCTGCTGCCCTGGTGCGACAGCTTCTCGCCTTCCTATCTGGTGCCGCTCGCCGTCGCCTGCATCAGCGTGCAGATCGGCGCGATCACCATGCCGCGCAACGACATGGTCCGCCGCGCCGTCCCGCTTGCCGTGGGCGGCATGGCGGGTGGCGCCGCCTTCCTGCTGATGTCGCGCCAATGCCTCGCCGGCCCGTTCGAGACGCTCGACCCGATCGTGTACCGCTACTGGTTCACGGCGGTGAAGGAAGGCATGCCGATCTGGACCCAGAAGCCGGACCTGCAAGCCATGATCGTGCTGCCCGCCTTGCTCGGCCTGATCGGCGGCTTCGTCGGCTGGCGGCGCGCGATCGGCCCCGAGCAGCGCATGGCCTGGGCCAGCCTGCTCGCCATGCAGTTCGTCTCGCTGCTGATCTCGCTCGACCTGATGCGCGCCATGTCCTTCTCGCACCTGCTCGCCCTGCCCGGCAATGCGGTGCTGCTGGCGCGGCTGCTCAGCGCCGCGCAGCGCCTGCGCGCCATGATCCTGCGCGTGCTGCTATCGGCCGCGACGGTGATCGCGACGCCGTTCGGCGCGGCGGCGGCCATGGCGGCCGCCATCGATCCGGGCAATGTCGTCACCAAGGACGAGCCGGTCGCCGACCGCTTCCGCTGCACCACCTATGAGGGGCTGCGCGGCCTCGACGCCCTGCCGCCGGCCGTGCTCTTCACCCCGCTCGATATCGGCGCGCACATGCTCGTCTATACGCATCACAGCGTCGTCGCGACGGGCCATCACCGCAATCCAGAAGGCATGAAAGAGGCGATCACCGGGCTGATCGCGACACCGGACGCGGCGCGCAAGATCGTCACGTCAACCGGCGCGCGCTATTTCGTCTATTGCGGCGGCGAGAATGAGGTCATCAAATACGCCAAGCGCCAGCCGAACAGCCTGATCGCGCAGCTGCTCAAGGGCCAGCATCCCGACTGGCTCGTGCCGGTGCGGATGCCGGCGGGCGAGACGGTCAAGGTGTTCCGCATCGTCTATCAGCAGCCTGCCTAATCACGCCGGCACGAACTTCATCGCCATGCCGTTCATGCAATCAACAGGGGCCATGCCAATAGACGCCATGGCCCAGATCCGACCAGCATTCTGGGGGCATTCCCAGGTCTGGCCTGTTGCGGGCGAAGCCATAGCCCCAACCACCGTCAAAAAATGGTTTGGTTGTAATATCGACCATCCGGCTTCCCACGGTCACGGAATAGGGCTTCAGACTTGCGATCGCAGGCGGCCATCGGCTTTCCGGTATGCGAACCCAGTGCTCGGCAGGCTTGTGAGCCGCCAGCAAATGTTGAGCTTCGGCTGCGACAGCCTTCAAATCGTCCTGATTACCTGTCGGGTGCGGCCAAAGAAGATAGAGGCCGAGCGTTATCAAGGCAGCGAATGCCGCCCCTATGCGCAGGCAGCCGAATTTCACTTCTGATTGTCCGCCGCCCTCACGCGGGCACGAACTTCATCGCAACGCCGTTCATGCAGTAGCGCAGGCCGGTCGGCTTCGGCCCATCGTCGAACACATGGCCAAGATGGCCGAGGCAGCGCGCGCAATGGACTTCGGTCCGATCATAGCCGAGCTCGTCATCCTTGCTGGTGCCGATCGCCTTGGGCAGCGGCTGCCAGAAACTCGGCCAGCCGGTGTGACTGTCATATTTGGTCGCCGAATCGTAGAGCTTCTGGTCGCAGCCGAGGCACACGAACGTGCCCTTGCGATGCTCCTCGAGCAGCGGCGAGGTGAACGGGCGCTCGGTGGCGGCATGGCGCAGCACATCATAGGATTGCCCCGGCAGCTTCTTGCGCCATTCGGCATCACTGAGCTTGTAGGTGCCGTTCCGGTTGATGTCCGCCTGGGCGGGCCAGAAGCCGAAAGCCGCGGCGACACCGAAAACGGCGGTGCCGGTCAACAAGGTCCTGCGATCGAGGGTCATGTCATGTCTCTCCTTCGTCCAAGCCCCTGTTTCGCGGCGAAACTTCCATGAGTCTTTCGCCGCACGCCGACTTTGGGTTACGCGTTTCCGCGATGAACGCCAAGTCCCTGTCAAATATGGAGACGCTGGAGACCCGTCTCAAGGCCGAGGCGGCGCGTCTCGGCTTTTCGGACTGCCGCATCACCCATGCCGACGCCATTCCGGAAGCGGATGCACGCCTGCGGGCATGGCTGGACGCAGGCTCCCATGGCGAGATGGGCTGGATGGAAGAGCGCGCCGCCGAGCGCGGCAGTCCGCGCGGCCTGTGGAAGGAGGTGCGTTCGATCGTCATGCTCGGCATGAGCTACGCGCCGACTGCCGACCCGATGGCGCTGGCCGAGCGCCCCGATCTCGGCCGCATCTCGGTCTATGCGCAGGGCCAAGACTATCACGACATCGTCAAAAAGGCGCTCAAGGCGCTCGGCCGCTGGCTCGGCGAGGAGACCGGCGAGCCGCTGAAGGTCTTTGTCGACACCGCGCCGGTCATGGAAAAACCGCTCGCCATGGCGGCGGGCCTGGGGTGGCAGGGCAAGCACAGCAATCTGGTCAGCCGCACGGCCGGGAGTTGGCTGTTCCTCGGCGCGATCTACACCGCCTTCGATCTCGCGCCCGATGCGCCGGAAAGTGACCATTGCGGCAGCTGCGACGCTTGTCAGCGCATCTGCCCGACCGACGCCTTCCCGGCGCCCTATCGGCTCGATGCGCGGCGCTGCATCTCCTATCTCACCATCGAGCATAAAGGCCCGATTCCCGAAGAGTTGCGGCCCGGCATCGGCAATCATGTCTATGGCTGCGACGATTGCCTCGCCGTCTGCCCGTGGAACAAGTTCGCGCAGGCGGCGAACGCCCATCGCGCTTTCCTGCCGCGCGCCGAACTGGCCGCGCCGCGCCTTGCCGACTTGCTCAGCCTCGACGATGCGGGTTTTCGCACGGTGTTCGCCGGATCGCCGATCAAGCGGATCGGGCGCAATCGGATGGTGCGCAATGCCGCCATCGCCGCCGGCAACAGCGGCGACTCGCAATTCATCCCGGCCTTGCGGACATTGGCACAGGATGCTGATCCGGTCGTGGCCGAGGCGGCGACATGGGCACTGGATCGCTTGACCGCGACCGCCTGAGCGGGCAGCGGAATTTCCGTCATCCCCTGACTCGTCACCCCAGCGAAAGCTGGGGTCTCAGGCGCATGAGATGCCGGCTTTCGCTGGCATGACGACTGAGGGGGCATTGTGAGAGGATATCAGATGAGCAATCGCCGCATGGTCACCATCGCCCCGACCGGGGGCATGTCGATGAAGAGCGCCAACCCCGCGCTGCCGACCCAGCCGCAGGAAATCGCCGATGTGGTGGGCGCGTGCAGCAAGGCCGGCGCGAGCATCGTCGCCGTCCATGCCCGCCGCCCGGACGACCAGGCGACCTGCAATCCGGCGATCTACAGCGACATCAACCGCCGCATCCGCGCCCAGTGCGACATCATCATCAACAATTCGACCGGCGGCGGCAATTCGGGCGACATGCTGATCGCGCGGCCCGATGGCCTCTGGGAATCCAATTTCGAGGAGCGGCTGCGCGGCTGCGACGGCGAGCTGGTCGAGATGTGCACCTTCGACGGCGTCACCGTGGTCGATACGGTCAATCCCGAGAAGGAAGTGGTCGTCATCACCACGCCGACGCGCTGCGAGACTCTGGTCAAGCGGATCATCGAGAAGGGCGCCAAGCCGGAATGGGAGGTCTTCTCGCCCGAGCACATCCTGCAGGACGTCACGCGGCTCATCCAGAAGGGCTATGACAAGCCGCCTTATTACATCAACATCGTGATCGGCGGCGACAAGGGCTTCCAGGGCGCCATGCCCTACACCCCCGAAATCCTCGACTTCATGGTGAAATGTCTGCCGCCCCAGTCGATCTGGTGCGTCTCCGGCATCGGCCCGGCCCAGCTTCCCGCGACCACGCAGGCGCTGCTGCTCGGCGGCCATGTCCGCGTCGGCCTGGAGGATAATCATTATTATGGGCGCGGGGTGAAAGCCGACAATCTGATGCTGGTCGAGCGTCAGGTGCGCATCATGGCCGAGATGGGCATCGAGCCCATGTCCGCCGCGCAAGCACGCGAGGTGATGGGCCTGAAGGCGATCTGATTGAACGTCATCCCAGCGAAAGCTGGGATCTCGGGCGATGAAGCGCCACCAAGGCATGAGACCCCAGCTTTCGCTGGGGTGACGTGAGTTAGCGCGCCTTGAGTTGCGCCGCGCAGGCCGCCCAGTCCATCGCCGTCCCGTCGGGAAGCCGCGCCTCGGCATAGCTGACCACCGGCTCGCGGCGGTTGCGGCCGGGGTAGAGATAGGCGTCGAGAATGCAGCGGCCATTGCCGAACTGCAGCTTGCGCACGGCGGGATCGCGAATGTCGAGGCGCGGCTCGCCGAGCAACCGGATGAGCGACCTCGCATCGGCGCCGATCACGCCGGCCATGGCCGGCTGCGCTTCGGGCGGGAGGTCCGACTGGGCGGGGCGCGGCGAAGCAGGCGTGAAGCTGGGCCGCTGCGCCGAGCTCGGCACCGGCGCCGACTGCGGAATGACGTCGCCACAGGCCGACAGCGTCATCGCCACGAAAAGGATGACGGCCGATCGCATGAGCTTCTGCATGAGCGACAGCCATAGATGGCCCACAGCCTCAGGCAACCGGTTCAGTGACCGAATGCCCCAAAAGACTGGCGGACAGGTGCGCTTGCCCCTTTCGGGCGGCCTCGCTAGGAGTCCCGCTCTTCCTTTCCCAATCAAGGTGATCCAGCCCCGTGACCGAGCCGACCCTCGACATCGTCGCCATTGGCAATGCCATTGTCGATGTCATTTCCCGCGAAGAGGACGAGTTCATCGTCCGCCATGCCCTGACCCGGGGCGGCATGCAGCTCATCGACGCCGAGACCGCGGAGGCGCTTTATGCGGCGATGGGCACGGGGCTCGAGATCAGCGGCGGTTCGGCGGCGAACACGCTGGCCGGCATGGCCGCGCTCGGCAGCAAATGCGG
>Ga0335083_10001181_pt1 | contig 36684 bp, 33 predicted proteins | sample Lox_Sample_42_FD_206716 | JGI IMG/M metagenome (GOLD analysis project Ga0335083, IMG submission 206716) | Soil microbial communities from Loxahatchee National Wildlife Refuge, Florida, United States - Lox_Sample_4.2 | ecosystem: Environmental > Terrestrial > Soil > Wetlands | place: USA...
GGCGCGTACGTGCTCGCCGACGGCAGCGACGTGATCCTGATCGGGACTGGCTCCGAGGTGCAGATCGCCGTGGCGGCACGGGAACTGCTCGCCGCGGACGGCATCTCGGCGCGGGTTGTGTCGATGCCGTGCGTGGAATGGTTCACGGAGCAGGACGCTTCCTACCAAGAGGAGGTGCTTCCGGCGGCGATGCGGGCGCGGGTCTCGGTCGAGGCCGGCATCACTCCCCCATGGAAGGTGTTCGTCGGCGACGCCGGTGAGTCAGTCGGCATCGACCACTACGGCGCGTCCGCCGCGGAGTCGGTGCTCTACAAAGAGTTCGGCATCACCGCGGAGGCCGTCGCGGCCGCCGCACAGTCGTCCATCGAACGGGCCTCCATCGCGAAGGCGCGGGGCTGAGAGCGAAGCGCGCAGACCCAGCGTCTCGGAAAAGCTAAAGACGGAAGGAACGCGGTCACAATGACTGACGTACTCGGGGAACTCACCCAGGCCGGCGTGTCGGTCTGGCTCGACGACATCAGCAGGGAGCGGCTGCGCTCCGGCAACCTGGAATCCCTGGTCAGGGACTTCCACGTGCGGGGCGTGACCTCCAACCCCACCATCTTCGCCAACGCGCTCGCCAAGGGCGACGCGTACGACGACCAGATCAAGGACCTGGCCATCCGCGGCGTCACCGTCGAAGAGGCGTCCCGGATGATCACCACCTACGACATCCGCTGGGGCGCCGACGTGCTCCGCCCGGTCTACGACGCCTCTGGCGGCGTCGACGGGCGCGTGTCCATCGAGGTCGACCCGCGCCTTGCCCTGGAGACGGAGAAGACCGTCGCCGAGGCCAGGCAGCTGTGGTGGCTTGTCGACCGGCCGAACGTGTTCATCAAGATCCCGGCGACCGCCGCCGGCATCCCGGCGATCACCGCGACGCTGGCGCAGGGGATCTCCGTCAACGTGACGCTGATCTTCGCACTCGAGCGCTACGGCGAGGTCATCGACGCCTACATGGCCGGCCTCGAGCAGGCCGCGGAGAACGGGCACGACATCGCGGCGATCGCGTCGGTCGCGTCGTTCTTCGTGTCCCGGGTGGACACCGAGGTCGACAAGCGCCTGACGGCCATCGGCACCCCCGAGGCGCTGGCGCTGAAGAGCAAGGCCGCGATCGCCAACGCCCGGCTCGCCTACGAGCTGTACGAGCAGAAGCTGGCCACGCCGCGCTGGCAGACCCTGGCCGCCAAGGGCGCCAAGGTGCAGCGGCCCCTGTGGGCCTCGACCTCCACGAAGGACCCGTCGCTGCCCGACACGCTGTACGTGGTCGACCTGGTGACCGCCGACACGGTCAACACCATGCCGGAGGCCACGCTGCACGCCACCCAGGACCACGGCGTGCTGCAAGGCGACACGATTCACGGCACCTACGACGAGTCGCGGGCGCTGTTCGCCTCGCTCGAGGCGCTCGGCATCAGCTACGACGACGTGACCAAGGTCCTCGAGGACGAGGGCGTCTCGAAGTTCGAGGTCTCGTGGAACGAGATGCTCTCCACCATCAAGAACGAGCTCAGCCTGAACTCGTAACCGGATCGGGTTAGGACCTACAGGAGGTTCCGCTGATGGACGTGCCGAACGTCGGCACCCGGGGACCGGCACCGGCGAACCCGGGGGTGATCGCGGCGTCGGGTGACCCTGTCAACCCGTTGCGCGACCCGCGGGACCGCCGGATCCCGCGGGTCGCCGGCCCGTGTGTCATGGTGATGTTCGGGGTCACCGGAGACCTCGCGCGCAAGAAGCTGATGCCCGCGCTGTACGACCTAGCCAACCGCGGCCTGCTGCCGCCAGGCTTCTCGCTGGTCGGCTTCGCCCGCAGGGACTGGGAGCACGAGGACTTCCAGCAGATCACCTACGAGTCGGTCAAGGAGCACGCGCGCACGCCGTTCCGTGAGACGGTCTGGCAGCAGCTCCAGGAGGGCGTGCGGTTCGTCCCCGGCGAGTTCACCGACGACGCCGCGTTCGACCAGCTGGCGGAGACCGTGCGCCAGCTGGACCACGAGCGAGGCACTGGGGGCAACTACGCGTTCTACCTGTCCATACCGCCGAAGTTCTTCCCGACCGTGGTGGAGCAGCTCAAGCGGTCAGGCCTGTCCGACCCCGGGCCCGCTGACGAGGCGGGGCGCATGCCGTGGCGCCGGGTGGTGATCGAGAAGCCGTTCGGCCGCGACCTGCAGACGGCCAAGGAGCTCAACGATATCGTGGACGCGGTCTTCCCCGCGCACTCGGTGTTCCGCATCGACCACTACCTCGGCAAGGAGACCGTCCAGAACATCCTGGCGCTCCGCTTCGCCAACAGCCTGTACGAGCCGATCTGGAACCGGTCCTACGTGGACCACGTGCAGATCACCATGTCCGAGGACATCGGGATCGGCGGCAGGGCCGGGTACTACGACGGGATCGGCGCCGCTCGCGACGTCATCCAGAACCACCTGCTGCAGCTGCTCGCGCTGACCGCGATGGAGGAGCCGGTGTCGTTCGACGCCGACTCGCTGCGCCAGGAGAAGGAGAAGATCCTGTCCGCCGTAAGGCTGCCCGCCGACCTCGCGCAGGGCACGGCGCGCGGTCAGTACTCGGCGGGCTGGCAGGGCGGCCGCCAGGTGGTCGGCTACCTGGAGGAGGAGGGCATCCCCGCCGACTCGAGGACCGAGACTTACGCCGCCGTGCGGCTGTCCGTCGACACACGGCGCTGGGCGGGCGTCCCGTTCTACCTGCGCACGGGCAAGCGGCTCACCCGGCGGATGACCGAGATCGCGCTGATCTTCCAGCGGGCGCCGCACCTGCCGTTCGCGGCCACTGACACCAAGGAACTCGGCAAGAACATGCTGGTGATCCGCGTCCAGCCGGACGAGGGCGTCACGGTGCGGTTCGGCTCCAAGGTGCCTGGCTCGGCGATGGAGGTACGCGACGTGAACATGGACTTCGCCTACGGCGAGTCGTTCACCGAGTCCTCGCCCGAGGCATACGAGCGGCTGATCCTCGACGTGCTCATCGGCGACCCGCCGTTGTTCCCGCGCCAGGAAGAGGTCGAGTTGTCCTGGCGCATCCTCGACCCGATCGAGCGGTTCTGGGCCGAGAACACCAAGCCGGAGCAGTACGGGTCGGGCTCGGCCGGGCCCGCGTCCGCGGACGCGATGATGGCCCGCGACGGCCGCACCTGGCGACGGCTGTAGGAGAGGACGCACTCCCATGACGATCGACCTGACCGACACCACCACCGGCGCCATCGACCAGGCGCTGACCGAGGCGCGGCGGCGGCTCGGCGGCATGACGCTCGGCATGGTGCTGACGCTCATCATCGTGACCGACGAGGCGGCGCAGTACGACGCCATCCGGGCCGCCAACCAGGCGGCCCGGGAGCACCCGTGCCGCATCCTCACGGTCATCAGCCGCAAGCCGAAGGCGGACTCGCGGCTCGATGCCGAGATCCGCGTCGGCGAGGCCTCGCCAGGCGAGACGATCGTGCTGCGCATGTACGGCCCGCTCGGCCAGCACGCCGACTCGGTCGTCGCGCCGCTGCTCGTTCCTGACGTCCCCGTGGTGACCTGGTGGCCGGACTTCGGCCCTGAGGTTCCCGCCAAGCACCCGCTCGGCGCGCTGGCGCAGCGGCGGGTGACCGACGCGGTGACCGCCGAGGAACCGCGCGCGGCGCTCGCCGCGCTCGCCGCGGCCTACCAGCCAGGCGACACGGACTTCGGCTGGACCCGGTCCACCCCGTGGCGCTCCCTGCTCGCCGCGACCTTCGACCAGCCGCACCCGCCCATCAGCGCGGGCGAGATCGCGGCCGAGGTGGACAACCCGACCGCGGACCTGATCGCTGCCTGGCTGGAGCTGCGGCTGAACGCCCCGGTCTCCCGTACCGTTTCCGGCGGTCCTGGGATCACCGCGGCGCTGTTCGCGACGACCGACGGCGACATCAGGATCACCAGGACCGACGGCAGGACTGCCACGCTGTCCTGGCCGGGGCGGGTCGACAGGACCGTCTCGCTGCACCGGCGCGACACGGAAGAACTGCTCGCCGAGGAACTGCGCCGCCTCGATCCGGACGAGGTGTACGCCGAGACACTCCAGCACGTGCTCGCGTCGCCGTCCACCTCGGCGACGCTGGCGCAGGAATCGGCAGCGGCAGATGCCGTCCGCGCGGCTGACGGCGAATAGGGAGGCTTTCGTGTCCGTTCCCGAGGTCTTCATCCATGCCAGCGGTGACCTGCTGGCAAGCGCGGCGGTCGCGCGCACCGTCACGGCGATGGCCGATGCGATCGGCGCCGCCGGGCGCGGCCACCTGGTGCTGACAGGCGGCGGGATCGGCACGAAGGTCATGGCTGCGATCGCCGCCGCGCCCGCCAGGGACGCGGTCGACTGGCGTCGCGTCGACTTCTGGTGGGGCGACGAGCGGTTCGAGGCGACGGGGGACCCAGAGCGTAACGAGACAGGCGCCAGGGCCGCGCTGCTCGACCATCTCGCCCTTGACCCGGCCCGGGTGCACACGATCGCGGGGCCCGACGGTCCCGACGGCGACGACCCGGACGCGGCCGCCGCCAGGTACGCCGCGGAACTGGCCGCGGCGGCCGTCGACGGCGCCCTCGTTCCCGCCTTCGACGTGCTGATGCTCGGCATCGGCCCGGAGGGGCACGTCGCCTCCATCTTCCCCGACTCACCCGCCGCTCGCGCCGGCGGCTCCGTCGTCGCGGTCCGCAACTCCCCCAAGCCGCCGCCCACCCGGATCTCGCTCACCTTCGGCGCCATCAGGGCCGCCCGCGAGGTCTGGATCCTGGCAAGCGGCGAGGAGAAGGCCGAGGCGGTCGCCGAGGCGGTGTCCGGTATCAGCCAGGACAAGCTCCCCGCGGCGGGCGCCCGCGGCACCGAGCGCACGCTGTTCCTGCTCGACGAGGCCGCCGCCGCCAAGCTGCCGCGCGCCTAGGCCGCGGCTCGGCCGGGCGCCGTGGCGGTCAGCGACGGCGGATCGAGGCCGAGATGGACACGAGCACGACCACGACGACGAACAGGAACACCATGCCCGGCGCGAGGGTGCCGTGGGAGACAAGCAGGATCCAGACGGCAAGCGGTATGAGCATCCCTATCGGGCTGCGGCGGCGCCGCACGGGCAGTTCCTGCGGATCATCGTCAGGTTCGGGTACGGGCAGCGGCCGGTGGACGGGCAGCGGGCCGTGCGGCTCCGGGTGGCGCCCTGGCACGTCCGTCCCGAGCAGCGGCTGCACCGGCAGGTCGACCGTGAGCCTGCGCAGATCGCCCCAGGTCTTGCTGGCATAGGCGGCCGACATCCGCTCGTCGAATTCCTCGATGTCGAGGCGCCCGACCGTGTATGCCTCCCGCAACGCGGCCACGACGACATCCCGGTCAGCATCCGAGGCGCGAATGGGGTCATCGGTGGCCATGGGCAGTTCTCCTCCTCGGGAGGCAGGCCTTTTCCATGGTACAGCGCCGGCTCTCGGCCCTCCCCACCCGATACAGACGGACTTGGGATCGCCGGCCGCAGCGGTCAAGCCTGGGCCCAATATGATCGGGCCATGCCCGCGCCCCTCATGACCGGGAGTCACTTCATCGTCTGCGGCGACAATCCGCTCGCCCTGCGCATCGCCAGCGAACTGACCCAGCGGTACGGCGAGGAAGTCGTCATCGTTCTGGCAGACAAGCTGAAGAACCACGGCCCGCAAATCGCCGCGCTGCCCGGTGTCACCGTCCGCGAGCACGCCGCGCTGACCGGCGAGGCGTTCGCCGACGCGGGGATCGCCACGGCCCGTGCGCTTGCCCTCGTCGGCACCGATGACCTGGTCAACTTCCACTCGGCGCTGCGCGCCCAGGAGCTCAACGCCGACCTGCGGCTTGTCGTGGCCGCCTATAACCGGCGGCTCGGCGACCACATCTCCGGTTTCTTCCGCGACTGCACCGTGCTGTCACGCAGCCAGCTGGCCGCCCCGGCACTGGTGGCGGCCGCGCTCGGCGACGTCGCGCCCAGCCACGTGCGGGTGTCCGGCCAGACGCTGTTCGTGGCCAGACGCGGTGACGTGCAGGCGGGGCAGGTGCTGTGCGGGCTCGCCGCCTCCGACGACCCCGCCGACACCACGCGGATCGTCGCGCCGGAAGACCTGGGCGATCACGGCGCCCTGGTGCTCGCCGTGGCGGACGGGACGCCGCGCGACCCGCTCGCCAGGGAGCAGCACCCGGTGCGCGGCGCGCTGCGGATGGCCACGCGGCTGCTGTGGAACAAGTTCGGCGTCACGTTCGCGGTCCTCGCCGCGCTCGGGCTTGCCGGCTTCGTCCTGCTCGCCGCCTCGGGCCACCGCCCGGGCGACGTGCTCTACCTCGGTGTCATGGACATGACCGGGTCCGCGCTGACCAGCGTGAAGAACCACATCCCAGAGAAGATCGCGCAGATCCTGCTGACCGTCGACGGCATGGCGCTGCTCCCCCTGGTCACCGCGATCATCGTCGGCGCCCGGCTGACCGGGTCGATCCGCGGTGAGCCGAGGGCGCGCGGCGGCCACGTGATCATCGTCGGCGGCGGCGATGTCGGCACCCGGGTGGCCGGCGCCCTGTACGACCTCGGCTTCGACTTCGCCGTCGTCGACCAGGATGCCAAGGCCCGCGGCGTCGCGTTCGCGCGCGGCAAGGGCATGCCCGTGGTGATCGGCGACGCACCGAGCGAGCGGACGCTGCGCCGGGCCGGTCTTGACGGCGCGATCGCGCTGATCTCGGCGACGAGCAGCGACATCGTCAACCTGGAGACCGCGCTGCAGGCCAGGGCGCTGCGCGGCGAGGACCTGCGGATCGTGCTGCGCTTGTTCGACGACGACCTCGCCCAGCGGGTGAGCCAGACGCTCGGCAACGTGGTCTCCCGCTCGGTCTCCTACCTGGCGGCACCCGCGTTCGCGGTGGCGATGCTCGAGCACAAGGTGCTGCGGACCATCCCGGTGGGCAGGCACGTCCTGGTGATCGCGGATGTGCGGGTGGAACCGGGCTCGGACCTCGCCGGGCGACCGCTTGCCGGGCTTGAGGGTGACGGACTCGCCCGGGTGCTCGCGCTTGCCGAGCACGGGACGCCGCGGTTTGTCTGGGCACCCCGGTTCGACCGCCGCCTCGCCGTGGGCGACCGGGTGATCGTGCTCGCCACCCGCGCGGGGTTGTCCACCTTCCTGGCCGGCAACCGGCCGCCGGTGGCAGCACCCTGAATGCTATTAGAGTCGAAAAAGATATTGTTAAAGTCCGAAAATTTCGTTAAGTTCTGACAAATGTCTTTGGTCCGCTATACAGGAAATGGGCTGATATAGAACACAATAGATCATCCGCCACTCCGTGCTGTCTAGTCTCAATTTTTTCTGGCATGTCAACCTATCGCGGTAGAGTTACCAGAGAGTTACGCTATCAGCGGAATGTGATCCGTCCTGGCGACAGAGCGCCAGGGAGCTGGTCAAGCTCGGAGGCAACGATATGAGCGTCAGCGAAGACCGCAATACGTCAGCCACGGTCCAGCCCGCGGCCCCAGCCGTACCCGTCGCCGACCCGGCCCCGCTGGGCCTGGCGGCGTTCGCACTCACCACGTTCCTGCTGTCCGCGGTCAACGCGCACTGGACATCGGGAAACTCGGCCGGCACGGCCTTCCTCGGTTACGCTCTCGCCTATGGCGGGCTCGCCCAGCTGCTCGCGGGCATGTGGGAATTCAGGAACAAGAACGTATTCGGCGCCACCGCGTTCTCCACATACGGCGCCTTCTGGATCGGCTTGTTCGTCTGGATTAAGAATGCGCCGTCGGCGACCGGTCACGACCTCGGCTGGATCCTTCTCGCGTTCGCCATCTTCAACACCTACATGATGATCATGAGCGCTCAGGTAAATCTCGCGGTGTTCGGGGTGTTCCTCACCCTGGAGCTCACCGAGATCTTCCTCGCCATCGGCAACTTCACCGATGGCGGCACGGGCGGCCTCAGCCAGTTGGGCGGCTACCTGGGCATCATCACCGCGTTCGTCGCCTGGTATACCTCGGCGGCGGGCGTGGCCAACGGCCTCAACGGGAAGATCAGGCTTCCCGTCGGCAAACCGCTGATCTAGGGGTCGTCCCCCGGGCGGCGTTTAACCGTCGTTCCGTTGGCACCTGTACCGTAGGGCAGTCAGCCGCATCGGTTCGGGCAAAACGGGAGGACTCGCAGTATGCAGGTGCACGGCGGGGCGCAAATCGACCTGTCTGCCCAGGTGGCCAAGGTGAGAGCGAAGACCAGGCCGTGGAAGTCGATCATCGCGCTGATCCTCGCGATCGGCGCGGCGGTCACCGCCGGGTGGGCGCATCATCGCTTCTCCACCACCGACGAGAGCGTGAGCTGGGTCATCACCGCGACGATGGCCATCGCCTTCTGCGTCTTCGCGAGCGCGGCGACCATCGGCCTGTCCGGCAAGGCACGGTCGGTGCTCGAACCCGTCATGGGAACCGCGCACGCGGCAATCGTCCGCTACGCGCTCGTCCTCGTCGGCGCGGTCACCACGCTGATCGTCACGCTCGTGCTGTTCGGCGTCCCGGTCGGCCAGCTTCTCCTCGGCGGGGCGCTGACCAGCGTGTTCGTCGGCATTGCCGCGCAGCAGGCGCTGTCCAACGTGTTCGCCGGCATTGTGCTGCTGCTCGCGCGCCCGTTCAGGGTCGGCGACGCGATCCGGATGCGCGCGGGCGCCCTGTCCGGCGAGGTCGACGGCACGGTGACCGAGATCGGCATCACCTACGTGCGGCTGTCCACCGTCACCGGGATGCTGTCCGTGCCGAACTCGCAGGTGCTCAACGCGGTCATCGGCCCGCTGCCGCCGCAGGGCGCCCAGCCGCCCATCACCCCCGACCCCTGGCCGCAGGCCCTCGGACAAGGCACTGCGCACGGCCCCGCGCTCGACGGCGCCCCGCAGGCGAGCCAGGCGACAGCCACCCCGGTGTGGCCGGCTGTGCCCACCCCGCCTACAGCACAGCCCGGCCCGTCCGCGGACGGCGCGTCTGCCGGGCCCGTCGGCACCGCGGACGGAGCCGGCGGCGCCCACCGTCCGGGGGGACCAAACGGCGAGCAGTGATTGGCTGTCCGCGGGCCGGCCTGCTCCGTGGCGGAGCGGCGGGCGGTGCGGGAACTGCGCACCCGTTCCGTATAGCCCTAGGTCACGTCGCGACCCGCAGCGACAGTCCGGGGATGCGCAGCATGCGTATCTCCCGCCGCGAGCCGAAACCCGCGTCGCGCAGCCAGCCATCAAGCTCGCCAGGCGGGTGCACCTGGGCCCCCGAGCTGAGGTAGACGAACAGGGCGAGCAGGTCGGCGTGCGCGGATGCGCGACGGCCGGGTTCGGCGAACACGTCGAGGATCGCCAGCGTCCCGCCGGGGTTCAGCGCGGCGCGGATCCGCCGCAGCAGCCCGGCGGCCTGCGCCGGGCCCAGGTGGTGGATGAGGTTGAAGCACAGCACAGCGTCATAGCCGCTGCCCAGGTCCGCGGTGGTCACGTCCCCGTCGCGGAACACGACCCGGTGCGACAGGTCTGCCTCGGCGATGATCTCGCGGCCTACCGCCGCGCTGCCTGGCAGGTCGAGCACGGTCGCGGTCAGCCCCGGGTAGCGCCGGCACAGCGACGCGGAGTACCAGCCGTGGCCGCCGCCGAGGTCGAGAAGTGCGCGCGGGCGGCGCGGCATCGGGAGCTTCTTCGCGATCTCGGGTGCGGAGAGCCTCGCCAGTTCCCGCTGGCCGGCGATGTAGCGCTGCCAGTACGGGTCGCCGGGCCCCGCCTCGTGCGAGCCCGATGACGTTCCCGTCCGCATGGTGTCAGGCAGCGCGGCCCACCAGGACCAGTAGTCGCCCGCGCCCTGGACGTAAGCGGCCACCGACAGCGGAGAGGCCGGGTCGAGCCAGCGCCGGCCGCGCCGGGTCAGCCGGTACCGTGCCGACCGCTCGGCGACGTAGCCAGCGGAGCGCAGGCAGTCGAGCAGCAGCCGGGTGGGCAGCGGGTCCAGGCCGAGATCGGCGGCGATCTTGGGCGCGGTGGCATGCCCGCCGGCGAGGCGGGCAGTGACCCCGCTGCGAACGGCTGCGACCAGCATGCCGGACAGCGCCATCCCGCCCCAGGCCTCGGCGGCGGGCTCGGGCACCAGCCCAGCCCGCAGCGCCAGCCATCCGGCCGGGTTAGCACACTTCAGCGCAAGTTTCACCTATGCAGCTTTATCAAATTCGCCGACAGCATTGGTACGTCATATGTCGTGTTTTGGGTATAGATATCATCGTCTTCTGCCTCCTGGCGGATTGATCTACAGTGCTAATGTCCTTCCGAAATATCCGCCAGATGTCAGTGGTGCCACCTGGCTTGCCTTGCAACGCTGATCCGGGCACGGATCCATTCTCTCTACGGGGGCGGTCAGGCTATGAACCGCGTGCACGCGCTCATTATCACCAGCCACCCAGGCCCATCACTCGCCATCACGGCCCTGACAACCCTGCTCGCGGCGCAGGCGGCACCGCATGGCATCGGCCCGGCGCTGACCGCTCCCGCGCTGCTCGCCGGGCAGTTGTCCATCGGCTGGTCCAACGACGCCTGCGACGCGGCGAGGGACGCGGCGGCCGGCCGGACAGACAAGCCGGTGGCACGCGGCGACATCAGCAGGGCGGCCGTCTGGGCCGCAGCCTGGATCTCCGCCGCGCTCGGGCTCGCGCTCGCGCTGACCATCAGCCCGCTCACCGCGGCGCTCTACGTCCTGGTGGTCGCGCCCGGCTGGGCGTACAACCTCGGGCTCAAGGCGACGCTCGTGTCGGGCGTGATGTACCTGCTCGGATTCGGCCCGCTGCCCGCGTACGCGGCGAGCACCCTGCCCGGGCACCCGGCGCCGCGCTGGCCGGTGACGCTCGCGGCCGGGCTGCTCGGTCTCGGCGCGCACTTCGCCAACGTGCTGCCTGACCTGGCGACCGACAAGAAGGTCGGCGTTGGCGGCCTGCCACAGCAGGTCGCCGCCCGCTGGGGCCCCGCGGCGGTGCGGGGGGCCGCGCTGGTCTTGCTGCTCGGCGCCTCGGTGCTGCTGCTCATCGGCGCGACAAGGCGCTGGGTGGCCATACCTGGGCTGGTGGCCGCGCTGCTGCTCGCCGTGGCGTCGGCACGCGGCACCGGGAAGGTGCCGTTCCTCGCGGCGATCGGCATCGCCGCCGTCGACGTGGTGCTGTTCGCGCTCGGCGGGGAGGCGCTGACATGATGCCGCGGGTCGTCGCGGTGCGCTCGGCGCTGCCCGCCCACCGGCTGGCCCAGGCGGAGATCACCGACGCCTTCGCCAGTCGCGGCAAGCTCGGCCCAGCCGAGCGGGCGCTCACCGAGCGACTGCACGGGTCGGCTGAGGTCGATACCAGGCACATCGTGCTGAGCGTCGAAGAGTGCGCCGAACTGAACGGCGCCGAGGCAGTCAACGACCGCTACATCCCCGAGGCGACGCTACTGGGCGAGCGGGCGCTGCGGCTCGCGCTCGACTCAGCGGGGCTGTCCCCCGCCGACCTCGACCTGCTGATCGTGACGTCGGTCACCGGGGTAGCGGTGCCGTCGCTCGACGCGCGGCTGATCCCGCGGCTCGGGCTGCGGCCCGACATCCGGCGGCTGCCCATCTTCGGGCTCGGCTGCGTCGCCGGCGCGGCCGCCCTCGGGCGGCTGCACGACTACCTGCTCGGCTGGCCCGGGCAGACCGCGGCGCTGCTCGCGGTCGAGCTGTGCTCGCTGAACTGGCCGATGTCGGGGATCACCCTGGCCGACATGGTGGCGGCCGGGTTGTTCGGCGACGGGGCGGTGGCGCTCATCGCCAGCGGCAGCCAGGCCGGCGCGGCGTCCGGCGCCAAGTCCACGGCGGGACCGCTACTGATCGCCTCGCGCAGCGTGGTCTACCCCGACAGCGGCGAGGCGCTCGGCTGGCGGCTGAGCGCGAACGGCTTCCGCATCGTGCTCACCACCGAACTGCCTGTCGTGGTCGAACGCGGGCTCGCGGACAGCGTCACCGGCTTCCTCGCCGAGCACGACCTGACCATCGACGACATCGCGAGCTGGATCTGCCATCCGGGCGGCCCGAAGGTGATCGACTCCGTGCAGCGGTCGCTCAAGCTGCCGGACAGCGCGGTGGCGGCGAGCCGGCGGTCACTCGCCGAGGTTGGCAACATGTCCTCGGCGTCGGTACTGCACATCCTTGAGATGATCTGTGACAGCGAACGCCCGCCCCAGGGGTCGGCCGGCCTGATGATCGGCCTCGGCCCCGGGGTGAGCGCCGAACTCGTTCTGCTGCGGTGGTGAGCTCATGATCGTTTACTGGGTGCTGCTCGGCGTCATCGCCTGCGAGCGAGTCGCCGAGCTCGTCGTGTCGGCGCGGCACGCGCAGGGGCTGCTGCGGCGCGGCGGCGTGGAATACGGCATCGGCCACTTCCCGGTGATGATCGCGCTGCACGTGGCGCTGATCGCCGGGTGCGCGCTCGAGCCGCTGCTCACGCACGCCACCTTCTCGCCCGGGCTCGGCTGGACCATGCTGACCGTGACGGTGCTGGCCAACGGGCTGCGCTGGTGGTGCATCCGCACCCTCGGGCCGCGGTGGACGGCGCGGGTGATCGTGCTGCCCGGCGCGCCGCTTGTCGATTCTGGTCCGTACCGCTGGTTCTCGCATCCGAACTACGTGGCGGTCATCATCGAGGGCTTCGCGCTGCCGCTCACCGGCTCCGCCTGGATCACCGCGGTTACGTTCACGCTGCTCAACGCCGCCCTGCTGACCGTGCGAATCCGGTGCGAGACGCGGGCGCTTGCCGCGGCGGCGCCCGCGGGGCAGGCGCCAGGCCCGGCCGCGCAGACAGGCGCGGCGGGCGCGGCGGCCTCATGATCGACGTGCTCGTGGTCGGCGGCGGCCCGGTGGGCCTGGCGACCGCCATCGCCTGCACCCGGGCTGGCCTGACGGTCACCGTCGCCGAGCCGCGCGGCGTTCCCATCGACAAGGCGTGCGGCGAGGGCGTGATGCCCGCGGCGGTGCGGCGGCTCGCCGCCCTAGACGTCACGCCGTCCGGTCATCCGATACGCGGCATCCGCTACCTGGACCAGCGCCACCGTGCCGACGCGCGCTTCAGGCACGGCGACGGCCTCGGCGTGCGCCGTACGGTGCTGCACGCCGCCCTGGCGTCCCGCGCGGCGGCCCTCGGCGTATCGGTGCTGCCGGTCCGGGTGACGTCCTTCGAGCAGCGTCCCTCGCACGTGTGCGCCGCGGGCGTCGAGGCCCGCTACCTGGTGGCAGCCGACGGGCTGCACTCGACGATCCGCCGCTGCCTCGAGCGTGACGGCGCCACGAATGGTTCGGTGTCCGTCCCTTCGCACGGCCGCACAGTGTCTGGCGGCACAGTGCCCTCGCGTGGCGGCGGAGTGCCGCGCTACGGGCTGCGCCGCCACTACCGGATCGCACCGTGGACGGACCTGGTCGAGGTGTACTGGGCGGCGCATGCCGAGGCGTACGTGACCCCGGTCAGCGAGGACCTGATCGGCGTCGCCCTGCTGCTCGCCAACGGCGAGACCAACGGCGATGGGCCCCACGGCAACAAGCACAGCAACGAGCGCGGCGACTTCGACTCCCGGCTTTCCGCCTTTCCCGCGCTTGCCGAACGACTGACGGGCGCGCCGGCCGCCAGCGAGGTCCGGGGCGCGGGACCGATGCGCCAGGACGTCAGGCGGCGGGTGCACGGCCGGGTCCTCCTGGTCGGCGACGCCTCGGGTTATCTGGACGCGCTGACCGGCGAGGGCATCGGCGTCGGCCTCGCCCAGGCGGAGGCGCTCGCCGCCTGCCTCGCGGCGGGCCGCCCGGCCAACTACGAGCGCGCCTGGCGCCGGGTCTCCTCCCCCGCGTGGCGGCTCACCGCTGGGCTGCTCTGGTCGCGGAATCAGCCGCTGCTCGGCACCCGCCTCGTTCCCGCCGCCCAGCACATCCCTGGCCTGTTCTCGATCCTCGTCAATCACGCCGCCCAGGCCTGAGTTCCGCCCGCCGCCCGCCGCCGGCCGGTTCGGGCCGAGAGAGGCCGCTGAGCGGCGGTTGGTAGCCTGCCTTTCTGACCTCGCGCACGGCCCCCCGGAGCGCGGGGTGCGCAACCGGGGAGGCGGCGGCGGTGGCGGGCATAACCCGATTCGGCGAGCGGACGGCGGACGGCGCCGCCTGTTTCAGGTGCGCGGCGTGCGGAGCGGCCGCCGGCGTGGTGCGGGCCGCCCGTGCGGGCGCCCTCGTGGACCTGGGACCGATGGCGGGCAGGCACGATCCCGGCCGCGACGGCTTCGTCATCGACTATTTCCTCGGCATCGTGTGGTTCGCCGCCGATCCCGCGGCGGTGGACGCGGTCCAGGCGATCCTCGACGCGGGCCGCGCCGACCCGGCCGCCCTGCGCCTCATCTGCCGGGAACTCGCGCCCTTCTTCTGCCCCGACTGCGAGCTGAACTACTGCGGCGCCGACTGGAACGCCGAGGTGCTCTGGGACGAGGGCTTCTACGACCGCACCTTCGGCACCTGCCCGCGCGGCCACCGGCACCTGCTCGACGACTGACACTGCTGCCCCAGCCCCAGGCACCTCATCGTCGCGCCCCGCGCCCAACCCCCGCGCCCCGCGCCTCAACCAGCGCGCCCTGCGCTTCGCGCCCCAACCAGCACGCCCCGCGCTTCTTGCTGTTATCTGTGGCTGGTCACCAATAGCGCGGCTGCGCCGGAACGACGAAGCCCCGCCGCGCTTGGCGCGGCGGGGCTTATGTCGTTGGGCCGGTGCGACAGGTCGCCTCCTCGGCGAGAGGCACATCGCGGCTCCAGCCGAACGGTATTCCGCGAAGGCGATATTAGGTGCGGCCCGGGGGACCCTAGCCGCACCGGCTACTTGAGTTTAACGCGACGTAGGGGGTTGCTGTTCCCCCGATCACGCCCAATTTCCGCGTGACTGCCGGTCAGGGTCCCAGTAGCCCTGCTCGCCTGCCTCCTGCTGGCCCGGGGGAACGAACCCCGGCGCGGGCTGGTAGCCGGGCGACGGCGCTGCCGCGGGCAGGGTCGCGGAGTACGCCTCGTTCTGGTAGCCGCCCGCCCAGACACTGCCTTCCGCCGCGTGGCCGTTGCCTGCGGGGTAGCCGTTCGCGACTTGGTAGCCGTTGACGGTGCCATAGCCGTTGGCGGCCTGCTGGCCGTTCTGGGCTGCGTAGCCATTGGCCGCCGCGGCCTGGCCATTCTGGACGGCGTAGGTGTTGGCGGCCTGGCCGTTCTGGGCGGCGTAGGCGTCCTGGGCGCCGTAGCCTTCCGTGGTCACGTATCCGTTCGCGGCGGCGGCGTGGCCGTTCGGGATGGCGTAGCCGTTCGTCCCAGGATTGCCGTTCGCGGCGAACCCGTTGGCGCCGGGATTGCCGCTGGCGGCGGGGTACGCGTTGGCTCCTGGATTGCCGCTTGCGGTGTACCCGTTGGCGGCGGCGTATCCGTTCGAGACGGAGCTGCCGTTCGCGGCCGCATACCCGTTCATGCCTGAGTTGCCTGCGGCCGCGGCGTAGCCGTTCTGGGCGGCCTGGCCATTCGGGGTGCCGTACCCCTCGGTGGCGCCGTAAGCGGGCGCCGGGGCGTAGCCGTCCTGATGGGCCTGCGGGATCTGCGCCGGGGCGGGGGCGGGGGCCGACGGCGCGGCTGGCGCGGAGACGGCGTATTCCGGAGTGGCCATATATGGGGCGCCGCCGGACTGAGTGAGGCCCAGCTGGCTCGGGCTGGGCTGGCTCGGGCTGGGCTGGCTCAGGACAGGCTGGCTCAGGACAGGCTGGGCCGGGCTGGGCTGGCTCGGGCTGGGCTGGGCTGGTGCGCCGGCCGCGCTGTTCTGAGCGGGTGCGGGGGTGAAGGACGGCTGGGAGGGAGCCTGCGGGACCTGGGGGTAGACCGCGCCGGTGGGGGCGCCGCCCGGACCGGCCGGCGTCGCCGCGCCGCTGCCCGCCTGGCCGTAGTCGGGTACCTGGTAGCCGCCCGCACTGCCGACGTTCCCCGCGCCGCTGGCGGCGCCGGCGTCGGCGGGGTAGCCGTTCGCGGCGTACCCGGTTGCCGCGTACCCGGTTGCCGCGTAGCCGGTTGCCGCGTAGCCGTTGGGCGCGTAACCGTTGGCGGCGCTGCCATTCTGCGCATACCCGCTGGAACCGTTGCCGCTCGCGGCGTACCCGGTTGCATCGTTGCCGTTGCTGTTGAGGGCCTGCCCGTTCGGGCCGAGGCCGTCGACGCGATAGCCGCTCACCGCGAAGGCACCGGTGCCGGGGCCGCTCTGGGGGTAACCGTTGGGGGCACCGCCATTGGCCGCCACCGCGAAGCCGTCGGTACCCGGCCCGGCGACGGAGTACCTGGCGGCCGCGCCGCCGTTGGGGACCTGCCCGTTCGCGCCGCGGCCGTCGGCGGCATAGCCGGTCATCGCGTAGCCATCGGTACTCGGGCCGGCCGCGGGGTACCCGGCGGCCGCGCCGCCGTTAAGGCTCTGCCCGTTCGCGGGGGCGCTGTCGGCGGGGTAGCCGGTCGCCGCGTAGGCGCCGGGGCTGCGTCCGTTCCCGGCGAGCGCGTCGGCGCCGTAGGCATTCGCCGTGAAGCCGTCGGCGGCCGGCCCGGCAGGAGCGTAGCCGGCGGCGCCGGCGGGGCTGTAACCGGCGGAGCCGTAGCCATTGGAGCCGTAGCCGTTGGGACTGGGGCTGCCGGCGGCCTTCTGCGCGTAGCCGTTATTGCCGGGCCCGGCCGCGGGATACGCTCCGGTGCCCGCCGGAGTAGCCACGGAATAAGCCCCGGTGCTGCCGGAGGCCGGCGCGGGAACCTGGAAGGCCCCGGTGCCACGGCCTGCCGCCGACTGGCCGAGTCCGTCCTGACGGTAGTCCTGGGCCGCGGCCGTGGCGGCGGGGACGCCGCCTGGCACGCTCTGGTTCCTTGGCAGGTCCTGCTGGGCCGGCGGCACCGGGTAGCCGGACGGCTGGTAGGCCGGCTGGGCGACGGGAGACGGGTAGCGGTCGGGCTCGCGGGCCGCCACGCCGAACGATTGCGGACCGGTGGCCGCGTCCGCCGTCACAGGGGCCGAGAGCACGGGCTGCAGCGCGGCATAGTCCTGGCCCGCGTATTCCTGGCCAGCCGCGACGCCGTGCTGCTCGCCCTGCCTGACCTGGCCGCCTTCCTGGAAGTAGCCGGTCAGCTGTCCTGGATCGAGCCCGATCACCTGGTAACCGGGGTTGTCGCCGCCGCTGGTGGCGGGGAAGTCGAGCGCGATGGGGTAGTCGATGGCGAGGGCGCCGTGCTCGGCACGGCCGGACACCGCGTAACCCTGCTCGTCGTAGCCCTGTTCGTCCTCGGCCGGCTGGTCGTAGGACTGCTGCGGATAGCGGGGCGTGCCGTAGGCGGGCGACGGGTATCCCTGCGATCCCTGCGCGGCATAGGCCTGCGCCTGGCCGTACGCCCCGCCCTCGTAGGCCCCGCCTTCATAGGCAGCGTTCTCATAAGCCGCGTCCTGGTACGCGCCGCCATCCGGCGGCTGGTACTGCGCCGAACCGTACTGTGCCGGTTCGTACTGCGGCTGGGGCGGCGGCGGGGGCTGGTAGGCCTGCTCCTGGAACCCGGGCCCCGCGCCGTAGGCGGTGGCGCTCCCCTGCCCGGCGTCGTTGCCGTATTCCCGGTTCTGCGCCTGTGCCGCCGCCTGCTGTGCCGCGGCCTGCTGCCGCTTCGGCACCTCCTCGTGCGTGATATCGAGGCGCGGTGGGGCAACTGGAGTCAGGTGGTCACCGGTCCCGGGAAAACCGCCGGTGGCACGGAAGCTACCCGTGCCCCTGGGTCCGCCGGCCGACCGCTGGCCGTCAGCGGGCCGCGCTCCAGCACGCTGGCTTGCACCGTACTGGCCCGCACCGTACTGGCCCGCACCGTACTGGCCTGGGCCGGGCTGGGTTCCGGGGACCGCCTGGCCCCGCGCGGCGGCGAAGGCGGCGATCTGCTCGTCGGTCAGCGCGCTCATCGCCCCGGTGAACGGCTCAACAGGCGCGGGGCCGATCGCCAGCCGCGGACGCGGGCCGCCGAGCGCGGACGGTCCGGCGGTTTCGTCGCCTGGACCGCCATTCATCCCCCGCCGCAGGGAATCCACCATCCTGGACAGATCATCCATCGGCAGCCGGAATGTGCCGGTGCACGTTGCCCCCTGCCAGATGCTGAACACCGCGATCCCGGTGTTGGAGTACCAGCTCAGGCGCATGCTCCGGGAACTTCCGCGCACGTCGAAGAAGACTTCGCCGAGCCGGGGCAGGGGTGCTGCATCCGACGCTGACATGCTGCCCATGTGGCCCCCAGCCGAACGTATGTCCACTTCGTACAGACTATTGCCCGTACGCCTCACGCGTGACCCAGTCACGCACGCTGGCCGGGGATGCAGCATTGGGGAGGGCCGGGACACCGTGCCACGCGGGATCATCACGCGGGTCACGCCAAATGCCGTGAAAAAATTCTTGCCACACCGGTAAGAAAAATGCCACCCCACCGTGCGCGGGCCGGGGGGCGGGTGGCATCATAGACCCAGGCTTTCCTGCCCCCCTCATACGACGGATCACTTCCGGCTGGCAGCGGCAAACGGGTCAGCTACCGGACACTGTTCGTTGAGCGGGTTCCCCCTGACTCGGCTGACTTCGGTCTGCTAGCGAACGTCGCATGGTGGGGCAGGTGTTGTCACGCATCGGCCGGCATACGGCTGCCTGCAAGTAGTGCCTTTGGACGGCAGGATCTTTGGACTGCGGCCAGCGGCCAAGCAATGCCCACGGGACCAGTGCCCTCGCAAGCTCGGTGAAGCGCGCGCTAGCGCGCCACGAACACGCGGGAACAGTATCGGGCCGTTGAGCGTTGCAGCTTGCAACAGCAGTTACCGCGCACGACCGACTCGCGTGAAGGCGAGCCCACTAGCAAGAATAACGCAAAAACTAAGCGACTTTGTTGAGGTGATTGATCCATGTCCCAGGTGCGTAGGCAGACGGCCGTGCTTCCCCGCCCTAACTGGGGTTGGCAGGACGATGCCGCGTGTCGTGGCGAGGATCTGATGCTTTTCTTCGGCCCAGACGGCGAGCGGCAGCCGGAGCGGGACATCAGGGAGCGCAAGGCCAAGCAGGTCTGCGCGAGCTGCCCGGTCCGGATGGAATGCCTCAACTACGCCGTTGCCCGTCCTGAGAAGTACGGGACCTGGGGTGGTCTGAACGAGGACGAGCGCTCCGCCGAGCGCCGCCGCCGGATGCGCCGCGCCAACGCCGCCTGATCGCCCGCCTTGGCGATCAGGCCCGTCCGGCCGGACTGCGGGAGTTCTGCGGGGTCGTTCCCCCGGAAGAAGACAAAAGCGTCAGAACGTCGTCGTCGGTCAGCTGACCGAAGTCGGCATACCACTCTCCCACGCTGCGGAACCGGCGAGGGGTGACGAGAGTCACCACCTCGCCGGTTTCTGTTTTCATGGCCTCTGCCGCCGCGGGCGCCGCGACCGGCACGGCAAGCACGGTCCGCGCGGCGCCGCGGGCTCGCGCCGCCCGCAGCGCGGCACGTGCAGTCACCCCGGTCGCGAGGCCGTCGTCGACCACGACGACCACCTGCCGCGCCAGGTCAGCCAGTCCCTGCGGGCCTTCGGCCTCCGCCGCCTCTCCCCCGTCCGCCGGACCGTCGCCGGCATCGCCGGCGAGGGGTGCGGAGCGCGCGGGCCGGTACACCGCGACCCGCCTGGCCAGCTCGGCGCGCTCACGCGCCACCACCGCGGTCAGGTCGTCGGGAGTGAGACCCACCCGGTCAAGCATTTCCTCGTCGAAGAACGGCTCTCCCGCGCCGCCCGCCCCCTCCGCGATCGCGCCCAGGCCGAGCTCTGGCGCCTGCGGATGCCCCAGCTTGCGGACCATGATCACGTCGAGCGGCACGCCGAGCGCGCGCGCCACCTCCGCGCCGACCGCGACACCGCCGCGCGGAATCGCCAGCACGCGCAGCCAGTCACGCGGTCCGCGGTTCTCCGCGCTCTCCCGCGGCCGCGGCGGCTCACCGCCCGCCCCCTCGTGCGCTGGCTCACGGGTCATGGCGGAGGGATCGGCGGAGCCGCGAATCCGTTCGGGATGATCCGTAACCTGATTGCCGAACGCCTCCCGCAGCGCGGCGCCGAGCAGCACGCCCGCCTCGGCTCTGTCCCTGAAGGCGGGCGGTCCGTGGGGCACCGCCTCATGGCGCTCGGAACGATTGGCCATCTCATCGGCGTATACCCGCAGCTTCGCCGTGTAGACCGGGGATACGGGAAAATCGGGGAAGATTCTGCGGCACCGCACAGCGGCAGCGCAAAACAGTGCGGCGCGGGTTGCGACGCCCCGTCCTGGGGAGACAACACCCATGATCTGCCCTGCCTGCCGCCAGCGCCTGCACGAGGAATGCCCGGGCGGCACGTGGTGTGACTGCCAGCACCAGCCGTCACAGGAAGCAAGCCAGTCGCCGGCGCACGCCGAGTCGTCGCTGTCCTGGGTCCGCCAGGGTTAGCCCAGACGCTAGCCCGAGACAAGACCGTTACAAAAGTAAATCCGCGTTGGCGGAATAGGCCGGGCGGGCCCCCGGTTAACGCCAGCGTGAGGCACCTCGATTGGACATACAGCGCCAAAGTGTGTGATCCTGCTGAGGTGAGTGTTACGGACCCCATGCTTGTCGCGCGTCGTCACGTCGACTTGCTCCGCGTTCGTAGCGCGATGTGTCGTCCTGCACGCTGATCGCCGCCCAAATCGTTTCACTCACGGTTACAGCTACCTAGTAACCGAGAGTGATCTCCGGGCGCGCTCCGCGGATTGCCGGGCGGCCTTTTTCTTTTAAAGAGCCGTGGCGGCTCCAGGCGGGCGCGTGCCCGCCAACATCGACTTTTACGTGAGTGAGGAACCGCCGCATGTCTCCCGTGACCGGAGCAACTGCGACCGATACCCCGACTGCGACCGAAGCCCCGGCGAGGACGAGGACGACTCCGGCACGGCCAGCGCCGCGCCGCAAGCGCGGTGAGGGCCAGTGGGCCCTCGGCTACCGCGAGCCGCTGAACAAGAACGAAGAGAACAAGAAGAACGACGACGGGCTCAATGTCCGCCAGCGGATCATCGACATCTACGCCAAGCACGGGTTCGACTCGATCGACCCGGCCGACCTGCGCGGCCGTATGCGCTGGTACGGGCTTTACACCCAGCGCCGCCAGGGCATCGACGGCGGCAAGACCGCCGTCCTTGAGCCCGAGGAACTCGACGACCGCTACTTCATGCTCCGGGTCCGCATCGACGGCGGCCAGCTGTCCGCCGAGCAGCTGCGGGTCATCTCCGACATCTCGGTCAAGTACGCGCGGGGCACCGCCGACGTCACCGACCGGCAGAACATCCAGCTGCACTGGATCGAGATCGAGAGCGTGCCGGCGATCTGGGAGGCCCTGGAGTCCGTCGGCCTGTCCACCACCGAGGCCTGCGGCGACACGCCCCGGGTCCTCATGGGCTGTCCGCTCGCCGGGCTCGACGGCGACGAGCTGATCGACGCCTCGCCGGAGATCGCCGCCGTCGCCGCGCGATACGTCGGCGACCCCGCGTTCTCTAACCTGCCGCGCAAGTTCAAGTCGTCGATCAGCGGCTGCGCCGCCCAGTGCACGCACCACGAGATCAACGACGTCGCGTTCGCCGCGGTGCGGCACCCGGAGACCGGCGAGGTCGGTTACGACCTGTGGGTCGGCGGCGGGCTGTCCACCAACCCGATGCTCGCCAAGCGGCTCGGCACCTTCGTCAGGCCGGATCAGGTGCCCGAGGTGTGGGCGGCAGTGGCCAGTGTGTTCCGCGACTACGGCTACCGGCGGCTGCGGCACAGGGCCAGGATCAAGTTCCTCATCGCCGACTGGGGCACGCAGAAGTTCCGCGAGGTCATGGAGAAGGAGTACCTCGGCTACTCGCTGCCCGACGGGCCCGCCCCGGTCAATGTGGACGGCGCGCTGCGCGACCACGTCGGGGTGCACCAGCAGAGCGACGGCCTGTTCTACGTCGGGTTCGCGCCCCGCGTCGGGCGGCTCAACGGCGAGCTGCTCGCCGCGATCGGCACTCTGGCCAGCCGCTACGGCAGCGGCCGGGTGCGGACCACCTCCGAGCAGAAGATGGTCATCATCGACGTGCCGGGCGAGAACGTGCACGACCTGGTGGCCGAGCTCGACGCGCTTGGCCTGCCGGTGAAGCCGAGCGTCTTCCGCAGGCACACGATGGCGTGCACCGGGATCGAGTTCTGCAAGCTCGCGATCGTGGAGACCAAGGGCCGTGCGATGCAGCTGATCGACGAGCTCGAGCGCCGGCTGCCCGGCTTCGAGTCGCCGGTCACCATCAACGTCAACGGCTGCCCGAACTCCTGTGCTCGCATCCAGGTCGCCGACATTGGCCTGAAGGGGTCGCTGGTCACCGACGCGGATGGTAAGCAGGTCGAAGGCTTCCAGATCCACCTCGGCGGCACGCTCACCGGCGGTGACGCCACCGGTTCCGGATTCGGACGCAAGGTCCGCGGCCTCAAGGCCACGGCCGAGGAACTGCCCGACTACGTGGAGCGAGTGCTCCGCCGCTACGACGCCGCCCGTGAGGTCGGCGAGACGTTCGCGGCGTGGACGCTGCGCGCCACGGACGAGGAGCTGTCATGACGTCGCCTTCGGTGCGCGCTGTGCCGTTCTACTGCCCTTACTGCGGCGAGGAGGACCTCGAGCCGCAAGGCGCGGCGGACGGCGAGTGGCACTGCCGCTCATGCACCAGGAGCTTCCAGCTCCGCTTCGCCGGCCTGGGAGCAGTGCTGTGAGGGATGCGCAAGTTAATCAAAAACTAATAAATGGGCTGTATTCATGGAGCCCGAATCGATGCGGTGACGAGACGTGAAGGATCCACAGCGCATGCGCGACCTTGCTGAGCAGGCAGCCGAGGACCTCAAGGACGCGTCCGCCGAGGACGTGATCCGCTGGGCGACCGACACCTTCGGGATGCGCATCTGCATCACGTCCTCCATGTCCGACGCAGTCATCGTGCACCTCGCCGCCGCGGTCCGCCCCGGCATCGACGTGGTGTTCCTCGACACGGGCTACCACTTCCCCGAGACCATCGGCACCAGGGACGCGGTCTCCGCCGTGTACCCGATCAACCTGATCAACGTGACGCCGTCGCGCACCGTCGCCGAGCAGGACGCAGAGCTCGGGCCGCGGCTGTACGGTCGCAATCCCGACCTGTGCTGCCACCTGCGCAAGGTCGAGCCGCTCGAGCGCGCGCTCAAGGGCTACGACTCGTGGATCACCGGCGTGCGCCGTGAGGAGACACTGTCGCGCCGGTCGACCCGCGTCGTGGAGTTCGACGAGAAGCGGCAGAAGGTCAAGGTCAACCCGATCGTGGCCTGGACGTCGGAGCAGGTCGACGAGTACATCGCGGACAATGGCGTGCTGGTGAACCCGCTCGTCTACGACGGCTACCCGTCGATCGGCTGCCGGACCTGCACCCTGCGGGTGGAGGCCGGCGCGGATCCGAGGTCCGGCCGCTGGGCCGGGACAGGCAAGACCGAATGCGGCCTGCACGTCTGAGCGTCACCAGGGGGCGGTCCTCGCCGCCGGCGGACCGGCCCCACCAGGGCTGGCCGCCGCTCGTCGCGGTCGCGCACGGGTCGAGGGACCCCCGCGCCGCGGCCACGGTGCACGATCTCCTGGACGCTGTCCGGGTCAGGGCGCCGGGCATCGACGTGCGCGGTGCGTTCCTGGACCACAGCGCGCCGTCGCTGCCCCAGGTGCTCGGCTCGCTGACCCCTGGCGATGACGTTGAGTTCGAGTGCGTCGCCGTCCCGCTGCTGCTGACCGCGGCCTACCACAGCAAGGCCGACATCCCGGCGCAGCTCGCGGAGGCGCGGGCCGCGTACCCGGGGCTCGACGTCAGCGTGGCTGACACGCTCGGCCCGCACTCGCTGCTTATCGCCGCGCTCGAGCGGCGGCTGCGGGAGGCGGGCGTGACCGTCGGTGACGCCGAGGCGCGCGCCGCGACCAGCGTGGTGCTCGCCGCGGCCGGCTCGTCCGACCCGGCCGCCAACGCCACCATCGTGGCCCTGGCGGACCGCTGGGCGCGCGAGCGCGGCTGGCGCGCGGTGGTGCCCGCCTTCGCGTCGGCGTCGGGGCCGCGTCCCGCCGAGGCCGTGACTGCGCTGATGTCGGGCGCCGGAGCGGCAGGGCCGGTTGTCGTCGCGACGTACCTGCTCGCACCCGGCTTCTTCGCCGACAAGATCCGCGACGGCGCGCACGGCGCCGGGGCGTCCGCCGTCTCCGGGGTGCTCGGCGCGTGCCCGGAAGTGGCCCAGGTTGTCCTGGACCGGTACGACGCGGCCCGACACGCCGACGGCGCAGTGCGAAATCCGTCACACGCGATCGCGGCTTCTCCGTTAGGAAATCGCTTCATCCGGGGAAACCGACGTGGAACGGATGCACGGCGCGAACAACCTAACGCGGTAGGCTACGTGCGCTCGCAGGCTTGCTTGACCCGTTAGGAGGCGAATGCACACCTGGCCAGGCGCCGCGTACCCGCTGGGAGCAACGTGGGACGGGTGGGGTACCAACTTCGCCCTGTTCTCCGAGGCTGCCGAGCGAGTCGAGCTATGCCTGTTCGACGAGGCGGGAGCGGAGTCACGGGTCGAACTGACTGAGGTTGACGGCTTCGTCTGGCACGGTTACCTGCCGGCGGTCGGCCCAGGGCAGCGCTACGGCTACCGGGTTCACGGGCCGCACGACCCCAGGCGCGGCCTGCGCTGCGCGCCGTCCAAGCTGCTGCTCGACCCCTACGGCAAGGCCGTCGAGGGCGAGGTCAGCTGGAACGAGGCGCTGTTCGACTACCAGTGGGCAGACCCCAAGCGGGCCAACACGGCCAACAGCGCGCCGTTCATGCCGAAGAACGTGGTCATCAACCCGTTCTTCGACTGGGGCAACGACCGGCCGCCGCGCATTCCGTACCACGACACGGTCATCTACGAGGCGCATGTGCGCGGCCTGACGCTGCGGCACCCGGAGATCCCGCTGCACCAGCGCGGCACGTACGCGGGCCTGGCGCACCCGGCGGTCATCGAGCACCTGAAGCGGATCGGCGTCACCGCGGTGGAACTGCTCCCTGTGCACCAGTTTGTCCCCGAGCAGGCCATGCAGGCCCGCGGGCTGACCAACTACTGGGGCTACAACACGATCGGCTTCCTCGCGCCGCACAACCGCTACTGTTCCGCCGGGCAGCGCGGCGAGCAGGTCGGCGAGTTCAAGACGATGGTCAAGGCGCTGCACACGGCGGGCATCGAGGTCATTCTCGACGTGGTCTACAACCACACCGCCGAGGGTGACGGCCGCGGCCCGACGCTGTGCTTCCGCGGCATCGACAACCAGGCCTACTACCGGCTCGACGACGCCAACCCGTGGCGCTACATCGACTACACCGGCTGCGGCAACTCGCTCAACGTGCGCCATCCGCACTCGCTGCAGCTGATCATGGACAGCCTGCGGTACTGGATCCTCGAGATGCACGTCGACGGCTTCCGCTTCGACCTCGCTTCGGCGCTGGCTCGCGAACTGCACGACGTCGACCGGCTGTCCACGTTCTTCGACCTGGTGCAGCAGGATCCGGTGGTCTCCCAGGTCAAGCTGATAGCCGAACCGTGGGACGTCGGCGAGGGCGGCTACCAGGTCGGCAACTTCCCGCCGTTGTGGACCGAATGGAACGGCAAGTACCGCGATACTGTCCGGGACTTCTGGCGCGGCCAGCCGGCCACGCTGCCCGAGTTCGCCTCCCGGCTGACCGGCTCCTCCGACCTGTACGAGACGTCCGGGCGACGCCCTGTGGCCTCGATCAACTTCGTCACCTGCCACGACGGCTTCACCCTGGCCGACCTGGTGAGCTACAACGGCAAGCACAACGAGGCCAACGGCGAGGAGAACCGGGACGGCACCGACGACAACCGCTCGTGGAACTGCGGCGTCGAGGGCCCGGCCGAGGAGAACCCGGATATCGTCGAGCTGCGCGCGCGCCAGCAGCGGAACTTCCTCACCACGCTGTTCCTGTCCCAGGGCATCCCGATGCTGCTGGCCGGCGACGAGATCAGCCGCACCCAGGCGGGCAACAACAACGCCTACTGCCAGGACAACGAGATCTCCTGGGTGGACTGGTCCCGCGCGGCTGGCGAGCGCGACCTGCTCACCTTCACCAGGCGCCTTGCCCGGCTGCGGCGGCATCACCCGGTGTTCCGCCGCCGCCGCTTCTTCCGCGGCGCCTACGCGGGCACCGGCCAGGGCGCGGCCGACATCGCGTGGCTGACCCCGGCGGGCGATGAGATGACCGAGGCGGACTGGCGCGCGTCGTACGCCAAGTCGGTGGCGGTCTTCCTCAACGGATCGGAGATCACCGAGCCCGACCCGCGCGGCGACCGGGTGACCGACCAGAAGTTCCTGCTGCTGTTCAACGCGGGCCAGGACCCGATCACGTTCACCATCCCCGAGGCCCGGCTCGGCGCCGACTGGGAGATCGTGATCGACACGGAAAACCCGCGCGGTGAGCCGCAAGACGATATCGGCTTCCTGCCGAAGACCAAGGTCGAGGTGGCCAGGCACGCGATCGTCGTGCTGCGCTCCCGCGGCTGACCCGCTTGCGGCCGTCGGGCTAGGATCGGCGGGTGCGGACGATCATTCCCCCAGCCGGCGACTCAGCGGGCGCCGAACTCGACCTGTTCGGCCTCGCCGAGGCCTACGCCTACCCGCGGGAGTCGTGGCTGCGCGCCAACTTCGTGGCAAGCGCCGACGGCGCCGCGTACATCGACGGGCTGTCCGGCGGCCTGTCGTCGGCCGATGACAAGCGGGTGTTCGGCATCCTGCGGGTGCTCGCCGACGTCATCCTGGTCGGCGCGGGCACCGCGCGCGACGAGGAGTACAAGCCGGCGCGCCGCCGTGACTCCCTCGCCTCGCTGCGCGAGGGCCGTACCGCCGCGCCGCCGATCGCGCTTGTCACCCGGGCACTCGGCCTGAACCTGAGCTCGTCGCTGTTCGCCGACGCGGCACCCGAGTCCAGGACGATGGTGATCACCTGTGCGGCGTCCGACGCCGAACTGCGCGCCGAGACCGCCAAGGTCGCCGACGTGATCGTCGCGGGCGACGAGGCCGTCGACCTCGCCGCCGCGGTGGACGAGCTGGCCAGGCGCGGCCTGACCCGGGTGCTGTGCGAGGGCGGCCCGCGCCTGTTCGGCGACCTGAGCGCGGCCGGCCTCGTCGACGAGCTGTGCCTGTCTCTCAGCCCCACCCTGGCGGGCCCCGGCGCCGGCCGCATCATCTCCGGCGGGCACGCCGCCGCCCGCCCGCTGACCCTGCGGCAGGTCATCGCCGCCGACGACGGCTTCCTTTTCTGCCGCTACTTCGCGCAAGACCAAGAGCGGGAGCACTCATAACGGGTGCGCGGTTCCCCCGTCCCTCCCCCAGCCTCCCAGGGCTGGATTGCGCGGAGGCGGGTTAGCTAACCAGCGCTCCTGCTCCCGGTCTGCTGCCAGCCAGTCAGGCGACATTGTTAAGGCTTAACTTATCAGTTAGGCTGAACGTATGAGCTCAGCCGACACCGTTCCTGATGTCACCGAGGTGGCGGGGGCGCTGCGGGTCGCGGTCGGCTTGATGCTGCGCAAGCTCCGGCAGGCTCCCATCGCCGGCGAGCTGACGGTCGCCGAGGCGTCGGCACTGTCGCGCCTGGAGCGGGGCGGCCCCGCCACGTCGAGCGACCTGGCGCGCGGCGACCGGATCAGCCCGCAGTCGATGGGCGTGACCGTCGCCACGCTCCTCGACCGGGGCCTGATCGAGCGTAGCCGCGACCCGCTGGACGGCCGGCGGATCGTGCTGTCCATCACCGACGAGGGACGCCGGGTGGTGAACGACAAGCGCGGCGCCAGGACGGACTACATCGCGGCCGCGCTCCGTGACGGGTTCAGCGACGCCGACCTGCGCCAGCTGATGGACGCGACCGTGCTGCTCGAGCGGCTGGCGGAAAAGCTCTGATGGGCGCGCCCGCCGTCGCCGAGGCCAGGGCAGAGCGCCCGAAGCCCCCGAAGCCGGACGCCTACGCCTGGACCGCGCTTGCCAACACGACCGCGGCGATCTTCATGGCCTCGCTGGACGGTTCTGTCGTCATCATCGCGCTCCCGGCCATCTTCAAGGGCATCAACCTGGACCCGCTGTCGGCAGGGAACATCAGCTACCTGCTGTGGATGATCATGGGCTACCGCCTCGTCCAGGCCGTCCTCGTGGTCAACCTGGGCAAGCTCGGCGACATGTTCGGCCGGGTCAAGATGTACAACGCCGGCTTCGTGGTGTTCACCATCGCCTCGGTGCTGCTGTCCTTCGACCCGTTCCAGGGCTCACGCGGCGCGTTGTGGCTGATCGCCTGGCGTTTCCTGCAGGCCATCGGCGGCTCGATGCTGATGGCCAACTCCGCGGCGATCCTCACCGACGCCTTCCCGCCGGAGCGGCGCGGGTTCGCGCTCGGCACCAATCAGATCGCGGCGCTGGCCGGCATGTTCATTGGCCTGGTCGCGGGCGGCCTGCTGGCCGCGTGGGACTGGCGCGCGGTGTTCTGGATCAACCTGCCCGTCGGCGTGTTCGGCACCCTGTGGGCCTACCTGAAGCTGCGCGACAACGGCGTGCGGCGGCGCGCCAAGATCGACTGGTGGGGCAACATCACGTTCGCCCTCGGCCTCGGCTCGGTCCTCGTCGGCGTCACCTACGGCATCCAGCCCTACGGGAACAACTCGATGGGCTGGGAGTCGCCCGTCGTGCTGGGCGAGCTGATCGGCGGGATCGCGGCGCTGATCATCTTCCTGATCATCGAGACCAAGGTCGCGGAGCCGATGTTCCGGCTGTCTCTGTTCAAGATCCGCGAGTTCACCGCGGGCAACGTGGCCGGCCTGCTGGTGTCCATCGCGCGCGGCGGCATCCAGTTCATGCTGATCATCTGGCTGCAGGGCATCTGGCTGCCGCTGCACGGCTACTCCTACGCCCAGACACCGCTGTGGGCAGGCATCTTCATGCTGCCGATGACCGCCGGATTCCTGGTATCCGGGCCGACCTCCGGCATCCTGTCTGACCGGTTCGGCTCCCGGGGCATCGCGACCGCCGGGATGGCCGTGTTCGCGTCCTCGTTCATCTTGCTGATGCTGCTGCCGGTCAACTTCCCGTTCTGGGCGTTCGCGCTGATCATCGCGCTGAACGGGATCGGCAGCGGAATGTTCGCCGCGCCGAACTCCTCCTCCATCATGGGCTCGGTTCCCGCGCGCGACCGCGGCTCGGCGTCCGGCATGCGCTCCACGTTCCAGAACTCGGGCACGGCGGTCTCCATCGGCGTCGTGTTCACGCTGATGATCGCCGGCCTGTCGTCCTCGCTGCCAACCACCCTGTCCGGCGGCCTGACCAGGCTCGGCGTCCCGGGCGACGTCGCGCACCAGGTCGGGACACTGCCGCCGGTCTCCTCGCTGTTCGCCTCGGTGCTCGGCGTCAACCCGATTCAGCACCTGCTCGCGCCGTCCGGCGTGCTCGCCCGGCTGCCCGCCGCCAGCCAGTCCGCGCTGACCGGCCGCACGTTCTTCCCGTCGCTGCTATCCGGCCCGTTCCACAACGGCCTGATCGTCGTGTTCAGCGTCTCTTGCGCGCTGTCCGTGCTGGCCGGCCTCGCCTCCCTGCTGCGCGGCAAGCGGCGGGGCTCCGCTGATCCAGCCGCCGCGGCCGAGCCGACCGTCGCCGGGGCCCATGCCGCGGACGAGCAGTAGAGCCCTCAGTGCAGCCCTAGTCGTCGCCTGCGGCTCAACGCCGCATCCACACATACCCCGGTGGGGGGATGCCCCTGGGACTCTCGCGCGACAACTACGACAGTCGGGGCCCGCCAAGACCTTGGTCAGCAGCAGGCAGTTGCTCGCGCCGCGGAACGCGCCATTCGGCATGGTCGGCTCGTCCCAGGTGGTCGCCGCGGCGCAGACGAAGGTGGGGCTGGACATCGTTGCCTACCCGAACCAGACGGCGGCGACGCAAGCGGCCGAGAACGGCGCGCTTTACGGTGCCTACGTCACGGGCAAGTCCAGCGACACCCTGATCGTGGTCCCGTCGCGGAGCTTCTTCGCCTGGACCGAGATCGAGCCGGTGTTCCTGGGCGCGGCCCATAAGCTGAACCGGCCCGTCACGGTGCAGACGGTCAAGCCGCTGCCGGCCAGCGACAATATCGGCGCGGTGGTGTCGATACTGCTGATCCCCCTGCTGGTCGGCAGCTATCTGTGCACTCTCGCTGTCTTCATCTTCACCAAGACCGCGAGGACGCGGTGGCGATGGCTCATCCTGCCCGGCTTCGCCGTCGTCGGCGCCGTGCTGACCGACGTGATCGCGGGACCGCCGGTGCGGTTCGAGCAGGCGGCCAAGAGCACGGGGCAGAAGCTTAAGGTGCAGGAGCACGCGCCGGTCGCGCCAGCCGCCAAGGACCCGTTCGTCCTGGTGCCTACCTGGGCCGGTAGATTGCTTCGGGCTCCGTAGTGGTCCGGCAGGTTAGTGGTCGTAGGTGACGGTGAAGGCGTCGTAGCTGGACTCGCGTTCCCAGTGACGGGACTGGAGTTCCTGGAGTTCCTGCGCCGTGGGCCGAGCCCACGGCGCACGCGGCGCGTATGCGCCGAAGTCGATCTCGGCCGGCGACGGGCCGCCGGGGCTCACCCCCGGATACCGGCCCGCGACCATCTTGGCTTCCGGTACGCGGGTCCAGCGTTCGCGGAGCAGGCCTGCCAGCTGTGTCCGGCGGTCGGCATCGCGTCCGCAGTGCCGGGCCAGGTAGGCGATGATCACCAGGGCTTCACCCTGGCGCGACGCGCTGGTGATCCTTTTCTCCAGCCGTGCCCGCAGGCTGGAGAGCATGTCGTCCCACACCCGGTCATCGCCGACGGCGGCCAGGGCGACGAGGCCGCAGTCGCGTACATTCGCACTGGCGTGAGCGGCGGCCTCGACCAGGATGTCGGTGCTGCCTTGCCCGTCCCGTTTGCCAAGAGCCCACACGCAGGCGCACATCAGATCACGGTAACCGGAGCGGCCGCGCGGCTCGGCTGTCGCGCACTGGCCTGCGGCGGCGGCGAACTCGCCGCGGATCGCCGTGGAGCCCGCCGGGCCTGCCGTGTCTCCCAGCGCTGCGACCACGAGCGTCCTAGCCCACGTGTTGAACGCGCCGTCGCCGAGCAGGGCGACAAGCGCCCCGTCGGCGTCACCGCGGGCTTTGGCCTCCCCCAGAAGCTCGCGGAACCGGTCATAGCGGCTCATCCGAGGCACCGCGCACACCCCCTCGCAACTGCGAATGCTGCGCCAGCCTAGCGGGGAGCCATCGGCAGCCGGTGTGCGGCATGGCAGTCCTCGCTCATCGGGAGTACGGCCTCACCGCAGCGGCGTGGACCAGGGACATCGGCCGCGCGGTGCGCCTAGCGCGGCGCATCCAGGCCAGCCAGGTCGCCATCAACACGGTCGGCGACGGCGGTGCGATCGGCACCCCGTTCGGCGGCTACAAGAACAGCGGCTTCGGCCGCTCGACGGGACCCGACTTCGTGGAGGACTGGACCCAGGTCAAGGCCGTCATGGCACTGGGTCCGGCGCCTCCGCGGAGAAGACGTGGCTCGATTTCGCGCATCCGCGCCAGCTGAACTACTACTGCCCGGCGGGCGGCACTACCCCGTCTTGTCCGGCGAGGATCACCTGGGAGGTTTGCGATAAATTCTTGTAAATTGTTCCGGGCGGCCGCGTTTCGGCATCACCGGTCAAGTCCGGGAAACTCGCCCCTTGTCCATTTAACTGCCGTCTTTTCTTAGCTTCCTGGAACATGTAGATTACCCTCCCAACAACACTCAAGTCACCGCTTAGACCTGCAGGTACATGGGGGTATCCCGGACAAGCTACGCTCTCACCGACATTGCCTGGTAAACCGATGCGCATCGCGCTCCCTGTGGCCTCGACGCGCGTCCACCGATTCTCCGGACTTTCGTGCAGGCAAAGCAAAATAGGGTAACGAGAGGATATCAATTTGAACGTGAGAAGATGGGTGCCGGCGTTCGCCGCGGTAGCGGTCGCGGCGCTTGCGGCGGCCGGCTGCTCAAGCAGTTCCTCGTCACCAGCGAGCGGAAGCTCCACAGGCGCCGCGTCGTCAGGGAACACGATCGACATCTACTCCAGCCTGCCGCTGCAGGGTGCGTCGAACGTGCAGACGATCCCGATGGTCAACGGCGCGAAGCTGGCACTTAAGCAGGCGGGCGGCAAGGCCGGCCAGTTCACCGTGAACTACATCTCGCTCGACGACTCGACCGCCGCGGCCGGCTCGTGGGACCCGACGCAAACCGCGGCGGACGCCCGCAAGGCCGCCGCGGACCCGAAGGCGGTCTTCTACATCGGCGAGTTCAACTCGGGCGCGAGCGAGATCGCGATCCCGATCCTGAACCAAGCCGGCATCCCCGAGGTCTCCCCGGCCAACACCTACGTCGGCCTGACCACCAACCTGCCCGGTTCCGCGCCTGGTGAGCCGGACAAGTACTACCCGACCGGGGTCCGCAACTACGTCCGGATCGTGCCGACCGACGCGATCCAGGCCGCCGCCGGGCTGCTGGCCATGAAGCAGGCGGGCTGCACCAAGGTCTCCGTCGCCAACGACAAGGAGGCGTACGGCGCGGGCCTGGCCCAGATGATCGAGCTGTCCAAGGGCTTCTACGGCGTCACCGTCCTCACCAACGTGGGGATCGACCCGAAGGCCAGCAACTACCGTACGCTCGCCTCGTCGTTCGCGTCCGCGGGCACTGACTGCGTGTACTTCGCCGGCATCACCCAGAACGGCGCGGTGCAGCTCACCAAGGACATGCACGCCGCCATGCCGACCGCGAAGTTCTTCGGCGGCGACGGCGTGTGCTCCTCGGCCTACACCCAGGCCTCGGCGGGCGGCGTCCCGGCCGCGATCGACCCCCTGATCGAGTGCACCCAGCCCGCGCTGGACCTGGCGGCCTACCCGGGCGGCAAGCAGTTCCTCGCTGACTACAAGGCGGAGTACGGCTCCACCCCCGACCCGTACTCGATCACCGGCTACGAGTCCATGAAGCTCGCCATCGACACCATCGCCTCGCTGGGCGCCAACGGCAACAACAAGGCCGACATCATCAAGGCCCTGTTCGCCATCAAGGACCGCAGTTCGGTCCTGGGCACCTACGGGTTCGACAAGAACGGCGACACCACCCTGAAGTCCTTCGGACTCTACAAGCCGGACAAGAGCGGCGTGCCGGTGTACGCTGCCACGCTAACGCCGACCAAGACGGTCGGCACGGCCACGGCCGGCTAACCGCGCCCGCCACATCGGATGCATAGCCGCGGAGGGGGCACCGCACCCGGTGCCCCCTCCGCGCACGACCACAGACGTAGGACACGTGAACACGACGACAATCACACCGAGTCCGCCGGCCATGGCGGTACGCCCGGTCGCGGCTGTACTCGCGGCGGTGCGCCAGTACGTCGGCCGGTGGGGCCTGATCGTGGCGCTGCTCGCGCTGCCGGTCTACTACGGCGTTAACGACCTAGTCAGCGGTTATCAGGCCGCTGTGGTAGCGGGCCACCCGGTCATCCACCACGACCTGTCCAAGCTGGGCTTCAACTTCGCCGAGGGTCTGTCCGACGGCGCCATCTGGGCGCTGATCGCGATCGGCTACACCCTCGTCTACGGCATCATCGAGCTGATCAACTTCGCGCACGGCGACGTGTTCATGATCGGGTCGTTCACCGCGGTCGGGCTGTGGTCGGTGCTTGGCCTCAGCCTCACCACCTCCCTGCTCGGCGTGATCGGCGGGCTGCTCGTGGCGCTGGTCATCTCGATGCTCACCACCGGCACCCTGAACGTGCTCATCGAGAAGGTCGCCTACAAGCCGCTGCGTACCGCCCCTAAGGTGGCGCCGCTCATCACCGCGATCGGCTGCTCGTTCATCTTGCAGAATGTCGGCCTGCTGTGGCGCGGCGGCTCGCAGCTGAGCGTCAACGACCTTCTCGGCTCGCAGGACGTGGTGTTCACGGTCGGGGGCGTCCCCATCCTGCGCGGCTACCTGCTCGCCTGGGCGGTGACGATCCCGCTGGTGTTCGGGCTCTCGTGGTTCATCAACCGCACCCGGCCGGGCAAGGCAATGCGCGCCACCGCCCAGGACCCGGAGGCCGCCCGGCTGATGGGCATCAACGTCAACTCCACGATCTCGCTGACCTTCCTGCTCGGCGGCATGCTGGCCGGCGCGGCCGGCCTGGTCTACGCGGTGTACGAGACCCAGGTCTGGTACTTCCAGGGGTTCCGGGCGGGCCTGTTCGCGTTCACCGCGGCGGTCATGGGCGGCATCGGCAACGTCCGCGGCGCGGTGCTCGGCGGCCTGATCATCGGCGTCATCCAGTCGCTATCGGATGAGCGGATCGGCCCGCAGTGGACCGAGGCCATCGTGTTCGCCTACCTGATCGCCATCATGGTGCTGCGCCCCAAGGGCCTGCTCGGCGAGGAAACGCGGGAGGCGGGATGACCGAGCTGCGCGCTCAGCTGAGCGAATGGCGCGCCGCCATCGAGCGAGTGCTTCCCCCGTGGTGGAGCAAGGGCCTCGCCGCGCTGCTTGTGGTGATCGGCATCGTGCTGCCGTTCATCACCGGAGCCCAGAGTGGCTTCCTCAACGGGACGATCATCGCCATCGCGTACGCGGTGATGGCCCTCGGCCTGAACGTCGTGGTCGGCATGGCGGGTCTGCTTGACCTCGGCTACGTCGCGTTCTATGCGTTCGGCGCCTACTGCATGGGCTGGTTCGGGTCCGGCTTCTTCTTCGGGCTGCACGTCCACGTAGGGGTCGCCCCGACCCTGAGCCACGCCATCGGCATCCACCTCAACATCGTGCTCATCCTGATCGCCGCCGTCGTGGTCTGCGCGGTCGCGGGCGTGATCATCGGGCTACCGACCCTGCGGCTGCGCGGTGACTACATCGCGATCGTCACCCTGGCGTTCGGCGAGATCATCGGCGTGCTTGCGGTCAACGGCTCCTCCGTCCCCGTCGGCGGCGGGATGACGCTGACCGCGGGCAATCTCGGCATCAGCGCGATCGACCCGCCGTGGTTCCCGGGCGTGGGGTCGTTCAGCTTGCTCGACTACCGGCCCTGGTACTGGCTGATCTTCGCGATCTTGCTGATTGTGCTCTTCGTGAATGTGCGGGTGCGCGACTCGCGGCTCGGCCGTGCCTGGGTGGCGCTGCGCGAGGACGAGGTCGCGGCGGTCTCCATGGGCGTACCGCTGGTGAAGACAAAGCTGATGGCGTACGCGATCGGCGCGGCCTTCGGCGGCATGTCCGGCGCATTCATCGGCGCTTACAACACCCAGGTCAACGCGGGCCAGTTCCAGTTCGGCTTCTCGGTCTTCATCGTGGCCATGGTGGTCGTCGGCGGGATCGGGTCGATCTGGGGCGCGCTCGTCGGCGGACTGCTGCTCGGGTACATCAACAACTACCTGATCCCCGACGTGCTCAACGACCTGCCGTCCCACTTCGGGCTTCACTTCCAGCTGGCGTCGGTGTCGTTCGGGATCTTCGGGTTCCTGCTGGTGCTGGTGATGACCGTCCGGCCGCAGGGCCTGCTCCCGGAGCGGCGCCGCACGCTTGAGATGACTGGCGAGGTGGCCGCGATGGACGCCGAGCTCGCCGCGGAACCCGAGACAGGAAGCACCGTATGAGCATCACGGAAGCGCCTACCGTCGGGGCCCCGGTACCCGCGGCGGCACCGATCCTGGCGGCGGAGAGCATCACCAAGAAATTCGGCGGCCTGACCGCAGTCGACAACGTAAGCTTCGACATCCCCGCCCGGTCGATCGTGTCGCTGATCGGGCCGAACGGCGCGGGGAAGACCACCTTTTTCAACATGCTCACCGGGCTTATCAGGCCCACCCAAGGGCGCATCATGTTCGACGGCCGCAACATCACCCGCACGCGGCCGGACGTCATCACCTCCCGGGGGGTCGCGCGGACCTTCCAGAACATTCGCCTGTTCGGCGCGATGACTGCAGTGGAGAACGTCATGGTCGGGCAGCACAGCCGGATGAAATCCGGGGTCTTCGGCGCGGTCATCCGGCCGCCGTGGGTGGTGAAGGAAGAGCACCATGCCGCTGACCGGGCCCGCGAACTGCTCGCCTACGTGGGCCTGATGAAGGCTGACTTCGATCGGCTCGCCACCCAGCTCCCCTACGGTGACCAGCGCCGGGTGGAGATCGCGCGGGCGCTGGCGAGCGAGCCGAAGCTGCTGCTGCTCGACGAGCCGACCGCTGGGATGAACCCGCAGGAGTCCGCGGCCCTCGCTGACTTCATGCGCCGGCTCCGTGACGACCTCAAGCTGACGATTCTGCTCATCGAGCACGACATGAAGGTCGTCATGGGCGTGTCCGAGCGGGTTACCGTGCTCAACTACGGCAGCAAGCTCGCCGAGGGCGCGCCCGCCGATGTCCGCGTGAACCCCGCTGTGATCGAGGCGTACCTCGGGAAGGAGGGGTGATGGCGCTGCTTGAGGTCAAGGACGTACATGCGCACTACGGCGCGATCGAGGCGCTGAAGGGCATCTCGCTGACCGTCGACGA
>Ga0335083_10001182_pt1 | contig 36645 bp, 35 predicted proteins | sample Lox_Sample_42_FD_206716 | JGI IMG/M metagenome (GOLD analysis project Ga0335083, IMG submission 206716) | Soil microbial communities from Loxahatchee National Wildlife Refuge, Florida, United States - Lox_Sample_4.2 | ecosystem: Environmental > Terrestrial > Soil > Wetlands | place: USA...
TGATCGCTGTTGCCGCTATCGGTGCGATGAGCGCGCTCGGTGGCAAGCTGCAGACCACCTTCAACGGTGTTGCCAACAACCTGAATTAATTTCAGGCCGGCTGCCAATACAGATCAGGAGGGCGGTTGCACGCAGGTGCAGCCGCCCTTTCCTTTGGGGGCGCCCCTCCCCGACCTCCGAAATGAGGCGCTTCAGGCGCCCATGGCGAGAAATTTGTCGGCGCGCTGCTTGCGCAGCTGATCGGGCTTGAGGCCGTCGAGTTCGCGCAGCTCGGTCACGATCGCCTTGCGCAGCGTCTCGATCGCCGTCGCCGGCTCACGATGCGCACCGCCTACTGGCTCAGGCACGATCCGGTCGATCACACCGAGCGTCTCAAGCTGCTGGGCCGAGACCTGCATCGCCTGCGCCGCGTCGGCGGCCTTGTCGGCGGTGCGCCACAGGATCGAGGCGCAGCCCTCGGGCGAGATCACCGAATAGATGGCATGCTCGAACATGAGCACGCGATTGCCGGCGGCGAGCGCAATCGCACCGCCCGAGCCCCCCTCGCCCACGATCACCGCCACCAGCGGCACGCCGAGCGCCAGGCAGGCCTCGGTGCCGCGCGCGATCGCCTCGGCCTGGCCCCGCTCCTCCGCCTGGATCCCCGGAAAAGCGCCGGACGTGTCGACGAGGGTCACCACCGGCAGGCCCGAACGATCGGCCAGCTCCATGAGGCGGATCGCCTTGCGGTAACCTTCGGGCATGCCCATGCCGAAATTGTGATAGACGCGGCTCGCCGTGTCATGACCGCGCTCATGGCCGATCAGCATGACCTTGCGGCCGCCCAGCGTCGCAAAGCCGCCCATGATCGCGTGATCGTCGCCAAAGGCGCGGTCGCCGGCGAGGGGCATGAAATCGCTGCACAGGCCGGCGACAAGGTCGCGAAAATGCGGCCGCTGCGGATGGCGGGCGACCTGTGTCTTCTGCCAGGGCGTCAGCTTGGCATAGAGCTCGGCCAGCATCGTCGTCGAGCGTTGCTGGAGCTTCTCGATCTCGGCATCGATGTCGATGGAGCCGCTGTCGGCAGTCTCGCGCAGCTCGTCGATACGGGCCTGGAGCGCGGCCACCGGCTTTTCGAAATCCAGATAAGAAATCATCGGCGTGCGTTAAGCGCCCCTCGCCTTGAGGTCAACGAGCGGATGGCGGGCATTGACCAGCGCGACGAGCCGGCTTGCGTCGACATGGGTGTAGATCTGCGTCGTCGCGATATCGGCATGGCCGAGCATGGCCTGGAGCGCGCGCAGGTCCGCGCCGCCTTCGAGCAGATGCGTCGCAAAGGCATGGCGCAGGACATGCGGGCTGATCCGGGCTGGGTCGATGCCCGCTTCGGCGGCGAGCGCCCGCACGAGCTGGAACAGGCGGATGCGGCTCAGATGCGTGGTTCCGGACGGGAACAGCCAGGCGCTCCCTTCGGGCACATGAACCCGCCAGAGCGCGATGGCGGCGCGCGCGCGATCGGAGATCGGCACGAGCCGCTCGCGCCCGCCTTTCCCGCGCAGGATGAGATAGGGCCGGTCGGTCGAGATCGAGCGAAGCGGCAGCGAAACCAGCTCGGACGCGCGCAGGCCCGAGCCATAAAGCAGCTCGATCAGGGCCGCGAGGCGCAGATCAAGCGGATTGGGCGATGCGCGCTCTGTCCGCGCCTGGATGACCGCGAACAGGGCGTCGACATCGCCATGGCTCAGCACCTTCGGCAGCGCCCGGCGCGTCGTGGGGCGCGGCAGCGCCTGAGAAGGATTGTCCTTCCGGACCCCTTCCCCTTCGAGGAAGCCAAAAAAGCCGCGCAACGCAGATGATTTGCGGGCCAGGCTCGAGGCAGAGAGCTGCGCCCAGTCCTTCGCGAGCCGTCCGAGCCCTGACCCATCGGCACCGGCAAGATCGCCAAGGCGGGTCGCCGCGTCTTCGAGGTCGTTGCGATAGGCAAGGAGCGTATTGCGCGCCGCGCCACGCTCGGCGGCCAGCATGGCGAGGTAGCGATCGATCATCGCCGCATCGGAGCGGGAAACCGCGCCCGAAGGTTTCTCGGCCGCCGCCGCCTTGCTCATCCCGTGCGGGCCATGGCCTCGGCGGCGACCATCCGCGCATAGGGATCGAGGCCGACGCGCTTCAGCGAAGCGGTGATGAAATAGAGATGGGCGGCCGGTACGGCGTTCCAATCACTGGTCTGCATGCCGACAGCGGCGAGCAGGGCGACAGTGCCCTTCTCGCCCCGGTTCGCGGCGGCCATGATCGCCTGCGCCCAGCGGCTATGCGGCACCGGGTCGACGCCCATCTGCTTCAGGAAATCGGCGCGCTGGTCCGTAGGCAGGCGGTCGAGCCCGGCCAGCGCAGCGACGAGCATATGGCCGACCCGCCCGCCTTCGCTGCTATCGGCGCGGATGAAGTCCCTGATCCGCGCGTCGGTGAGGGCCACGCGGGGCTGCGGCGTACCGGTCGCGAGCAAGGCCCAGCTACGCTCGCGAGCATCGCCGGACAGCGTATCGGCGACATCGGACCAGCGCTCGGCATTGCGGTCATAGCCCGCGGACAGCATCGCCGCGATCAGCCATGGTGCGTCGTCCGCCGCCGTCTTGTCGGCCTTCACCGATGCCGCCGCGCGGCAGAGCGGCATAGTCGACACCGCCCGGACCCGCCTGTCCGCCATCGGCCCGGTCTCGCTTCCAGAAATCGCGCATCGCGCCGATACGCTCGTCGCTCGCATCGCCCGCATAGGCTGTGCGGAGCAGATCGGCGACGTCCTGCGCCTTGGAATCGGCGTCGGCCTGGTCGCCCATTGCGTCATAAAAGCCGCGCGCAGCCGAGCCGGAGAAAACCCCAAGCCGGGTCGCGGTCACGGTCCCCGGCCAGCGCTGCGCCAGCGTCAGCATCGGTGCGCGCGCCTCCCAGGCGCGGACTTGCGGGCCTACCGTCGCGTAGAGCTCTTCGGGAATTGCGACATTGGTGGCGGTGGCGAGGCCGAAGCGCCAGGTGGTGAGCCTCGCCACGCCGTCCCATTCGATCTTGACCGACCGGCGGCTCTCCGGACCGCTGCCGACGGCCTTCTCGGCAAGATGATAGTCGATGCCGCGCGCAATCCCGCGCCGATCGGCCTGGGTCAGGATGGCGGTGGCGGTGTTCTGGTCGGCGGAGAAGGCTGCGCAGATCGCCTGCGCCATGAACCAGCTCGGCTCGTTCGAGAAATCGCGGGCGCGGGGCAACAATGGGCACATACCGGCCGGATCGGCCGAGGCCAGCAGCGACTGCATGGCGATGGCGTAGAGCCGACCGGTATAGCGGTCATTGTCGACGCTCTGGATCAGCAGCCGGGCATTGTCGGCCTCGCCCATCCGCAGCAGCAGCCAGGCGCGCTCGGCGACCCAGTCCGCCCCGCCGATGCCCGATGGTGTATCGCTTTGCGAAACGAGCGCGCGACGCAGCAGGATGCTGACCCAGCGCGATGCCACAGGCGCCCGGGTTGCGGCCATGATCCGGGCCTTGGAAAGACCATCGCCATAGCCGAAGGCCTGATAACCCAGACCACCAATATCGGGCGTCAGCAGTCCGACGCGATCGAGCGATCGGCGCGCCGAGGACGGCAGGTCATAGCCCTGTCCCTCGAGCAGCGCATCGTCTTCCGAATCCTCGTCACCCTGCGCGGCATTCTGGGCGGCGGGCGGCAATGCCGGACCCTGGTCGGAGAGACTGCCGGTGGGCAGCGGCGGCGCGGTGGGATTAGGCGTCGGCGCCGGGGGCGGCGTCGGCGTTTTCGGCTGCTGGGGCTGGGGGGCACCGAATCCTTCAGGCAGAATCGACTGCGGCCCTTGCGCCAGTACCGGAATGGCCAGCGCCAGGGCACCGGCGCCGATCAGCGCATGCAGGCGAGTGAAGCGGCGGCGCATACGTCAGTGGCCGAGCTGGCTGGCCGGAATCTCGATCTCGACATGGTGCTGCGGCCGGGCGCCGCCGCGCATCCAGGCCAGCACGAGTACCGCCAGAATGACAACCAGAAGGAGGATCGGCAGGATCGAAAGCGGGCTGCGGCGGCGACGGGGGTAATCGGGACGGCTGATCTTCATGACCCTTCTTGAACCCGCTGCAATGGACAAAAGGACTGGCACGGGCGGCGGGCAAACCGACGGAACGGCGTTGCCTCATGCGCAGGCCGCTGTATAGCCGCGCTCGTCATGCTGCGAAATGATAAATATGTCCCGGCGGCCGTCAAAAATTCGCTGGTGCTGGTCGGCCTGATGGGCGTCGGCAAGTCGACCATCGGGCGGCGCCTCGCCGCACGCCTGGGCCTGCCCTTCGTTGATGCCGATGAGGAGATCGAAAAGGCGGCCGGCATGACCATCCAGGACATTTTCGACCGGCATGGCGAAGCGGCCTTTCGCGATGGCGAGCGGCGCGTGATCGCGCGCCTCATCGACGGCCCGCTCAAGGTCATCGCCACCGGCGGCGGCGCCTTCATCAATGCCGAGACGCGGCGCCTCATTCTCGATAAGGCGACCGCGATCTGGCTCGACGCCGATATCGACATTCTGGTCTCGCGCGTATCTCGCCGCGACGGCCGGCCTTTGCTCAAGGGCAAGGACCCGCGCGAAGTGCTCACGCGTCTCGCCGCCGAGCGCGAGCCCTATTACGCACAGGCGCCGATCCGCATCCGCAGCACGGATTCGCCGCACGACGCGACCGTCGAGGCGATCGTCAAGGCAGTGCGGTCATGAGCGTGGTTCCGGTCTCTTTGGGCGAGCGCAGCTATGATGTCGTCATCGAGCCCGGCCTGCTCGACCGGGCGGGCGAAGCGCTGAAGCCCTATGCCGGCAAGCGGCCGTTCGTGGTCGTGACCGACGCCCATGTCGCGCAGACTCAATGGCCTCGCCTCGCCGCGTCGCTGGCCGCGGCGGGCCTTGCCGCCGAACTCATTGTCCTCCCCGCCGGCGAAGGCACCAAGAGCTGGGCACAGCTCGAGGCCCTGACCGACCGGTTGATCGACCTTGGCGTCGAGCGTCGCGATCATGTCATTGCGCTCGGTGGCGGCGTCATCGGCGATCTCGTCGGCTTCGCCGCCTCGGTGGTGAAGCGCGGCTGCGCTTTCATCCAGATCCCAACCACCTTGTTGGCGCAAGTCGACAGCTCGGTGGGCGGCAAGACCGCGATCAACAGCCGCGCGGGCAAGAATCTCATCGGCGCCTTCCATCAACCGGCGCTCGTGCTGATCGATCCCGATACGCTCGACACGCTGCCTGTGCGCGAGACGGCCGCCGGCTATGCCGAGGTGGTCAAATATGGCCTGATCGACGATGCCGACTTCTTTGCCTGGTGCGAGGCGCACGGCCCTGCCCTGCTCGCCGGCGATGCACAGGCGCGCGTCCATGCCATCTCGAAGAGCGTGGCGGCAAAGGCGGCGATCGTGGCCGAGGATGAGCGCGAGACTACCGGCAAGCGCGCCCTGCTCAACCTGGGCCATACATTCGGCCATGCACTCGAAGCCGAGACCGGCTTTTCCGACAAGCTGCTGCATGGCGAAGCGGTCGCGGCGGGCATGGCGCTCGCCTTCGGTTACTCGGCGCGGCGTGGCGAATGTCCTGCGGAGGACGCGGAGCGGGTCGTGACGCATCTGCGCGCGGTTGGCCTGCCCGCTAGCCTCTCGGACGCGGGCGTCAGCGCCAGTGGCGAGACACTGGTGGCGCATATGCTACACGACAAAAAGATGAGCGCCGGCACGCTGCCTTTCCTGCTCGCGCGGGGCATCGGGCAGACTTATCTCGCCCAGGATGTCGATCTGGCGGATGTGGCGGCGTTTCTGGACGAGAACGGCCGCTAGGACGCCTTGAGCAGGCGCCAGGCCGCCCACAGCCATCCGCCGATCATCAGCAGGCCGCCGACCGGCGTGATTGCGCCCAGCCAGAGCGGCGCGCCGAGCGCCATGGCATAGAGCGTCGCGGCGAAGATCAGGCTCCCCGCGATCAGGCACCAGGCCGGCCGGAGCAGTCCCGGCCAGCGCAGCAGGACGAGCGCGGCGACGGCATGGACCAGCTGATAGTGCCCGCCGGTCTCGAGCCATTGCGCCGCCTTGGGCGATGCCGCCGCATGCGCGCCGAAGGCACCCGCCGCGACGGCCAGCGCGGCACTGAGCGCAGCCAACGCCGCTGTCAGCCCTACGTCCCGGTCTTCAGCCATGCGCCCCGGCACGGGCCAGCGCCGCGCTTGCAGCCTCGAAAGCGAGGCGCATGGACGGATGCCGCGCGGGATAGTCGCGCCCCGCCGCCAGCAAGTCGATGCCGGGCCAGTCCGGCAACTGTTCGGTCTCGCCGGCCAGATAGGCGCGCCACGCCTCGCTCGCCTGCGACAGGTCGGCTGCGTCGCGGCCTCGCACCGCCGAAGCCAGGATAGCCGCCGCGGCTTGACCCAGCGCGCAGGCTTTCGCATCAACCCCGATCGCCTCCACCGTGCCATCGTCGGCCAGGGCGAGCGTCACCGCCACGCGGCTGCCGCAGGTCGGCGAGCGTCGCTCCTCGCGCTCGTGCGCTTCGGCAAGGGGAGGAAACTCCGCCACACGCGCCGCCATCCGCAGCACGTCGATATTGTAGAGCTGACCGCTCAAGTCACGTGTCCCTGGAGCGATGCTCAAGGCGCCGCCCGGTTGATGGGAATGGCCTCGCCGTCGGGCTTGACCTTTTCTTCGCCGAAATTGGTCAGGCCCCCGTCCTTGCCGGTTTGCGAGACCCAACTGCTCATCGAATCGCCCGCGGCATTGAGCAGCGGATAGCTGCGCGTCAGGCGCAGCCAGTCGGGCCGAGGCGCCAGATCGCCATAAAGTGCATTGTAAACGAAGGTGAAGCCGACATAGCAGACGGTGGCGATCAGGATGCCCTTGACCACGCCGAAGCCGAAACCCAGCACCCGGTCGAACATGCCGAGGCCCGCGTTGCGGACCTGGCTGCTCGCGGTGCTGGCGAGCATCTTGCCGGCCAGATAGACCGAGCCGAAAATCAGCACGAAGGCCAGCAAGGCAGCGACATATTCACTGCCAAGATGCGGTGCGACCCAGTCAGTGACGCGGCCGTGCAGGAGGCGGACGGCGACGATGCCGGCGACGACAGCGCAAAGCGACAGCACTTCCTTGATGAAACCCTTGGTCACACCGCGCACGGCAAAGAAGCCGACGAACAGCAGGATGACGATGTCGAACACGGCCATGGAAGTGTGAGCTAGTCTCGCCCGAGCATATGGTCAACCAGATCGGTCAGACGTGTAAAAGACCGGACCTTAATGCCGGCGACACCATCTCCCCCCGCGCCCGGCAGAAAAGCCTCGTTAAATCCAAGCTTCGCCGCCTCACGCAGGCGCATCGGCAAATGCGCCACCGGCCTGATCTCGCCCGACAGCGCGATCTCGCCCAGCATGACCGCATCATGCGGCACTGGCCGCTCGGCCAGCGCCGAGACGAGCGCGCCCGCGACGGCCAGGTCCGCCGCCGGATCGGACAGACGATAGCCGCCCGCGACATTGAGATAGACCTCGCATGAGGAGAAGCTGAGCCCGCAGCGCGCCTCCAGCACCGCGAGAATCATGGCAAGACGTCCGCTATCCCAGCCCACGACCGCCCGGCGCGGCGTCGCACCGCTCGCAAGCCGCACGGTCAGCGCCTGGATCTCGACCAGAACCGGCCGCGTGCCTTCCAGCGCCGGAAAGACCGTCGCGCCGGCGATCCGCTCGTCGCGCTGCGTGAGGAAAAGCGCCGAGGGATTGGCGACCTCGGTGAGCCCTTCCTCGGCCATGGCGAAGACGCCGATCTCGTCGGTCCCGCCGAAGCGGTTCTTCATGGCGCGGAGGATGCGGTACTGATGGCTGCGCTCGCCCTCGAAACTCAGCACCGTGTCGACCATATGCTCGAGCACGCGCGGGCCGGCTAGACTGCCGTCCTTGGTGACATGGCCGACCAGCACCAAAGCCGTACTGCCCTGCTTGGCGAAGCGGATCAGCTCCTGCGCGGAGGCGCGCACCTGGCTCACCGTACCGGGCGCGCCTTCGATCAGGTCGCTGTGCATCGTCTGGATCGAATCGATGATGAGCAGGGCGGGAGCCGGCCCGTCGCCCAGCGTGGTCAGGATGTCGCGTACCGAAGTCGCGCTGGCGAGCTTCACTGGCGCGTCGCCAAGGCCGAGGCGCCGCGCCCGCAGCCGCACCTGGTCGGCGGCCTCCTCGCCGCTCACATAGACGACGTCGCGCCCGCCCCGCGCCAGCGCCGCCGCCGCCTGCAACAGCAAGGTCGACTTGCCGATGCCGGGATCGCCGCCGATCAGCGTTGCCGAGCCCGGCACCAGCCCGCCGCCCAGCGCGCGATCGAATTCGGCAAGACCCGTCCCTGTCCGGCGCGGCAGGGCGACGTCACTGTCCAGGCCGATCAACGCGATGGCGCGACCCCCGCCCTGCAGGTCATGCTTGGCCGAAAAAGTCGTCGGCGCGGCTTCCTCGACCAGCGTGTTCCATTCGCTGCAATCGTCGCATTGCCCCTGCCAACGTGAGGAAACCGACCCGCAGGCCTGGCAGATGAAGCGGCGCTTGAGCTTGACCATGGCTCTTCATATCAGAACGAATAGGGAACACAAACACCTTCTCTTGCCCTTGTGCGTTTCACCCGCAATGACCCGAACCATGCTCAAGGTTGCCAGCTACAATATTCGCAAGGCGATCGGCACCGACCGCCGCCGCAATCCGGACCGCATCATCGAGGTGCTGGCCGAAATCGGCGCGGATATCGTGGCGCTGCAGGAAGCCGACCGCCGTTTCGGCGCCCGTGCGGCCGTGCTGCCGGCGTGGATGATCGAGGCGCACACGCCCTATCGGGTCGTGCCGCTGGGCGTGCGGGCGGAAAGCATGGGCTGGCACGGCAATGCGCTGCTCGTCCGCCGCGACTATGAGCTTATCGGCCATGACCTCATTCACCTGCCCTGCTTCGAGCCGCGCGGCGCCGTCACGGCAACCTTGCGGGTCCATGGCGCGGTGCTGCGCATCGTCGGCATGCACCTCGATCTGTCGGGTCTGTGGCGGCGGCGGCAGGCGGCCGCGCTGATCCATGATCTCGACCAGCCCCATCACCAGCGGGCCGATGCAACGATCCTGATGGGCGACCTCAACGAGTGGAGCGCGGCGCGCGGCTGCCTCATCGATTTCGGCCGATCCTTCCACGTCACCCGCTGCGGCCGCAGCTATCATGCGACGCGGCCAGTCGCCTCCCTGGACCGGATCATGTGGCGCGGCGCCATGGCGCTGGACGAATGCGGCGTGCACCAGTCTCCCGCGTCGCGCCGGGCGTCCGATCATCTGCCGGTCTGGGCAAGGTTCGAGGGGGTTGCGACCTAGGACGCTCCGCGCCATCTTGCCGCCATGGGAGAGAAGGAACTGCGGCTCGCTCTGGTCTGCTATGGCGGCGTCAGTCTCGCCGTTTACATGCATGGCGTCACCAAGGAGATCTGGCATCTCGCCCGGGCAAGCCGCGATTTTACGGCGGGCACCGACGCAAGCGGCATTCCCTGCCCCAGCCAGGACGTCTATCGCGACATTCTCGAGACCGCGCTGACAGGGGCGCAACTGCGCCTGCGGGTCGTGCCGGATATCATCGCGGGCGCCAGCGCCGGCGGCATCAACGGCGTCTTTCTCGCGCATGCGCTCGAAACCGGCCAATCGATCGATCCGCTGACCGATCTGTGGCTGCGTGCCGCCGACGCCGACATCCTGATCGATCCGGATGCGCGCCCCCTTTCCCGCTTCACCAAATTCTGGGCGCGTCCGATCCTGTGGCTGCTCCTGTGGCGCCGGGGCGACACGATCGACCGCACCGTCGCGCCGGAGACGCGCCGGGAAGTGCGGCGCAAGCTCACCAATTTCGTGCGTGCGCGCTGGTTTGCGCCCCCTTTTGGCGGGGCGGGCTTCTCCGCGCTTTTGCTCGACGCCTTCGACGCCATGGCCGCGAGCGAGGCCGGCCCGCCGCTCATCCCGGACGGGCATCCGCTCGACCTGTTCGTGACCGCCACCGACTTCACCGGCCATGAGGAAAAGCTGCTACTCAATAGCCCGCCGGAGATCAGCGAGACCGAGCATCGCCTGTCGATCAGCTTTTCGGCGCAAGGCGACCGACCGCGCACCCTCGCCGACCCGGCCGAGCTGGTCTTCGCGGCCCGGGCGACGGCCAGCTTCCCCGGCGCCTTCCCGCCTTTCGCGGTGCGCGAGCTGGACGGCGTGCTCGCCGGCCGCAAGATGGCCTGGCCGGGCCGCGACGCCTTCCTGCAACGCGTCCTGCCCCGGCAGAGCGCCACGGTTTCGGCCGAGGACGCCATCCTGATAGACGGATCGGTGCTGGCCAACGCCCCTTTCGCGCCCGCCATCGGCGCGCTGAAGGATCGCCCGGCACGGCGCGTGGTCGACCGCCGCTTCGTCTACATCCAGCCTACGCCGGGCCAGGGCCAGTTCCGCCTGACCGCGCCGGGCCCGCGCGACAAGGCCGGCCATGTCAAATTGCCCGGCTTCTTCCGGACCATCTTCGGCGCGCTCAGCGACCTGCCGCGCGAGCAGCCGATCCGCGACAATCTCGACGCCATCGCCGAGCGCAGCCGCCGCATCCGGCGCATGCGGCAGATCGTCGGCTCACTTCGTCCCGATATCGAGCAAATGGTGGAAAAGACGGTCGGGCGAACCCTGTTCCTGACACGGCCGACGCCGCAGCGTCTCGCTCAATGGCGCGCCCGCATGCAGCGCAAGGCCTCGGCTTCGGCCGGATTCGCCTATCCGCCCTATGCCCAGCTCAAGCTGGCCGGTATTGTCGACGGTCTCGGCGACCTGCTCAGCCAGTTGAGCGGCGAGCCCTCCGCGGCCCGGCGCGAGACGCTGCGCCGGATCCTGCAGGACGCCTTCCAAGAGGCCGGTATCGACCGCTGCGGCCAGGGCACAGGCGACGGCGCCAGCCCGGCGCTCATCACCTTCCTGCGCAACCATGACGTCGATTTCCGGATTCGGCGCCTGCGCTTCCTGACCCGCCAGCTCATTCCGCTCGCGGACATGGCCGGCGAGGCCGCAAACGGCACCGAACCGGCACGCGAGGCGCTGCGCGACCTGCTCTACGAGATGATCGCCGCCTATGCCGAGACTCAGGAGACCGGTTTTTTCGATGCCGATTGCAGGGCGGCGGCGCGCAAGGCGGCCGACGATCCGCTCGGCGCCCTCGACGCCATTGCGCGGCTCCGCGACCTGCGCGGGCTCGACCACCGCTTCGACACGCGCTTTCCCGCCGCGGTCATGGCCCTGCCGCCCGACGAGCGGCGCATCCTGCTGCGCGCCTATCTCGGCTTTCCCTATTTCGACATCGCAACCCTGCCGCTGCTGCAGGGCGAAGGGCTCGACGAATATGACCCGATCAAGGTCGACCGCATCTCGCCCGATGATGCGACCACGATCCGGGCCGGCGGCGCCGCTGCGACTCTGCGCGGCATCGAGTTCAACAGCTTCGGCGCCTTCTTCAGCCGCGCCTATCGCGAGAATGACTATCTCTGGGGCCGGCTGCACGGCGCCGAGCGGATGATCGACATCCTGCTCTCGACCATCGGCGATGTCGACATGACCTCGGTCGCGCGGCGCAACCAGTGGAAAAGACGCATTTTCCAGACAATCCTGGACGAGGAGGCCGAGCGGCTGCCGCGCATCCGGTCGCTGATCGAGAGCCTGCGCAGTGAGATCGATGCGGCGATCCCGCCGGAGTGAGCGGCGACGAGATCAACCTACCACTATGAAATGATGGTGATCTTATCCGACGGAGGGGGGCCTTATGATGAAAAAGTCGATCAAATCCTGGGCATGGTTAGTGACGGCAGTAGCATTCGCGTCGACCAATGTGGGGGTTTTCGCCAAGCAGAAGGCCGCGCTTGTGGATGATCCGGTTTTTGGAACGACATTCGACCCGTCTGTCGTCAAATTCGATCCTCTCCCGCAGGACATCAAGGCCAGATGCTCGGTGCCTCTTGATGCGGACTACAGGATCTTCGGCAGAGTCGATCGCGCCACCGGATCGGACATGATTGTCCTGGCATTTCCAAAGCGTCAGGACGGAGATGCATTCGGGGCTGTGCTGTCGATAAGAGGCAGTAGCTGCAAAACTCAGGACGCCAACTGGGTTCTCTCTGGGCGAATAGCGGCCAAAGGCTATGGCGGAGCGCCGAAAATCGACGCCGTGCCCGGACTGACCGAGAAAAAAACGTGCGACAGCCTAGGAAATTGCCAGTTTGAATTCAGTAGTCAGGCGGAAGAAACCTTGGTCAGGGCACTGATGACGGATGCCTGGGGTCGCGCTCAGAAAGCGTGGGGTAGTCCGGCCAATTTCAAAGCCAAGGCATGCGCAAAGGAAATCCTGGACAAAGCCAAAGACTACCCCGTCATCCTCTCCTTTTTACGCACGCAATGCAAGAAATGACCGAGTCCGCATGCCTTATTCCGGCTTGATTAGCGTCACCTGCGCCACGTCGATGCCGCGCCCGGCAAAGCCGCCCTCGCAATACATCAAATAATAGCGCCACATATCGACGAAATGGACGTCGAAGCGCGGCGGCAGCAGGCCTGCCTCGACCACCGCATCGAAGCGTTCGCGCCATTGCCGCAGCGTCCAGGCATAATCGAGCCCGAAGCGGGTCTGGTCGGCCCAGATCAGCCCCTTCTCCTCTGCGATCTTGCGGAAACGGCGCTCCGAAATCAGGCAGCCGCCCGGGAAAATGTAGCGCTGGATGAAATCGGCGCGGCGCGCATAGGCCGGGAAAATCGCATCGTCTATGCTGATGAACTGGATCGCCGCTCGGCCGCCAGGCCTGAGCAGCCGCGATATCGTGTCGAGATAGTCGGGCCAATAGTGCTGCCCCACCGCCTCGACCATCTCGACACTTACGATCGCGTCGAAGATATTATGTGTATCCCGATAATCTTGCAAGAGAATTTTAGCTCTATCGCCGGCGTGAGCAAGAGCCGGAAGTGCCAAAACCTCGGCCCGCTGCTCGGTCGACAGGGTCAGGCCGGTATAGGAGATGCGCGCCCGCTCCAGCGCACGCTCCGCCAGACCACCCCATCCACAGCCAATTTCAAGAAGTTGACTGCCATCTTTGAGATCAAGTCGGTCAAGAAGTTCGTCGATTTTGCGACGCTGCGCGGTCTCCAGCGGCTCGCCCGGAAAAGCCGGGCGCGCGCAGCTGTAGGTCAGCGTCTCATCGAGCCAGAGCGCATAGAAATCATTGCCGAGGTCATAATGGTCCGCGATGTTGCGCCGCGCGCCCTTGCGGCTGTTGCGCCGGCGGGCGTGGCGCAACAGCCCGAATAGCCGCGTCAACCCGCGCGAGCGCGCCGCCGTCCCCAGCGAGCGGGCATTGGCCATGAACAGGGCGAACAGGGTGACGGGATCGGGGCTCGACCATTCTCCCGCGTCCCAGGCGCGATACCAGCCCACCGATCCGCCGGTCGCGAGGCGCATGAGCGCGCGCCAGCTGTGCAGATGCACGATGGCGGTGAAGCCCTGCGCGCGACCGCCGAGCATGCGGATCGACCCGTCCGGCTGGTGCAGCTCGAGCGAGCCGCTGAGCAGGCCGTGATCGATGCGCGCGATGACCGGCTCGAACGGCCATGCCGGCAACCAGGACCAGAGGAAACCGCCATAGCGACGCAGGGCGCGCTGCGCCGCCGCGCGTTTATATCCACTCCCCATGTTATGGACGTTCATGACGCCATATTGGGGTCTTCGGGGCCCAAGCACAATGAGTCGATTTTCACATCAGTGGACGCATCCTGGCTCGTTGAGCGGCAGAGTGACCGAGCGCGTCAGGCCGATGCGCCGCGGCGACAGGCCGAAGCGGGCATCGCCGAATGAAATCAGGGCCTTGCAATCCTGCTTCTGGACCATGGCGAACGGCATGATCGACCAGCTCAGGAAACTCTTGATGGCCGGTGTGCCCATCGCCTGCCTGACCAGCGGCTCATTCAGATTGTCGGCGATGCGGACGGAATCCCGACCGGTCCTACCCGGCGAAATCAGCGGATCGTAGCCGACCGCGCCGATCATATGACCTTGCCGCCAGATCAAGTCGCGCCTCCAGAACAGCACCGGCTCCTCGCCGGCGATCACGATGTCGGGTTTCGGCCCGGGCAGCTTTGCCAACAAGGCGTCGCGCGCCATCAGTGAAATGGCACCGTTGAGCGCGACATAGCCGCAGACTCCCATCAACCCCACAATCGCCGGTTTCCGCCAGTCCCCGCCCCGCTTTTCCCGCCGCCGCGATAACCAGATCGCGAAACTGAGCGCGCTCCAGATCCACACATCGATGATGAACAGCGTCTCGGTATGGAACCATCGTGTGTCGAAGGGCGCGAGCAGCTGCACGGCGTAGGTCGTCTGCATGTCGAGCAGCGGATGGGTGAGCGTGCCGATATAGGCGAGCGCCACCAGCCATCCGGGCCGCATCGAAAGGTTACTCTTGAATGTTGCGCCACGGGACAACTGCCATCGATCGAGCAGCCAAAGCAGCCCGGCAAGGATCGGCGGCATCAGTGCCACGCCGCCAAGGCCATGGGTGAAGCCGCGATGCATCGCCAGCGGCTGCCACGGCACCCAGCCCAGAAACACGTCGATGTCCGGCATGTTCGCGCCCAGGATCAGCGCGGCGAGCCCCTTGCGGCTTTGGGTCTTGAGGCCGGTCTGGCCGAGCGCCCATCCGGCCAGGCTATGCGTGAAATTGTCCATCCGCCCGCCTTTTCGGCAGACGGGCGCGATCCGTCAACCGTCAGCGAGCGTCAGAGCGCCGGGCCGCTCCCGGCGCTGCCTGCTTCGGCGGCATCGGTCTGGGCGCCCCCCGAAACCGTCCAGGTCTCGCCCTTGGCGACGAGCTTTTGCAGATCGGGCGTCTTGCCCGCGGAAAGCTGCGCATTCTGCGCAACGACCGCCTGTTCGAAGCTCGGACGGGGATCGTCATAGAGCACGCCAAGCGCCATCGGAAATTCGCCGAACGGCATCTCGATCAGCATATGCGCGACGGCACGGTTCTTGACGTCGTGGACGAGAACGCCCGCCGCCTGCCAGTCGCCATCCGCGACATCGACCACTTCGAGATGAAGATGGTCGAGATTGAGCTTGAGGCCCTTGACGCCGCCGGTCTTGTCCGAGCCGAACAGCATCGGTTCGCCGTCCTTCAGCCAGAGCTGGCGGTCCTCGGCGCCCTTGGGTGCGGCGAAATCGTTGAACACGTCCTTGTTGTAGACGATGCAGTTCTGGAAAATCTCGACGAACGCCGCGCCCTGATGGGCATAGGCAGCCTTCAGCACGTCCGGCAGGTTCTTAGAGACGTCGAAGCCGCGGCCGACGAAGCGCGCGCCGCTGCCCAGCGCGAAGGCGCAGGGCTTGGCAGGGCGATCCACCGATCCGAACGGCGTCGAGGGCGACCTGGTGCCTTCGCGGCTGGTCGGCGAGTACTGCCCCTTGGTGAGGCCGTAAATCTCGTTGTTGAACAAGAGGATCTGGCAGTCGAGATTGCGGCGCAGCACATGCATGGTGTGATTGCCGCCGATCGACAGCGCGTCGCCATCGCCGGTGATGATCCAGACGTCCAGCTCGGGATTGGCGAGCTTGACGCCCGTCGCCACCGCCGGCGCGCGGCCATGGATCGTGTGGAAACCGTAGCTCTCGATATAATAGGGAAAGCGCGACGAGCAGCCGATGCCGCTGACGAAAGCGGTGTTCTTGGGGTCCGCGCCGACCTCGGCCAGCGTGCGCTGAACGGCCTTCAGGATCGCATAGTCGCCGCAGCCCGGGCACCAGCGGACCTCCTGGTCGGTCTCCCAGTCCTTGACGGTCGTCTCGACCCGGGTTTTCGCAATAGTGGTCATGTCGTTCATGTGAGCATCCCCTCGATGGCCGCCTCGATCTCCGCGATGCGGAAGGGCTGGCCGGAGATTTTGTTGAGCGGCCTGGCGTCGACCAGATACTGGTCGCGCAGCACCGTCTTGAACTGGCCCGTGTTCATTTCCGGTACGAGAATCTTGTCATAACCCTTGAGAAGATCGCCAAGATTTTCCGGGAGCGGCCAGATGTGGCGGACATGGATATGCGCCACGTCATGGCCCTTGGCGCGGACGCGGCGCACCGCCTGATGGATTGGCCCGAAGGTCGAGCCCCAGCCCACCACGGCGAGCTTGCCACTCTCGTTGCCAAGCGCCACCTCCTGACGGATGCCCTTGGCAATGCCCAGCACCTTGTCGCGGCGAATCTCGGTCATGGCTTGGTGGTTGGCCGGCGCATAATTGATGTGGCCAGTGTTCACTTCCTTCTCGATCCCGCCGATGCGGTGCATCAGGCCGGGCGTGCCGGGCTTGATCCAGGGCCGCGCGAGCTTCTCGTCGCGCGCATAGGCCTTGAGGCCGCCTTCCGGCACGGTCTCGAGGAATTGCACCGGGAAGGGCGCATAGCTCGCCATGTCCGGCACACGCCAGGGCTCGGCGGCATTGGCGATATAGCCGTCGGTGAGCAGAATGACCGGGACCATATACTGCGTCGCGATCCGGCAAGCCTCGATCGCGCAGTCGAACGCGTCGGCGGGCGAGCGCGCCGCGATCACCGCAAGCGGGGAGTCGCCATTGCGGCCATAGACCGCCTGATACAGGTCGGACTGCTCGGTCTTGGTGGGCAGGCCCGTCGAGGGGCCGCCACGCTGCGAGTTCACGATCACGAGCGGCAGTTCGGTCATGATCGCCAGGCCCATGGCCTCGGTCTTGAGCGCTATGCCGGGACCGGATGACGAGGTGACGCCAAGCTGCCCGGCATAGGAGGCGCCGATCGCCGCCGCGATGGCCGCGATCTCGTCCTCGGCCTGGAATGTCGTGACGCCATATTCCTTGAGACGCGTCAGATGATGCAGGATCGCGCTGGCCGGGGTGATCGGATAGCCGCCGAAAAACATCGGCAGGCCGGCGAGCTGCGCGCCGGCGACGAGGCCGAGTGAGATCGACTCCGCGCCGGTGATCGTACGGTAAAGCCCTTCGGGGTGCACAGCCGGCGCCACATGGAGCTGCTTGACCGGCACGGACAATTCGGCGGTCTCGCCATAGGCATGACCGGCATTCAGCGCGGCGATATTGGCATCGGCGAGCACCGGGTTCTTCGCGAACTTGGCCTTGAGCCAGTCGACGATCGGCTGGCGGCTGCGGTCGAACAGCCAGAGCGCCAGGCCCAGCGTCCACATATTCTTGCAGCGCAGGGCTTCCTTGTTGCCGAGGCCGAACGGCTTGACGCTCTCCAGCGTCAGCGCGGAGATGTCGAAGGACAACACCTGCCAGCGCGAGAGATAGCCGTCCTCGAGCGGATTGGCGTCGAACTTGGCCTTGGCGAGGTTGCGTTCGGTGAATTCGCCACTGTCGGCGATGACGAGGCCGCCGGGCTTCAGGTCATGGACGTTCATCTTGAGCGCGGCGGGGTTCATCGCGATCAATATGTCGGGCGCGTCGCCTGCTGTGGTGATGTCGGTCGAGCCGAAATTGATCTGGAAAGCCGAGACGCCGAACAATGTGCCCTGCGGTGCGCGGATCTCCGCCGGGAAATCGGGGAAGGTCGCAAGATCATTGCCGGCGAGCGCGGTGGACAGGGTGAACTGGCCGCCGGTCAGCTGCATGCCGTCGCCGCTGTCGCCCGCGAAACGGACGACCACAGCCTCGGGCGCGGTCTCTGCAGTCGCGCTGGGGAATCGGTTGTTGGTGGCGGCAGTGGCCATGGCAATACTCAAACTCGGGATCGGAATGGCGCTCAACTAGTCCTTCGCGCGCAACACTTCAAAGTAGAAAAGCTGCGCCCCACCCCAAGCGTTGCCTTTTCGGCTTGGCCTTGTCATCGGACCGACGCATGGCGCTGTCATCATTCCGTCTCATAGTCTCGAGCCCCCAAAACTGATGAGCTCCCGATGAATTCTCCCCAAATCGACAAGTCCGCCCTGCCCTATCGCCCGTGCGTGGGCCTCATGCTGGCCAATCGCGACGGGCGCGTCTTCGTCGGCCGGCGGCTGGACCAGGGCGGCGCCGAGCCTGACGCCTGGCAGATGCCGCAGGGCGGCGTCGACAAGGGTGAGGACGAGGAAACGGCGGCATTGCGCGAGCTTGGCGAGGAAACCGGCCTCACGGCGGGCCATGTCGATATCATCGCCCGCTCCGCCGAGCACCTTCGCTACGACCTGCCGGACGAGCTGGTCGGCAACATCTGGGGCGGCAAATATCGCGGCCAGTCGCAGCGCTGGTTCCTGCTCCGCTTCAAGGGCGAGGACAGCGACATCGATCTCAATGCGCATCATCCCGAGTTCAATGCTTGGCAATGGGTCGCCGCGGACCAGCTGGTCGATCTCATCGTCCCGTTCAAACGCGCGCTCTACCGCAAGGTGGTCGAGGAGTTCCGTCCGCTGCTGTGACGCGCCGGGCAGGCCGATGCAAACGGCTCACCGCAAATATTCAACAACGCCCGTGCGTTAACCATTTATGGGCCTTCCCTTTCCGCTGCGGCAAGCGCATTGATTCGTTAACGCCATGAAAACCATACGCAGCCTGTTCACGATCAAGACCAAGTTCGAGGCCTTTCTCGCAATCTATGCGGTGGCCTTGGGTGCGACAGCGCGCGGCGTCCATTATCTGAGGGATTATCCGGGATTTGGCGGGCAGCTGCTGTTCCTCGCCTGCTGCAGTGCCGTCATGGTGGTCGGCGGCCTGATGATCGACGGGGTCGAATTGAAGCAGGCCTACAAGGCCTGACCGGCCCCCTCAGCGCAGGGCGATATCGGTCGGCACCACCTCATAGCCATGCTGGCGGGCGACCGGCGAGCAAGTGACCATGCCGTTCCAGACATTGAGCCCGTCGAGCAGAAAGCGGTCGCGCTTCATCGCCTCTTTCCAGCCCAGGTCCGCGATCCTGAGCGCGTGCGGCAGAGTCACATTGTTGAGTGCATAGGTGCTGGTCCGCGCCACCGCGCCCGGCATGTTCGCCACGCAATAGTGCACGATACCATCGACCACATAGGTCGGCTCGGCATGCGTGGTGGGATGGCTCGTCTCGAAGCAGCCGCCCTGGTCGATCGCGACATCGACCAGCACCGCGCCGGGCTTCATGGTCTTGAGCATCGCGCGCGAGACCAGCTTGGGGGCGGCCGCGCCGGGAATCAGCACCGCGCCGATGACGAGATCGGCCTGTGCGACGCAATCGGCGAGATTGGCCTTGTTGGAGAAGCGCGTCTTCGCCCGCGCCTCGAAATACATGCCGAGGCGCTCGAGGACCTCGGGATTGCGGTCGAGGATTGTGACGTCGGCGCCAACGCCCGCAGCCATCTGGGCGGCATTGAAGCCGACCACGCCGCCCCCGATCACCGCGACCTTGGCGGGGAGTACGCCCGGCACGCCGCCGAGCAGGACGCCGCGCCCGCCATGCCCCTTCTCGAGCGCCGTCGCCCCGGCCTGGATCGACATGCGCCCGGCCACCTGGCTCATCGGCTTGAGCAACGGCAAGCCGCCATGCGCGTCGGTCACGGTCTCGTAAGCAATTGCGGTGACACCGGATTTGACGAGATCGTCGGTCTGCGCCTTGTCCGGCGCCAGATGCAGATAGGTGTAGAGGATCTGCCCGGGACGGAGCATCGCGCGCTCGACTGGTTGAGGCTCCTTGACCTTCACGATCATGTCCGCCGCGGCAAAAACGGTCGCGGCATCGGGCTCGATCTTCGCGCCGGCCTCGCGATAGTCATTGTCGCTGGCGCCGATCCCGAGCCCTGCTCCTGCTTCCACCCTGACGTCATGGCCATGCACGACCAGCTCATGCGCGCTCTCCGGGGTCAGCCCGACCCGATATTCGTGGGTCTTGATCTCCTTCACGGTGCCGACAATCATCGCTCGACTCCTCGTGGAATAAAATTGCGCTTATGCAAAAAGCGCTGAGCGCGTTAGGGGCTCCCGTCAAGGACATAAGGAAGGCCGAGAAAGGACAATCATGAGCGCCCGTGCCGCCGCCATTGCCACGCTTCGGCGCTATTATGACGCCTTCAATGCCGGCGACCATGAAGCCATGCTGGCCTGCCTCTCCGACGACGTCGCCCATGACGTCAACCAGGGCGAGCGCCAGACCGGCAAGGAGGCATTCCGTCAGTTCCTCGCCCATATGGAACGCACCTATGCCGAGCGGCTGGAGGACATCATCCTCGTGGCTGATGAGGCGGGCACGCGCGGCGCGGCCGAGTTCATCGTCCATGGCCAATATCTTGCGGACGACGAAGGCCTGCCGCCGGCCAGCGGCCAGCGCTATATCCTTCCGGCAGGCGGTTTCTTCACATTCGAGAACGGGCTGATCACCCGGGTCAGCGTCTATTATAATCTTGCCGACTGGATCGCGCAGGTGAGTGCCTGATGGGCGTCTCGGTCGAGACATTGACTGACCATTCGGCGCGGCTCGCTGTGCTGCCCGACCTTGCGCGGTTGAGGATCGCCGTGTTCCGCGACTGGCCTTATCTTTATGACGGCACGCTCGACTATGAGCATCGCTATCTCTCCCACTTCATCGATGAGGATGGTGCAGTGCTGGTGGTCGCCCGCGACGGTGACGTCATTATCGGCATGGCGACAGCTTCACCGATGACCGGACAGGATGACGAAATCAAAGCGCCATTCGAGCGCGCTCGACATGACTTCACGCGGCTCCACTATTTCGGCGAATCCGTCCTTCTGCCTGCCTGGCGCGGTCAGGGGATCGGCCATGCTTTTTTCGATCATCGCGAAGCCGGTGCACGAGCCGCTGGCGCCAAGGCAGCCTGTTTCTGCGGTGTCGTCCGCGCTGCCGATCATCCGCTCCGCCCGGATGATGTACGCGACCTCGCGCCATTCTGGAAAAAGCGCGGCTATGCGCCGATGGAAGGCATGATCGCGCATTATGACTGGAAGGATGTCGGCCAGTCGGAGGAGACGCGCCACCCGATGCAATTCTGGCACCGCATGCTGTGACGGCGTTCAAGCTCGCCCTCGCCCAATATCCGATCGATCAGGTCGCCAGCCTCGATGCCTGGCGCGGGAAGATCGTGCAATGGGTCGAAGAGGCGGCCGAGGCGGGTGCGAAGCTGCTCATCTTCCCGGAATATGCCGCCATGGAACTGGCAGCGGCCGATCCGGCCAGCATGGGCGATCTGCCGGAGTCGCTTCGCTTCGTCGCCGGGCTGATCGACGAGATCGACAGCTATCACGCCAGCCTTGCCGCGTCCTATGGCGTTCACATCCTCGCCGGCAGCCTGCCCTGCCCGCTTGCCGACGGCCGCGTTGTCAATCGCGCGCGGCTGTTCGCGCCAAACGGCAAGGTCGGTATCCAGGACAAGCTGGTCATGACGCGCTTCGAGCGGGAGAAATGGGATATCGCCGCCGGCGGGCCGGTCAGGGTCTTCGACACGGTGCTCGGGCGGATCGGCATCTCGATCTGCTACGACGTCGAATTCCCGCTCATTGCCCGTGCGCAGGCGGAGGCCGGCGCCATGATCATCCTGACGCCGTCATGCACCGACAGCCTACAAGGCTATTGGCGCGTGCGCATCGGCGCGCAAGCGCGGGCACTGGAAAACCAGTGCTTTGTCGCACAGGCGCCGACGGTGGGGATGGCGCCCTGGTCGCCGGTTCTGGATGAGAACCATGGCGCCGCCGGACTGTTCGGGCCGCCCGATGGGGACGCGCCCGACGACGGCGTGCTGGCGCTCGGCGAGCTCGGCAACGGCCAATGGGTCTATGCCGATATCGATCCGGCTCGCGTCCAGCGCTGGCGGAACGACGGCACGGTCCGCCCTTATCTGCATTGGCCGGAAAGCGGACCGACGACCCCGCTCGAATGCGAGGTCGTCGACCTTCTTTAGAAGAACAGCTTGCGGAAACCGATGCTGATCACCCGGCCCGTCGGGTCGAGGAACGGCCCCTGATAGGCATAGGGCGTTGCCCCCGTCCCGTCGGTGACCTTCTGGCGGGCATCGAACAGATTGTCGACGCCGATCGTCAGGCGCGAACCACGGAAGAAGGGCGTCTTGTCGATCACTTTGGGCAGCTGGGAAAAATTGATGAAAGCCCGCAAGCTAACTTTGGTCAACGCACCGAAGCGAAGATCTGACGTGAGACCGCCGGTCCCGTCGACATGCGTTGCGCTGTTCCAGTTGATCGAGCCGCGATAGCCGATGGCGCCCTTGCTGTAGCCGCCCTGGACCTGAATCTGATGCTGCGACGGTCCGGCGCCGCCACCCAGCGTTCCGCCATCGAGCAAATCGATGACCGGAAGCATCGGTGCAAGCTGGGTCGTGCTGTCGAAGATCCAGGTATGATAGATGGAGAAGTTGAGACGCCCGCCACGCGGTACACCGCCAGCACCGCCACCGCCGCCGCCAAAGCCGCCGCCGCCAAAACCACCGCCAAAACCGCCGCCGCCAAAACCGCCTGGCGGTCCACGAAAGCCACCGCCCCCGGGGCCGCCGCCGCCCGGCGCGCCCTGAAAGACGAAATTGCCGCCCTGGCCCGCGCCCGGAGGCGGAACGCCGTCCGGACCGCCCGCAATGATGACGGTCGGATTGCCGTTGCCGCCCTGGCCCTGCGGCTGAGCGCCATTGGCGCCGCCTTGAGCGGGCGTGGTGCCATTGCCCTGACCGGCCTGGCCGCCCTGGCCTTGCTGCCCGCCTTGGCCATTCGGCCCGTTGACCTGACGCGCGACTTGGCCAAGCTGCTGTAGATTGCCGCTATTCAGCGCTTGCTGCAACCGCGCCGCGACCTCCGGCGGAATCTGGCCGCTGTTGATCCGGTCCTGAATCCGCTTGCGGATCACGTCCTGGAACGCCTTGAGTTCCTTCTGGGGCGTTTTCAGCTGCTTGGTGAAGTTGATACCCCAGCGCAGCTGCGTCGACTTCTGTTCGGCGATGTTGATCGGCCGTAGATCGACCGATGTCAGCACGCCGCTCCCGTCACGCACGAAGCGGCTCGCAAAGGCGTTTTCGGTGTCCAGCGTGATGCCGGGGAGCGCCGAGATGCCGCCCGTGGTTTGTGTGTGCGACAGGTCGACCTGGAAATTGACCTGCGGGTCCTTGAACGGCGAAACCGAAACGCCGATGCGGAAACTCCGGGTCTCGGAATTGGCGAGATCGGGATTGCCGCCGGAAATGGTCGAGACATTGACCGTCTCGCCGCGGACATAGTCGAACACGGGCACATTGGCGGTCACGACCGTCGCGCTGCCCAGCTGGGAGGCGCTCGGCGCATTCTGTCGGTCGGTATAGTTGCCGGTCACGCTGATGATCTTGGTCGGCTGCCAGTTGAGGCTCATGCCATAGCTGTGCACGGTGCCGGCGTCCGACATCTCGTTGAGGCTGAACTGTCCGCTGAGCTGCAGCCGGCCGATCGCCATGCCGAGCGGCGTGGTGGGCCCGGCGATCGGCACGGTCAGATTGACCGACTCCGTGGCTGTATCGCGCCTGATTCTCGAGGGCGTGGAGACGAGGTCGCTGATCCGGACGCTCCGGAAGGTCGAAGTCGAGCCGGACAAATGGCTGGTCAGCGATATATCGCCCGCGGCCAGCGTCGCCAGCGCGGTGTTGTAGAGCAGGTCCAGCGAGCCCGTGTCCGTATAGCTGAGCGCCACATCGGTGGGCGGCTGCGAGTCATTCTCATCGAAGGCCCGGTCGGACAGCGAGCGCGAATAGCTATGGTCGTAATTGCCGGTCAGTGTGATCTGGCCCTTGGCATGATCGCGGGTCAGGCCGAAGCTCAGATGGTCGGTGAATGTGTTCGTGGCGCGCTCCAGCGCGTGCAGTTGGGTCGGATTGATCCCGTCGTCCGTGCCGATCTCGCTCAGGCTCTGCTCGGTCACGACCTGGCCGTTGAGGGTGCCCGCCAGCTTCTCGGTGAGCGGCCGATGATAGGTCGAGGTGACCGTCAGCTGTGTGTCCGAAGGGCTGAGCGTGCGGAACTGTGAGTCCGGACCATCGAGCCCGCGATCGGTCTCCAGTACATCGTCCTGAGTCTTCAGCTGCGTGGTCAGGTTGAACCGCGCGCCGTTGCGGATGGAGAGGAAACCGACCTCGCCATTGCCGCCAACGCCGCTCTTGGCCGTGGGCACGCGGCCATTGAGCTCGATATCGAGCGCGCGGAAACGCTGGCGCAGGACGATATTGATGACCTTCTGGTCGGCATCATAGCCGTAACGCAGGCCCACCTCTTCAGGCAGGATGTCGACACGCTGGATTGCTTCGGACGGGAGCGTGTTGATCTCGTTCGGGCTCGACAAGCGATGCCCTTCGAGCAGCATGATCGGCGGCTTGCCGCTCGCGCTCTGCACCTGCGGGCCGAGTTCCGTGATCAGGTCGCTGACGCTGCTGACGCCGAGCGCGCGCACGTCGCCCGCATCAAGTTGCTGGAGCGGCTTGACGTCGCCGACCACAGCGCCGCGCTCCTTCTGACCGGTAACGACGATCTCGGTATCGTCGGAATCGTCATTGAGCGATGCGCCGGCGCCGGTCGGGGTCGGGGTCGGGGTTGCGCGGGGCCGCGCGGTCGACGGCGTCGGCGCGGGGGTCGGCGTCGTCTGGTCAGCCTGGGCCGGAGTGCCGGCCTGCGCCTGGGCCTGCGCCCAGGCCGGAGAGGCGGCCAATGCGAGCGGCGAAGACGCCGCCAAAAGAGCCACAATATAAGTAGAACGCGCAGTCATGAGGGCCCCTTTGCTCCGTCGACTCTGAATTATGAGGTGAACGCTATGTGAACGATGCTTTCACGAAGCTGACCGGCGCCCTTTGGCGTATAAGCTTCAATCGCTGATTTCAGTTTTGAAACGATTGCAGCCCTACCGACATAACGTTGCACCCTGTTGCGAAAATGCTCTATCCGCCCGCGTGACCGCAAAATCTGAGGGAGAGGCTGAACGTGACGCTCGCAATCGAGGACCGGCTGGGTCTGCAGGATCTGATCGCCGATTATGGCTGGGCGCTCGACACTGGCGATGTCGAGGCGCTTGTCGCCTGCTTCACCCCGGACGCACGCATGGTGGAAGAAGTGTTCGAAGACCCCGACATCTGGGAAGGTCATGACGGCATTCGCGGCATTGCCGAACATTATCGCAATGCGCCGGGTTTTCCCGGACGCCAGCATCATGTGACGCAAACCCAGTACACGCCCCAGGGCGACGGATCGGTCAAGATGCGCAGCTTTGCCTTCGTCACCGAATGCGAGGGCGAGCCGCCCTATCTGCTCCGCTTTACCGGCTGGTATGACGATCATGCCGTCAAATGCGCCGACGGCCAGTGGCGGTTCCATCGCCGCACCGTGCGCCTCTGGGACGGTGAAGTGCTGAAGAACTTTCCCGGCAAGGGCGAATGGGTGCCGCGCAAGCGGCCGCCCTCGCTCGTCAGGCGCTAGGAGGCGAGGTCAGGAACCATGTCCGGCGAAATGAAGCACAATGTCGAGAAATCGCGCTACGAGATCGAGGTCGACGGGGCGCTGACCTATTCCCAATATGTCCGCACCGGCGACACGCTCGCCATCATCCACACCTGGACACCACCCGCCCTGCGCGGCCGCGGCATTGCCGGGCGGCTCGTGCGCGACATGCTGGCCGACATCCGGCGGCAAGGCCTCAAGGTCGATCCGCAGTGCAGCTTCATCGTCGATTATTTCGACCGCCATCCCGAGGAGCGGGATTTGATCGCGGGCTGAGCCGGATATTCATCGCGCTGCGACTCCGAGGTTCGCTCCATTCGGCGAGTCCACCGACGCAAAAGGGCCCTCCTTACGGAAGGCCCTTTGCATTTGGCGCACCCGGAACGATTCGAACGTCCGACCCTCAGATTCGTAGTCTGATGCTCTATCCAGCTGAGCTACGGGTGCATTGCCAAGTCATCGCACGAGGGCCGAGGCCGCCGCGGGAGAGGCGCAGATAGTCGCGCACGTCCGCTGAGGCAACCCCTATTTTGCTGCCCTAGCCCTTGTTCGCCAGCGCCGCCTGCGCCGCCGCGAGCCGGGCGATCGGCACGCGATAAGGCGAGGCGCTGACATAATCGAGGCCGGTCTTCTCGCAGAAGGCGATGCTCGCCGGATCGCCGCCATGCTCGCCGCAAATGCCGAGCTTGATGCCGGGGCGCGCCGCCCTGCCACGCTCGGCGGCGATCTCGATGAGCTGGCCGACGCCGGCGGTATCGAGGCTGACGAACGGGTCGCGCGCGAAAATACCCTTGTCGACATATTGGGTGAGGAAGCGCCCGGCATCGTCGCGGCTGATGCCAATGGTGGTCTGCGTCAGGTCGTTGGTGCCGAACGAGAAGAATTCGCCGACTTCGGCGATCTCGCCGGCCATCAGGGCCGCGCGGGGCAGCTCGATCATCGTGCCGACCATATAGTCGACCCTGGCGCCGCGCTCGGCGAACACCTTGACCGCCGTCTCGTCGACCACGGCCTTCATGAGCTCCAGCTCGCGCTTCGTGGCGACCAACGGGATCATCACTTCCGGGATCGGTGCCTGACCCGACGTCTTAGCGACATCGAGGGCCGCTTCGAAGATCGCCCGCGCCTGCATCTCGTAGATTTCCGGGAAAGTGATGCCGAGCCGGCAGCCGCGATGGCCAAGCATCGGGTTGAACTCGTGCAGCTCGGCGGCGCGGCGCTTGAGCGCCTCGATGCCCACCCCGGCTGCCTCCGCCACTTCGGCAAACTCGCTGTCCTCATGGGGCAGGAACTCGTGCAACGGCGGATCGAGCAGGCGGATGGTCACCGGGAGCCCCGCCATCTCGGTGAAAATGCCTTCGAAATCCGCGCGCTGCTCGGGCAACAGCTTGGCGAGCGCCTCACGCCGGCCCTTCTCGCTGTCGGCGAGGATCATCTGGCGTACGGCAGTGATGCGCGCATCGTCGAAGAACATATGCTCGGTGCGGCAAAGGCCCACGCCTTCGGCACCGAATTCGCGCGCGGTCTTGCAGTCATGCGGCGTGTCCGCATTGGTCCGCACCTTGAGGCGGCGGACGCCATCCGCCCATAACATCAGCGTGCCGAAATCCCCGGCCAGCTCGGGCTGCACGGTCGGTACCGCGCCCGCCATGACTTCGCCGGTCGCGCCGTCAATGGTGATGATCTCGCCTTCCTTGAAGCTGCGGCCGCCGACGCTCATCGTGCCGGCTTTGGCGTCGATCGCGATATTGCCGGCGCCCGAGACGCAGGGCCGCCCCATGCCCCGCGCCACCACCGCGGCGTGGCTGGTCATGCCGCCACGCGCGGTCAATATGCCCTTGGCGGCATGCATGCCGTGAATATCCTCGGGGCTGGTCTCGATGCGCACCAGGATGACCGCCTCGCCCAGTTCGGCATGATGCTCGGCGGTCTCGGCATCGAACACGATCATGCCCGAGGCGGCACCGGGACTCGCAGGAAGCCCCTTGGCGATGACGTCACGCGGCGCACTCGGATCGAGCGTCGGGTGCAGGAGCTGGTCGAGCGCCGCCGGATCGACCCGCATCACCGCTTCCTCGCGGCTGATGAGCCCTTCGCTCGCCATGTCGACCGCGATCTTGAGCGCGGCCTTGGCGGTGCGCTTGCCCGATCGGGTCTGGAGCATCCAGAGCTTGCCCTGCTGCACCGTGAACTCGATGTCCTGCATGTCGCGATAATGCGTCTCGAGGATCTGGAAGACCCGCGCCAGCTCGGCGAAGGTCTCCGGCATCGCCTCTTCCATTGAAAGCGGCTTGGCCTTGGCGCGTTCGCGAGCGGCCAGCGTCAGATATTGCGGGGTACGGATACCGGCGACGACGTCCTCGCCCTGCGCATTGATGAGATATTCGCCATAATAGGCGTTCTCCCCGGTCGCCGGATCGCGGGTGAAGGCGACGCCCGTGGCCGAAGTCTCGCCCATATTGCCGAACACCATGGCCTGGACATTGACCGCGGTGCCCCAGTCGCCGGGGATATTGTTGAGGCGGCGATAGACCTTGGCGCGCTCGGCCTGCCATGAGCCGAACACCGCGCCGATCGCACCCCAGAGCTGCTCATGCACATCCTGCGGGAAGGGCTTGTTCCAGAGCTTGGCGACCAGCGACTTATATTCGCCGACCAGGGCCTGCCAGTCCTCGGCCTCCAGCTCGGTGTCGAGATAGACGCCCTTGTCTTCCTTGGCGATCTCCAGCGCTTCCTCGAAGGCGCCATGATCGAGCCCGAGCACCACGTCCGAATACATCTGGATGAAGCGGCGATAGCTGTCCCAGGCAAACCGAGAGTCGCCGGAAACCGACGCAAGGCCCTGCACCGTCTCGTCGTTGAGGCCGAGATTGAGCACCGTGTCCATCATGCCGGGCATGGAGACGCGCGCGCCGGAGCGGACCGAAACCAGCAGCGGATCGGCCACATCGCCGAACTTTTTCCCCGTCACCGCCTCGATATGGGCGATACCGGCCGCGACTTCGGCGTTCAGGCTCTCGGGATAGGTCTCGCCGTCCGCATAATAGCGGGTGCACATCTCGGTCGTGATGGTGAAGCCCGGGGGCACCGGCAGGCCGATCGCCGCCATGCCGTCGAGATTGGCGCCCTTGCCCCCGAGCAGGTTTTTGTCGCCCTTGCCGCCGTCATCGACGCCGCCGCCGAAGCGGTAGACATATCGGGTCATCGTGTCGCTTTCACCCACAGCAGAGCCCTTCGCCGCGAGGCGCCAGGCCCGGCCCTAGCCCTCGATCTTCGAGAAGTCGGCGACTTTGTGCACCGCAGCACGAATGCGGGTCAACAGGTTTAACCGGGATTCACGCTTTACCGGGTCGGCATCGTTGACCGTAACGGCATCGAAGAAGGCGTCGATGGGCGCACGCAGGGTGGCGAGCGCGGCCATGGCGGCGCCGAAATCCTCGGCGGCGACGGCTGCGTCGGCACGGGGACCGGCCTCATCCAGCGCGGCGATCAGCGCGGCTTCGGCCGGTTCGGGGGTGTAATTGAGGGCAAAACTCTCCTCATGCACCCGGATCGCCTCGGCCACGTCCTTGTCGTCGACCGCCGCCAGCGGGTCTTCCTCGCCGTTCGCCTCGGCGGGGACGGCATGATGATCCTCCCAGCCTTCCTTCTTGAGGATATTGGCCGCGCGCTTGTATCCGGCGAGCAGGTTCGTGCCGTCATCGGTGCCGATGAAGGACTGGAGAGCTTTCACGCGGGCGAGCAGGCGGACGAGGTCGTCCTCGCCGCCGAGCGCGAACACCGCGTCGATCAGGTCGTGGCGAACGCCGGCCTCGCGCTGCTGGACTTTTAGGCGGTCAGTCATGAAATCCGCGAGCTTTTGAGGCGCCGCTAAAACATGCTTTTCGAGCTCCTGAAGAGCCGGTTCTTGCGCCCAAATATCTAACGGAGCAGGAGATATTGTAATCTGATTTGCGATAAGCCGCTCTTGAAAGAGGGCGCGAATTGCAGTCGCTTCTTTCTCCGATTGAGCCCTTGCGATGGACTCGCCGACGTTCGGGATTCCAAATAGCATTGTCTCGATAAACGGCATCCGGAGCTGATTGTGCAGGAGTAGCGCTATCACTCCGAGGGCTGCCCGCCGCAATGCAAAGGGATCTCTGGATCCTGACGGGATTTCAGCAATCGTGAAAAATGCGCACAGATTATCCAGCTTGTCAGCCAGGCTCACCGCCACGGTCACCGGCGCGGTCGGCACGTCGTCGCCCTGCCCGACCGGCTTGTAATGATCGCGGATGGCGTCGGCGACGGCATCGGACAGACCTTCCTCGCGGGCATAATAGCCGCCCATCAGGCCCTGAAGCTCGGGGAATTCGCCGACCATCTCGGTGACGAGATCGGCTTTGCAGAGGCGCGCGGCCTGCTCGGCGAGATCGGCTAATTCACTCGTCGTCATGCCAGCGGAAGCTGGCATCTCAGGCGTAGGCGCACTGCCGCCCGAGACCCCAGCTTGCGCTGGGGTGACGATCTTGGATTCCACCAGCCACCGCGCCAGCTTCGCGACGCGCTCGACCTTGTCGGCGACGGTGCCGAGCTTCTCGTGGAAGGTGATGCGCGAAAGCTTCTTCGCCTGATCTTCAAGCCTGGTCTTCTTGTCCTGCTCCCAGAAGAAGCGGGCGTCGGACAGGCGTGCGGCGAGCACCTTGCCATTGCCGGCGACGATGGCCTTGCCGCCGTCGGTCGCGACGATGTTCGCGGTGCAGATGAAGGCCGGCGCGAGCTTGCCATGCTTGTCGCGCAGAACGAAGTATTTCTGGTTGATCCGGAGGGTTAGCTGAATAACTTCAGGCGGAACCTCAAGAAAGGCCGGGTCGAAATGACCAAGCAGCGGCATCGGCCATTCGGTGAGCCCGGCATTCTCCGCGACCAGCCCGGCATCGGGCACCAGCACCAGATTTTCCGAATGCGCGAGCCGATGCGCCTCGGCCTCGATGATCTTCGCGCGCTCGGCCGGATCGACGATGACATGGCAGGCGCGCAGCTTCTCGACATAGTCATGGGCCGAGCCGATGGTGATCGAGGCTCTTTGTGTGGTCGCATCGCCGGACGCAAAACCGGTTCCCACTTTTGCTGGCGATGCTCCGCTATGATGGAAGCGATGGCCGACGGTCGCGGCGCCGGAGCGGATGCCCTCGATCTCGAAATCGACAACCTCCTCGCCGAGCAGCGCAATGATCCCCTGCAGCGGGCGCACCCAGCGCAGGCTCTCGGTCGAGAGACTGGCATCGCCCCAGCGCATCGACTTGGGCCAGGGAAAGGCGCGGACAATGGCGGGGATCGCCTCGGCGAGCACCGCAGCGGTCGCGCGGCCGGGCTTCTCGACGGTCGCGAACCAGACGCCGTCGCGGTCCTCAAGCTGGTCCTGCGTCAGGCCGGTCTTGCGAAGGAACCCTTCGAGCGCCTGCGCCGGCGCATTGGTGCGAGGGCCTTTGAACTCTTCGCTCACCGCCTCGGTCGCCAGCGGCAGGCCATGCGCGATCAGCGCAAGTCGCCGCGGCGTGACATAGCTGGTGATCGTGCCGGGCTTGATCCCGGCCTCGGCCAGCTTCTCGGTGAACAGCCGCGCGAGGTCCTCGCTGGCTTTGGCCTGCATCCGCGCCGGGATTTCCTCGCAGCGCAGTTCGAGAAGGAAATCGGCGGTCATGCCAAATCCTCCCCTTCTTCGTCACCCTGAACTTGTTTCAGGGTCCATTTCGCCGCCAGCGCTGGCCTTGAAGGCATGATGGATGCTGAAACGAGTTCAGCATGACGAATATGGTTGGATACATGGGCCATCATTCCGCCCACCCGTTATGCGCCATCCACGCCTCGCAGCTCCCTTTGGCGAGATCGCGCACCCGGCTCATGTAGCTGGCGCGCTCCTGCACGCTGATGACGCCGCGCGCCTGCAGCAGGTTGAAGACATGGCTCGCCTCGATGGCCTGTTCATAGGCCGCAAGCGGCACGCCGGCGGCGATGCTGGCGGCGCATTCCTCCTCGCAATCCTTGAACCAGCGGAACAGCTTGTCGGTGTCGGCGACCTCGAAGTTCCACTTCGACATCTCGCGCTCATTCTCGTGGAAGACTTGGCCGTAGGTCACCGCCGGGCGATTGCCGACCGCGTCGTTGAAGACGAGATCGTACACGCTGTCGACGCCCTGGATATACATGGCGAGGCGCTCGAGCCCGTAGGTCAGCTCGCCCGCGACCGGCTTGCAGTCGAAGCCGCCCATCTGCTGGAAATAGGTATATTGCGTGACTTCCATGCCGTCGCACCAGACTTCCCAGCCCAGGCCCCAGGCGCCTAATGTCGGGCTCTCCCAGTCGTCTTCGACGAAGCGGATATCGTGGACCAGCGGATCGATGCCGATCGCCGTCAGCGAGCCGAGATAGAGCTCCTGCAGGTTCGGCGGGCTCGGCTTCATGATGACCTGATACTGGTAATAATGCTGGAGCCGGTTGGGATTGTCGCCATAGCGGCCATCGGTCGGACGGCGCGAGGGCTGGACATAGGCGCAGTTCCATGGGTCCGGCCCGAGGCTGCGCAGGGTCGTCGCGGGGTGGAAGGTGCCGGCACCGACGCGCATGTCGAACGGCTGCAGGATCACACAACCCTGCGCCGCCCAATAGTCATGCAATGTCAGGATCAGTCGCTGAAAACTCAGCGGCTTTGCTGCCTCGTCCGCCATATGCCCCTTGTCCTGTACGAAACCGCCGCGCTTTGGCGCATGGGGATGATGCGGTCAAGCAGCGCGGCTTGCGCAAATCGCGGAAAGCCGCGAAGAGACGCGCGTCTTTTGGGAGAAACGCGCTTGTCCGTCCTTCACCGTCGGCTTTCCGTCCTGTTCGCCGCCTTGCTGACGCTTTTCGCGGCGCCGCTCGCCGCACAGCCGCAGCAGCCCGAGGCGAAGACCGTCCATGCCAGGCCCGCCATCTGGGTGGTCAAGGACAAGGATACGACCATCTATCTGTTCGGCACGATCCATCTGCTGAAGCCCGGCATCGTCTGGCTGGAAGGCCCGGTGAAAAAGGCGTTCGACAGCGCCGACGAGCTGGTGCTGGAGATTGCCGACGATGCGGACGCGGCAACGCAGGTGCGGATCGTCCAGCGCGCGATGGATCTTCAGGGTCCGACGCTGACAAGCAAGCTGCCCGAGGCCATGCGTCCCAAATTCACCGAGCTGCTGACCCGGTATCAGCTGCCCAGCGCTGTGATCGATCACATGAAGCCCTGGTTCGCCGCCGTCACGCTGACCAGCGCGCCGCTGCAGAAGCTCGGTTACGATGCCTCGCAGGGTGTCGAGGCGCAGCTGCGCAAACAGGCGCAGGCACAGGGCAAGACCGTGCTCGGCCTCGAGACCACCGACGAGCAGATCGGATTCTTCGAAAATCTCAGCAACGAGATGCAGATCACGCTGCTCACCGAGACGATCAATGAACAGAGCGACGTCGAGAAGACGCTCGCCCGGATGATCGACGCCTGGAGCGCCGGCGATCCGGTGCGTCTCGCCGAGACGCTCAACAAGTCGATGGAAGAGGACAAGGAGCTCGAACAGAAGCTGCTCTTCGACCGCAACCGGCGCTGGGCGGACTGGATCAAGGCACGGCTCGAAAAGCCCGGCACGGTCTTCCTGGCCGTTGGCGCCGGCCATCTCGCCGGCAAAGGCAGCGTGCAGGAAGATCTCAAGGCGCTCCACATCAAGGCCAAACGGGTCGACCGCTGACCATGGCCGTGTATCGGCGCTGGCAATGGGCATTGATCGGCCTGCTGCTGATCCTGCTCGCCGGGAGCCTTGCATGGCAGTTCCGGCCGGTCACCGCCCGCCCTGCCCTCTGGCGCATCTCTCAAGGCGAGCGCCATGCCTGGCTGTTCGGCACGATCCATGCGGTGCCGGCTGGCGCGCGCTGGCTCTCACCGGCGGTCGAGAAAGCCGCGCGGGAAAGCGACATGCTCGTGCTGGAAGCGACCGGCCTGCAAAGCGAGCGCGAAGATCGCGCCATTTTCGAGAGCCTTGCCCATTCGCAGGGCCTGCCGCCAATAGCGGCGCGGCTCCCGGCGACAGACCGCCCTCGCCTGACCGCGCTGGTCCGCGCCAACCCGGAGACGCTGCGCAATCTCGACAGCTATGAAAGCTGGGCGGCCGCCTTGCTGATCGGGACGGTGAGCGAGCCCGGCCTATCCAGCGAGGAGGCCGGCGAAGCCGTGTTCGAGCGGCAGTTCCGCGCGAAAAGTCGGCCGGTCCTGGGTCTGGAAACGATCCAGGCGCAGCTTGGCGCGCTCGATGCCCTGCCCCCGGCCGATCAGGATGCGCTGCTCGCCCAGGCGGTCGAGGATGCCGGGGCGCCGTCGCAAGCCGGCCAGCTCTATGCGCATTGGGCGTCGGGCGACCTCAAGGCGCTCGAGGCCGAGACACTGGGGACGCTGGGCCATATGCCCGATCTGCGCACCGCTCTCTTCGATCGGCGCAACGCGCTCTGGGCACAGCGCATCGACAAGCTGTTGCGAGACAAGAACAATATATTCTTCATCGCGGTCGGCGCCGGACATTTGCTGGGGCCGGGAAGTGTCGAGGAACGGCTTGAAAGGCTGGGCTGGCGCGTGGAACGGGTGCAGTGATTTTTCGCCCGGCCACTGCTTAACGAAATTGCATTCGCGGCCCGATTCGCGCATAGTTCGGCACGGAGAAGAGAGCCTATCGCAGGAGACGGAAAACATGTCTCAGCTTGGCGAATTCCGGATCGACGACCAGTTGCTCGCCGAGAGTGACGCTCTTCTCGCAGCCATCGTTCGCAGCGCCACCGACGCGATCATCGCGGTCGACGCGGAAGGCATGGTGGTCAGCTGGAATCGCGGTGCGCAGCTCCACTTCGGCTATCCCGAGCGCGAGATGATCGGCCTGCCGGTCAGCCGCTTCATCCCGCCCGATCGCCTCAAGGAGCAGGAGAGCGCCCTGCGCCGCGTCTTCGCCGGTGAGCTGGTCGGGAGCTTTCACAGCATCCGTACCGCGCGCAACGGCCGCGACATGCCGGTCTCCGTCGCCATGTCGCCGATCCACGATGCCAAGGGCGCGGTCGTCGCGGCATCGGCGATCGTCCGGCCGCGGCAAAATGCGCGGCGCCGGGAAGCGGTCCCGGATCAGGGCAATCTCTGGTCGGCACTCATCGCCGAACCCGAGGATCAGGAGCGCGAGGGCGAAGAACTGGCCGCGCGGCACATTCTTGTCGTCGAGGACGAGGCGCTGGTCGGCCTGGGCCTCGCCGCCATGCTCGAAAATGCCGGCTTCGACGTGATTGGCCCGATCGGCGACCTGCGCTCGGCCATGGCGGTGCTCGACGAACGAAGCTGCGCGCTCGCCATCCTGGACATCAATCTCGCGCATGGCGAAAGCTCGGCGCCCCTCGCCGAGCGGCTGAAGCGCAGCGGGATTCCCTTCCTGGTCACGTCCGGCAATCTGAATGCGGAGCGGCCCGGCATTTTCGGCAGCGCGCCGAACCTGCCGAAGCCGGTCGGCGCCCGCGCGCTCGTCGCCGCCGTGCAGGAGGCTTTGGGCTAGATCTTCCCACGTCTAGGCCCGTAGCGAATGGCCCGTTCCCCTCCCGGAGCGGGCCATTCCATTTCCGAGGCAAGCCGGTGGCCCCTGCCCCTTGCCATTCCGCCTTTTTGCCGCTATGCGCGCCGGCTTCCGTCATGGTCATCCCTGGAGGCGTGGCGGGACTGTTCGAACTCAATCACGCTTTTGGAGACACGCTATGAGCGACACGCTTGTGCTGTCGGCCGAGGCACGCGATCGGGCTGGCAAGGGAGCCTCCCGCGCTCTCCGCCGCGAGGGCCGCGTACCCGCCGTCATTTATGGTAATAACGAAGAGCCCGAGATGGTGCATGTCGAGGAGAAGCTCCTCAACAAGCTGCTCGGCACCGGTCACTTCTTCAACTCGGTCGTGATGGTCGAGGTCGGCGGCAAGGCCGTCCGCACCCTCGCCAAGGACGTCGCCTTCCACCCGGTGACCGACCGCCCGCTCCACGCCGACTTCCTGCGCGTGTCCGAGCATGCCAAGGTGCATGTCAATGTGCCCGTGCACTTCGCCAACGAGCCGGCATCGCCGGGCCTCAAGCGCGGCGGCGTGCTCAACATCGTGCGGCATGAGCTGGAATTGATCTGCGACGCTGCCGAGATCCCGGACGAAATCACCATCGACCTCACCGGTCTCGATGTCGGTGATTCGGTTCATATCAGCCAGGTGAAGCTCCCGTTCGGCGCCGCTTCGGCGATCACCGACCGCGATTTCACCATCGCGACGATCGTGGCCCCGTCGGCGCTCAAGTCGAGCGAAGGCGACACGAGCAAGGAAGAAGAAGGGGCGGCCGAGGAGTAATCCTCCGCTTGCAAGGGGGGAGCGCATGCAACTCTGGGTCGGCCTCGGCAATCCCGGACCGCAATATGCGCTCCACCGTCACAATGTCGGCTTCATGGCGCTCGACGTCATTGCCGACATGTACGACTTCCCCGCGCCGAAAAAGCAGTTCCAGGGCTGGTTCGCCGAAGGGCGGATCGGCCCTGAAAAGATTCTGCTCCTGAAGCCCGCGACCTTCATGAACGACAGCGGCCGTTCGGTCCGAGCGGCGATGGATTTCTACAAGCTGTCAGTCGAGGACGTGACCGTCTTCCATGACGAGCTCGACCTGGCGCCGATGAAGGTCAAGGTGAAGCGTGGGGGCGGCACGGCCGGCCACAACGGTCTGCGCTCGACCGAAGCGCATATCGGCAATGAATTTCGCCGCGTGCGCATCGGCATCGGCCATCCGGGCCACAAGGACCGCGTCACCGGCTATGTGCTGGGCAATTATCACAAGAGCGAGATGGACGCGCTGACCGACATGCTCGGCGCGATCGGCGCTGAGGCGGAATGGCTCGCGCGGGGGGATGACGCGCGGTTCATGAATGAGGTGGCGGTGAGATTGGCAGATGACTGAGTCACCGGTAACATCCGAATTCATGGCGGGATTCCTGTCGGACACAGAAAGCAGATGGGCCGAAAGTCTGCTTAATCCCCACATCTATGGCTTTCAGTTCCAAGCCGGGACCAAATGGAATCCGGGCCTCTCCGAGGCTGAGATCGCTTCCTATCAGGCGCTGA
>Ga0335083_10001183_pt1 | contig 36627 bp, 35 predicted proteins | sample Lox_Sample_42_FD_206716 | JGI IMG/M metagenome (GOLD analysis project Ga0335083, IMG submission 206716) | Soil microbial communities from Loxahatchee National Wildlife Refuge, Florida, United States - Lox_Sample_4.2 | ecosystem: Environmental > Terrestrial > Soil > Wetlands | place: USA...
GGGCCGGCTCGTCGTCCTGTTCGCCTGTGCGGGCGGTTCGCTCCACGGCGGGCCGATCGTGGCGTCCGACGCCGAGGCATGGCGCGCGACGGTCGATCTCAATCTGATCGGTACGTTCTTGTGCATCAAGCATGCCGCGCAGGTCATGATCCGTTCCGGTGGCGGCTCCATCATCGGGATGTCGTCCATCGCGGGGCACACGACGCACCGCTTCATGAGCGCGTACTGCGCGAGCAAGGCCGGAATCGAGATGCTCGTGAAGTGCGCGGCGGACGAGCTCGGCGAACACAACGTGCGCGTGAATGCGGTGCAACCGGGAATCGTCGACACCGAGCTGATGAGCTTCATTACCGCGGGTGGACCGATTCTCGAGAGTTACTACGCGAACATGCCCGTCCGCCGGGTCGGCACCGTCGGCGACATCGCGGCGGCGGTCCGCTACCTGGCGGGGCCCGAGTCCACCTGGGTCACCGGGCAGATGCTCGGGATCGACGGCGGGCACCAGCTGCGGTCCGGCCCCGACTACGGAACCGTGCTGGGCGGCTGAACGATGGACTTCGAGGAGACCGAAGAAGAGCGCGCGTTCCGCGCCGAGGTGCGGGCCTGGCTCGACGCCCACGCCGATCGGCGCCGGGCCGGCGAGCAGTCGGATCACTCGTACATGCCCGGCGACGGCGATCCCGACGCGGACGCCAAGCACGTCGCCGCATGCAAGGAGTGGCAGCGGGTCGTCTACGAGGGTGGCTGGGCCGGCATCACATGGCCGGTCGAAACCGGCGGTCGCGGCGGGCCGGGCTGGCAGGCGCGCATCTTCAACGAGGAACAATCGCACTACAACGTCGCGGTAGGTGTGTTCGCGGTCGGGATCGCAATGGCGGGCCCGACGATCATCGCGTGGGGCACGTCCGAGCAACAGGAACGTTTCCTGCCGCCGATGTTGCGCGGCGACGACGTGTGGTGCCAACTCTTCTCCGAGCCCGGCGCCGGGTCCGACCTCGCCGGCTTGCGCACGCGTGCCGAGCTCGACGGCGACGAGTGGACCATCAACGGGCAGAAGGTGTGGACCTCCGGAGCGCACTACAGCGACTGGGGTCTGCTGCTCGCGCGCAGCGATCCCGACGCGCCCAAACACAAGGGGATCACGGCGTTCCTCCTCGACATGCACACTCCCGGGATCGACGTCCGGCCGCTGCGCCAGATCACCGGCGCATCCCACTTCAACGAGGTCTTCCTCACCGACGTCCGCGTCTCCGACGCGATGCGTCTCGGACCACGGGGCGGCGGCTGGCGTGCCGCGAACACGATGCTGTCGAACGAGCGGGCCATGATCGGGGGCGGGGGCCGAGTCGGGTTTCGTGATCTCGTCGCGCTCGCGACGCGATGTGGCGCCAACGGTGATCCGACAATGCGCCAGGAGCTCGTCCGCAGCTACACGCGTACCCAGTTGATCAAGTGGCTCGGAATGCGGGCCCGCAGCCGGAAGGACCAAGGACTCGGCCCGGAAGCGTCCGTGCTCAAGCTCGCGGCCTCGCGGCGACTCGAGTACGACGGAAACCTCGTGATGGAGCTCCAGGGCGCGCAGTCGATGCTGTACGACGACGACGCGATCCAACACGGGTACTGGCAGCAGCAGTTCCTCGGGCAGTGGAGCAGCCGCATCGGCGGTGGGACCGAGCAGGTCCAACGCAACGTCATCGGCGAACGGGTGCTGGGCCTCCCGAGCGAGCCGCGGCCCGACAAGGACACGCCGTTCCGCGAGCTGCCGTCGTGACGCGCCAGACTGCGCCATGCAGCTCGACGAATTCCAACGGCTCATGGCCGACACCTTCGGCGCTCGCGACCGCGCTCGCGGCATCGACGCGACGGTCGCCTGGCTCGCCGAGGAGCTCGGCGAGCTGGCGCGCGCCGTCCGCAAGGGAACACAGGACGAGCAGCTCCACGAGGTCGGCGACGTTCTCGCGTGGCTGGCCTCGCTGACCGATCAGCTCGGCCTGTCGCTCGACGGCGCCGCCGATCGCTATCGCGCGGGCTGCCCCGGCTGCGGGGCTAGGCCGTGCTCGTGCCCGTGACCTGCGGGCCGTTGTAGATCGCGACGCGCGCGATCCGGCCACCGGCCAGCGTGAAGACGTCGCCCACGAGGGTCGTCGATCCGTTCATCCGCAGCCGGATCTCGACCGCGATCCGGTCGCCGTCGACGATGAGCGGACCCGGTTCGGGCCAGAGATCGTCGACGCGGAAGGCAAGATCGCGGTAGAAGCCGACGATCGCATCGCGGCCGGAGAACGTCCCGGCCGCGCTGACGAGCTCGGCGTCGTCGGTGAAGAGCTCACCCAATGCGCCCGCGTCACGTGCCCTGATCGCGGCGAAGTACGCGTCGACGGCGTTGCATCCGGCGGTCACGGTCGCGGACGGTACCCTCGCCCGGGGCGCGAGTCACACCCGCGGGAGGGCCGGTGCGCATCATCGTCGTGGGTGGTGGGATCGCAGGCCTCGGCACCGCGCTCGCATGCGCCCGCGGCGGCCACCAGGTGACGATCCTCGAGCGCGACGACACGCCGATGCCCGCCGATCCGAACGCTGCGTTCGAGTGGACGCGCACCGGCGCACCGCAGGTGCGGCACTCGCATGCCTTTCTGGCACGGCTGCGCAACCTGCTCCGCGACCGCGCGCCCGACGTACTCGACGACCTCTTCTCGGCCGGTGCCACCGAGATCGCGTTCACCGCCCACCTCCCGGAAACCTTGACCGATCGGCTGCCGCGCCCCGGCGACGACGAGCTCGTGGCGCTCGCCTGCCGGCGCACGACCTTCGAATGGGTGCTCCGGCGCTGCGTGCTGGCCGAACCCGGTGTCGCGCTGGCGCACGGTGTCGCCGCGCACGCGCTCGACACTCGGCCCGGCGCGCGCCCGCGGGTGACGGGCGTCGACGGACGCGGCGCGGATTTGGTGGTCGACGCGCGCGGGCCGCGCTCGTCGTCGACCGAGTGGCTCGTCGCCGCGGGCGCCGTCCCTGTCGACGAGGAGGTGCACGAGAGCGGGATCGTCTACTTCTCGCGCTTCTACCGCGTGCTCGACGCGGCCGAGGAGCCCGAGTACTCCGGTCCGACCGCGGCCGACCTCGGTTATCTGAAATACGCGATCTTCCTCGGCGACAACCGCACGTTCTCGATCACGTATGCGATCGAGAGTCACGACGAGATCCTGCGGCGCGCACTCGCCGACCCGGTCGGCTTCGAGATCGTGGCGCAGTCACTCGTCGCGACCGCGCCGTGGCGCGCCGACGGTGTCGCCGAGCCGATCACCGGTGTGCACGTGATGGCCGGTCTGCGCAACCGCTACCGGCCGCTGATCGCCGCCGACGGCGGGCCGGTCGTGCACGGATTCGTCGCGGTCGGCGACGCCGCGGTCTGCACCAACCCGCTCTACGGACGCGGTTGCAGCCTGGCAATGGTGCACGCGTTCGGCCTCGCCGACACATTGCGGGAGCACGCCGACGACCTCGACGCGGTCGCCCGGGACTTCGGCTCGTTCACGACGGCCGAGCTCGTGCCGTGGTTCCGGTCGGCGGTGGTGCAGGACGCGCAGGCGCGCGCGATGCACGAGGAACTGGCTGCCGAGGACCCGCGCTCGTTCATGCAGGCGGTATTCCGGGAGGGTCTGCTGCCCGCCATGCGGACGTCGCCCATCGTGTTTCGCGCGTTCTTGCGTTGGTTCAACCTGCTCGCGACCCCCGACGCGCTGATGGCCGATCAGAGCATCGTCGGTGAGGTCCTCGCCGCGTTCGAGGATCGCGCGAATCGTCCGGGCCCGCCGCGGCTCGGGCCGGATCGCGACGCGATGCTCGCGCGTCTCCCGTAGGCGATCAGTACGCGAGGAGCGCGCGCAGGTCGCGCTCGATGTCGGCGGCTTGCGGGAGGATCGCGTCTTCCAGCGACGGCTCGTAGGCGCAGAACGTGTCCGCCGCGGCCAGGCGCCAAACGGGCGCGTCGAGATGTTCGAAGCATTCGTCGGCGACGAATGCGGCGATCTCGGCGCCGAACCCGGCCGTCAGCGTGTCCTCGTGCAACACGAGCACCCGCCCGGTCTTGCGTACCGACTCGGCGATGATGTCGCGGTCCCAGGGCATGATCGTGCGCAGGTCGATGATCTCGATGTCCGGGTCGTCTCCGAGCTCCTTTGCGGCAACCTGCGCGCGATGAACGGTTGCGCCCCAGGTGACCACCGTCGCGCGGCTGCCGCGTGACACGTACGTGCCCGACCCGAACGGGAGCATCCAGCCCGGCGGCGGCAGGGGATCACGGTTGTAGCCCTGGCGATAGAGGTGTTTGTGTTCGAGGAAGAGCACGGGGTCGTCGCAGAGAAAAGCCGTGCGCAGGAGTCCGGCGGCGTCGCGCGCCCGGGAGGGAAACGCGATCAGCAGTCCAGGCGTGTGCGCGAACACCGACTCACCTGACTGGCTGTGGTAGATCGCACCGCCCTGCAGGTAGCCGCCGATCGGGATCCGCACGACCATCGGACACGTGAACGCGCCGTTCGAACGCCAGCGGGTGGTCGCCGCTTCCGAACGCAGCTGGTTCATCGCGGGCCACACGTAGTCGAAGAACTGGATCTCTGCGCAGGGCCGCAGCCCGCGCAGTGCTTGACCGACGGCACGCCCGACGATGTTCGCCTCTGCGAGCGGCGTGTTGTAACAGCGCGCGTCTCCGAACGTGCGCTGCAGGCCGAACGTGATCCCGAACACGCCACCCTTGCCCGGCACCTCGTCGATGACGTGCGGGTCGGCATCGGCGACGTCTTCGCCGAAGACGCGGATGCGCTCGTCGCGCTTCATCTGCTCGTGCAGCGTCCGGCGGATCGCCTCGCCGAACGTGACCGCGTCCGGACTGTCGGGATCGGGCGCGGGATCGCCGGGGTCGCGGCGGATCGGCGGCGGTCCCGTGAGGTGCTCGAGTGCCGAGGACGGCGCGGGCCGATCGAGCGCGAGCGCCGTGTCCGCCGCGGCCCGTACGGTCGCCAGAGCCTCGGCGCGTATCTCGGCCGCGCGCTCGTCGGTGAGCGCACCGAGCTCGATCAGCCGCCGCTCGAGAACGGTGATCGGGTCGTGGTCGCGCTCGTCGTCGAGCTCTTCGGGAACGCGGTACTTCTTCTGGTCGTCCGACAGCGAGTGCGAGTACGGCCGCGTGACGAGCGCGTGCACGAGGCAGGGCCCGGTGCCGGCACGGACGTGCGCGATCGCGAGCGCGCCCTTGCGGCGCACCTCGAAGTAGTCGCGGCCGTCGATCTTCACGACGTGCAGCCCGCGGATCCCGCGCACCATCTCGGATATCGGCGCGGGGTGCTGATCGGTCGACCGCACCGAGATGGCATAACCGTTGTCTGCGACGACGAACAACACCGGGAGGTGGAGCCGGGTCGCCGTGTTCAGCGACTCCCAGAACTCGCCTTCCGACGTGGCGCCCTCACCCAGCGAGACGTAGGTGAGCTCGTCGCCGTGCGCGGAGCAGCCGGGAAGGTCCGGCCGGCGGCCGATGTACCGGGCGGCCTCGGCGCACCCGACCGCGGGCAGGCACTGACTCGCGGTTACCGACGTCTGGCTGACGATGTTGAGCGCCCGCGATCCCCAGTGGCACGGCATCTGCCTGCCACCGGACGCCGGGTCGGCCGCGGCCCCGACCGCCTGCATCAGCACTTCGGTGGGCGTGACGCCGAGCGCCAGCGCGAGCGCGCGGTCGCGGTAGTAGGGGAAGAACCAGTCGTACGCCGGGCGGAGCGATCGCGCGAGTCCGAGCAGCAACGCCTCGTGGCCGGCGCCGGAGATCTGGAAGAACGCGCGGTTCTGCTGGCGAAGCGCGATTTCCCTGTCGTCGAGTGCCCGGGAAACGCAAGCGGTCGCGAGGTCGTCGGTGGCTTCCTCCAACAGTTGACGGTCCGCCGTCAGTGTCATACCGAGTCCAGCGTACGCAGGACTCCGGGGAGGTTGGCGCCGTCGTTCCTTGCCGGGCCTACCCTTGACAGCGTGGCGCAGCCTGTCACACCGTCCGTGCCCCTGCCGTGGCGCGTCCGCCCGGCGCACGATACGAGCGGCTTCCTCTCGCCCGCGGTTCGAAATCTCGCCCGCGAGGTCGGTATCGATCCGGCGTCGGTGCGCGGCACCGGGAGCGACGGCCGCGTGACGGTCGCCGACATACGCGCCGCCGGAGTCGGACGCGACATCGTCGTCCCGTTCGACAACATCCGGCGGCGAACTGCCACGGCGCTGTTGGCGTCGAGACAGACCGTTCCGCACGCGCTCGTGGTGGTCGCGGCCGACTACGCGGCGATCGATGGCGCGCGCCGGGACGCGAGTCTCACCGCGTTGCCGTTCGTTGCGCGCGCCGTCGTGGATGCGCTGCGCGAGTTCCCGTTGATGAATACGACCGTGGCCAGCGACGGACTCGTCATGCATCGCGCCGTCCACCTCGGTATCGCGGTAGATCTCGACTATCAGGGTCTGGTCGTGCCGGTCGTGCACGATGCCGACGGGTTGCGCCTACGTGCGCTCGCCGGCGCGATCCGCGACGCGGCCGAACGGGCGCGTGCCCGCCAACTCCGCCCCGACGACCTTGCGGGCGGGACCTTCACCATCACCAACCCCGGCGCATCGGGCACCTGGATCTCGTTCCCCGTGATCAACCGGCCGCAGGTGGGGACCCTCGCGACCGACGGCGTCTCCAAGCAGGTCGTGGTAGATGGCGGCTGCAGACTCCGTATCGCACCGATCGGTCACCTCTGTTGCGCATTCGACCACCGCGCCGTCGACGGCGCGTATGTGGGAGCGTTCGTCGGCCGCGTGCAGCAGATCGTCGAAACCCGCGACTGGAATTCCGAGCTCTGATCGGGGGGCCCGGTGTGAGCCGACCGTGCGAGCGGCTCGACTCCTGCGCGTAGGATCCGGCCGACGTGTGACGCGAGAGAACGAGGAAGCCGTGAAGGTGCGCGTTGATCCCGATCTGTGTGTCGGCCACGGACGCTGCTATGTGCTTGCACCCGACGTCTTCGCGCCCGACGACTTCGGGCACTGCGAAGTTGTCCTGGCCGAAGTCGACGGTGCGCTCGCCGACCAGGCGCGCGTCGGCGCGGAGAACTGTCCCGAACGCGCAATCTTCTTGGAGGACTGAGGTGTGAACGACATCTTGCGCTACGCGGGCAAGCGGGTCATCGTCACCGGCGCGGCGTCGGGCATGGGGGCGGCGACAGCGCAGATTCTCGTCGATCTCGGCGCCGAGGTGCACGCGCTCGACATCAAGAAACCCGAGATCGCCGGGCTCGCCAGCTTCAGTCAGTGCGACCTCCGTGAGGCCGAGGAGATCGACGAGACCGTGGCCAAGATCGGCAAGATCGTGAACGCGCTGTTCAACTGCGCCGGGCTACCGAACACCTTTCCGAACCTCGACGTGATGCTCGTCAACTTCTGCGGTCTCCGCCACGTCACCGAGTCGGTGATCCCGCTCATGATCGAAGGCTCTTCGATCGCGAGCATCGCGTCGACGGCCGGTATCGGCTGGATGCAGAACATGGAGCTGTTGTTCGGCCTGCTGAAGACGCCTGGCTACGCCGCGGCACGCGCATGGTGTGCGGAGCACCCGAGGGAGCTCGCCAACGCCTACGGGCTGTCGAAGGAAGCGATCAACGCGTACACCGCGTACCGGTCGTTCGAGCTCGCGAAGGTTGGGATCCGCATCAACTGTGTCAATCCCGGCCCGACGGACACGCCGATGATGCCCGAGTTCGAGAAGGCGGTCGGCAAGAAGTACATGGACGATTTCCCCGTCCCGCTCCGTCGGCACGCAGTCGCCGAGGAGCAGGCCTGGCCCCTGGTCTTCCTGAACAGCCCGCGCTCGTCGTTCGTCACCGGCATGCAGTTCGACTGCGACGGTGGCTTCAAGGGCGGCCTGTTCACCGGCCAGATCGACCCGAAGGTGCTCACGCCGGAGGGAGTAGGCGAGCGTTGACGCGTGGTCGCGCGCGGCGCGGCGAGTATTGCCGGCCCGACCGCTCGGCCGAATAGCCTGCGGCGCATGACGGACACGCAAAGAACCGACTGGACCATCGACGAGGTGAAGGCTCTCTTCGAACTCCCGCTGATGGAGCTGGTTCGCAGGTCCGGGCGCGTCCACGAGCAACACCACGACGCCGACGTCGTTCACGTCAACCAGTTGCTCTCCATCAAGACCGGAGCCTGCCCCGAGGACTGCGGCTATTGCTCGCAGTCGGTCCACCATGACACCGGTGTGAAGCCCGAACCGCTCATGGCCGTCGACGAGGTCGTGCGCACCGCGAAGCGGGCCAAGGCGCAGGGTGTCACCCGCTTCTGCATGGGCGCCGCTTGGCGGGATGTGAAGGACAACGCGCAGTTCGACCGGGTGCTCGCGATGGTGCGCGAGGTGAACGATCTCGGGCTCGAGGTATGCGCGACGCTCGGGATGCTCACGGCCGACCAGGCGGCGCGGCTCGAGGAAGCCGGCCTGTACGCGTACAACCACAACCTCGACACGTCACCCGAGTACTACGACTCCGTCATCACCACCCGCACCTACCAGGACCGTCTCGACACGATCGAGAACCTGCGCACGACGGGCATCACCGTGTGCTGCGGCGGGATCATCGGCATGGGCGAGTCGGAAGCCGACCGGATCTCGTTCCTGCACCGGCTCGCCACGCTTGATCCGCACCCCGAGTCGGTGCCGATCAACGTCCTCTCACGCGTCCCGGGCACGCCGCTGCAGGACCAGGACGACGTCGAGATACACGAGACGGTCCGCATGATCGCGGTGGCTCGGATCCTCATGCCGACCTCGGTCGTGCGCATCGCCGCGGGGCGACACCTGATGAGCTTCTCGGATCAGGCGCTGTGCTTCCTCGCCGGGGCCAACTCGATCTTCACGAGCGAGCGCAACATGATGCTCACCGAGACGACGCCGTGCGCCGATCACGCGTCCGACCGGGCGATGCTCGCGACGATGGGAATGCGGCCGCGCGTGCTCGCCCCGAGCGATCACTGACCCGGTCGAAAGGCCCGCGACCGCGCGTCAGCCGTTGGTGACGGAGCCGTGCGCGGTGTCGCACAGCCGAGTCTGACCGGGCGGCACCTGGCCCGCGCCGATGCCTTCGAGGGCCGCGAACGGGCCGCACACGTTGGGGACGACCCAAACGTGCAGCATCGGTGTATCGCCCGCCTTCGTCGAACCGGCGGGGCAGGAACCCGTCACGGTGGTGAAGCCGGCGAGCACCTTCTGCGTCGAGTCACCGGTGAGGCAGAGGTCGGCGTGCACGTGCCATTGCGTGAGCGCACCGCCAACGTCGGGCGCGTCGGTGAAGCGACTCCCGAACGGGAGCATGTACATGGCTGCCGAGATCTGTTGCGTGCCGTCGCGGTACTCGTACACGAGCGATTCGGGTCGCGCGGGATCGAGGATGTGCCCGTCGTCGACGTAACTCCAGTTGACGTAGTGCTCGTAGCCGGTCGCGCCGTCGCCGATGGAGCGATAGCCCGCCGCGAATGCCTCGGCGGGAGTCGCGTACTTGTGCAGTGCGACGATCGTCTCGCGCACGAGCGTCTCGGCGCGGTGCTGCTCGGCCGGCGTGACGCCGGGAGTACCGCCGAGATCGATCGGCTTGGTCGGGTCGTACGGCTTGGGCTTTTCGAGCGTGGTGGTCGTCGAGCCGCGGGCGGACGTGGGCCGCGCCGGCGCGCCGGCGTTGACCGCGGCCTTGGCGGAGGATCCGCAGGCCGCCGCGACGACGATGAGCACGGCGGCTGCCGGAGTCCGAATGACTGCGCGCGCCGCTCGTTTCACCCGTTCAGGCTATTCACTCCGCGCGCGGTTCACTCCGCGCCCTGTTCACTCCGCGCGCGGTCTACTGCGGCAGGTCGCGGAGGAAGGCCGCGGCCAACGGCGCCGCGACCCGTCCGCCCACACCGCCACCTTCCACGATGACTGCGAAAGCGAGATTGCCACGGAAACCGATGAACCAGGCGTGCGTCGGCGGCGGGTTGCCGGAGCCGAATTCGGCGGTACCGGTCTTGCCGAACGTGCCGTCCGGCAGGCCGGCGCCCGCCGCGGTTCCGCCGCTGCGGACGACGCTTGCCATGAACGATTTCAGGGTCGAGTCGACGACGGGGTCGAGCGGCGCGGGGGCCGCCACCGGCCGGAGCGCGGGCTGCGTGACGAGGTTCGGCGCGAGCCACCGCCCGGCCGCGACGGCCGCGGCGACCGAAGCCATCTGCGCGGGGCTCGCGAGGACGCGGCCCTGGCCGATCGCGGACGCGGCCCGATCGACGCGGTCCACCGGCTTCGGGAACGACCCACCGTACGCGTCGATCCCCAAAGACCATTTGGTGTTGAACCCGAACGATGCGGCGGCATTCGCGAGCGCGTTCGCCGGGAGTCGATCGGCCAGGCCGATGAAGGCGTTGTTGCAAGAGATCGCGAACGCCCGCGCGAGGTCGAGCGAACCGGACGCCTCGCCCTCGAAGTTCTTGAAGGAGCGACCGTCGATCGTGAGCGTCGGTGGGCACGGCGCGGGGGTCGAGCCGGTGTCACCCGCGCCGAGGAGCGCCGTCGTGGTGATCACCTTGAATGTCGATCCCGGGGGATACGTGCCCGCGAGTGCGCGATCGAATCCGCCGTCGGGCTTCGACACGACCGCGCGGATCGCGCCGGTCGACGTGTCGAGCGCGACCAGGGCGGCGTTGTTCGCCACGGTCGCGAGGGCCGCCTCCGCCGCCTGTTGCGTCGGGAGATCGATCGTGAGCTGCACGGGCTTCGGCGCGGTGCCGGCGACGCGCTTCAGCGTGCGCACGGTCCGGCCGTTTGCGTCGACGAGCGCGACGTCGCGGCGCGGTGACCCCGCAAGGCGCTTCTCGTACACGGCTTCGAGCCCCGACAACCCGACCTGGTCGCCCGGGGCGTAGGGAGCGCCGAGCTGAGCCAGCCGTTCCGCGGTGACGTCGCCGACGTCGCCGAGGATTGTCGAGGCAAGGGCCTTGTCGACCGAGACGACGCCGGCCGCCGTGCGGAAGATGATGCCGGGAATCGGCACGAGTGCGTCATGGATCGCTTGGTAGTGCGCGTCCCTGGCGACTGACGTGACGGGCAGGAAGTAGAAGGGCCGCACTCCCGGCGCGTGCAGGGTCTGATCGATCGTGGCCGGGTTGACGCCGAGCAACGACTTCATCGCCACCTTGACCGCGGCCAGATCGGTGGGTGTCTTGATGTGGTCCGGCTCGAGCCCGACTTCGACGACGGCCTGAGTCCCTGCGAGCACGTCCCCGCTCGCGCCGAGGATCGGGGCGCGTTGGGCCCAGGTCCGGGTGGTTGTGAGCCGCTCGCCGGCCTTCAAACCCGGATACAGGTCGGTCGGCGCCCAGTTGACGAGCCATCCGGCCGGCTTCGAATGGACGAGCGAGAGCGTGCCGTCCCACTGGATCGCGCCGAGCCCCGGGAGCGCGACCCTGGCGTGGTACGTCGCGGTGGCGTTGTCGCGCGTACCGGTCAGCGACGTGCGCGTGAACGTCGCGGTGCTCCCGGGTACCGCGTCCACGAAGCTGGAGGCCGTCTTGGCGAGATCGGCAGGTGGGTTGTCGACGAGCGTCGCCATGCTGGCCGGATCGTCGCGGGCCCAGGAGTGAAGGAACGTGTCGACCTCGCGTGTGGGCAAGGTGACCTTGTCGGAACGCGTCTTGGCGAGGACCACAGCCACGATGGCGCCCGCGATCACGACGAGCGCCACGAAGAAGACCAGTGGACGCTTCATCGCCGGCCATTTTGGCCCAGCGGACGGCCCGGCCCGGGGCGCGTCGGGGCGGAGCGGTTGCCCGGACGGGCCGTCCCGCCCGTTGCGACAGCGCGCCGTTCGACATCGCGCCGTCCGGACGGCGAAGATGGAACACGTTCTATCCTGCGACCACGGTGTCGAGCAGTAGGCGGAGGCCACATGTACGTCGGCTTGAGCAAGGAGCAAGAGGCGCTGCGCGATGAGCTCCGCGCGTACTACGACGGTCTGCTCACGCCCGAGGTCGAGGACGACCTGCGCAAGGGCGAAGGTGTCGGCCAGGTGTCCAAGGACGTCTGGAAGCAGATGTGCGCGGACGGGTGGGCAGGCGTCGGTTGGCCCAAGGAATGGGGCGGCAGGGGCATGACGCCGATCGAGCAGTTCGTCTTCTTCGACGAGTCGATGCGCGCCGGTGCTCCCGTACCGATGCTCACGATCAACTCGGTCGCGCCGACGATCATGCGGTACGGCTCGGAGGAACAGAAGCAGTTCTACGTCGACAAGATCCTGAAGGGTGAGATCCACTTCGCGATCGGCTACACGGAGCCCGACGCCGGAACCGATCTGGCTTCGCTCAAGACCAGCGCGGTGCGCGACGGCGACGAGTACATCATCAACGGACAGAAGGTCTTCACGAGCCTCGCCAGCGGCTCGGACTACATCTGGCTCGCGGTACGCACCAGCACGGAGGCGAAGAAGCACAAGGGCATCTCGATCATCATCGTGCCCACCGACGCGCCCGGCTTCTCCTACAAGAAGATCGAGAACTTCGGCGACACGAACACGAACATCACGTACTACGAGGACGTCCGGGTGCCGGTCGGGAATCTCGTCGGCGAGGAGAACCAGGGCTGGTCGCTCATCACGAACCAGCTGAACCATGAGCGCGTCACCCTCTGCTCCTCCGGCGTCGTGGAGCGCCAGCTCGACGACGTGCGCAAGTGGGCGCAGGACACCAAGCTTGCCGACGGGCGGCGCGTGATCGACCAGGAGTGGGTGCAGGTGAACCTGGCCCGCGTCCACGCGAAGCTCGAGTTCCTGCGCCTCGCGAACTGGCGTGTCGCGTGGCTGGCGCAGAACGGCGAGGCGTTGAATCCCGCCGACGCGTCGAGCATCAAGGTCTACGGCACCGAGTTCTACATGGAGGCCGCCCGGCTGCTCATGGAGATCATGCGCGACCAGGCGCCGTTGAGCGGCAACTCGCCGGGCGCGATCGTGCGCGGCCGGGTCGAGCGCATGCTGCGCGGCATGCACATCCTGACCTTCGGCGGCGGTACCAACGAGATGCAACGGGACCTGATCGCGATCTTCGGGCTCAACATGCCCGGCAGCCCGCGCTGAGCCGAGGAGACGGATACATGGACTTCGCACTTTCCGAAGAGCAGCAGGAGCTCGCAGGTCTCGCGGCTCGCATCCTCTCGGACCGGATGGATCTGCAGCACCTGAAGGAACGCGACCGATCCGACGACTGGTACGACCTCGACACGTGGCGCGAGTTCGCCAAGGCGAACCTTCTCGGCATCGCCATGCCGGAAGCCGTCGGCGGGCTCGGCCTCGGATTCGTCGATCTCTGCATGGTGCTGCGCGAGGTCGGCCGGCGCGTCGCGCCGCTGCCGGTTATCCCCACCCTCGTAAGTGCGGCGCTGCCGGTCGCCCGTTACGGCTCCGAGTCTCAGCGCGCGCTCCTCTCGAAGGTGATCGCGGGCGATGTACTGCTCACGGCCGCGCTGATCGAGTACGGCGGCGAGCCCGAGCAACCGACGACGACGGCGACCCGCGACGGCGAGGGCTGGCGGCTGGACGGACTCAAGGGGAGCGTGCCCGGCGCGGCCGCGGCCGAGTACGTTCTGGTACCTGCGCGCGTCGACGCCGGTGTCGGTCTGTTCCTCGTGCCGGCGACTGCAAACGGTGTCACGCTCGGGCGCCAGCAGGTGATGAACCACGAGCCGCTGTTCGAGATGCGACTCGACGGTGTGCACGTGGGCAACGACGCCCAGGTCGGAACCGCCGAGCAGGGCCGTGAGATCTTGTCGTTCACGCTCAACCGGACGACCGTCGCCACGTGCGCCGTGGTGTCCGGTGTCGCGGACCAGGCACTGCGTTTGACCGCGCACTACACGACCGAGCGCAAGCAGTTCGACCGGGCCATCGGCACGTTCCAGGCGGTCGGGCAGCGCATGGCCGACTGCTACATCGACAACCAGGCCATCGAGCTCACCATGCTGCAGGCCGCGACCCACCTCGACGAAGGCCGCGACGACGTGCTCGAGATCGCGACCGCGAAGTTCTGGGCAGCCGAGGGCGGCAACCGCATCGCGCACTCCGCCCTGCACATCCACGGCGGGGTCAGCATCGATGTCGACTTCCCCATCCACCGGTACTTCCTGTGGCTCAAGCGATACGAGTTCTCCCTCGGGTCCGCCACGCCGGAACTGCTACGGATCGGCGCCGTTCTCGCCGATACTCCCGTCGCGCACTGAGCGCCGCCGCGGCTCGCTCCTCGTCGAGTACGGCGTCATCTCAAACCGCGCTCAAGTTTCGGCGCGCGGCAACCGACATCTCCACGGAGTCAGGTAGCGGGGGCTTCCGGGCGGGAGTGGGAGCACTGCGTTGCAACAGGGGGATGTGTACCGGCGCCTTCGGCGATCGGTTTCGTTCGTCACCGGCGCGAGCGCGGTTGTCGTCGCGCTCGCGCTCATGGCCGTCGCGGACGGAGGGGGCCCGAGCGCCTCGGTCGCCCGGGCCGCGAGCCACGCGTCGGCGGCCGGCTCCCGCGCCGGGTCCGCCGCGATCCAACCGACGCCGGTGCCGTTTCCCGGCCCGCGCCGGACCGGACCGCAACCCCGGTCCACGCCGCCCGCGCCCGCGCCGGCGCGGCCCGTGACCACCCCGCCGGTCGCGGTCCCGACGCCCGGAACCGAGTTGATCGGCGCGCGGCGGCCCGACCCGGCGGACGTGCAGCCACCGGCTGGGTTCCCGCCTGCGCCGACGCCGCCGGTGATCACCGAGCCCGTCACGCCGCCCGCGACCAGCCCTCCGGCCACCGTTCCCGCGCCGCCGCACACCGGCTCACCGGGACTCACCGAGCCCCCGCCGCACCAGGTGCTCCACTACCCGCCGCCGGCGGGCGGCTTGCACAACGGCAGGTGCGATCCGCGGCGCGGCCGCGACCGCCCCGACGGGGCCGACTACCGGGATCACGACCGGGGCGAGGCTTACTCGCGGCTCATTCTCGACTGGCGCGCAGCAATCGTTCGACGGGCTCGAGGTCGAAAGGCGATCCCGTCATCACGATCATGTGATCCGCACCCGCATCGAGGTACTCCGGCCAAATGTCGACCTCGGTCGTATTGATCGCCACGGTCCTTTCGATCTGACCGGGCTTGCGGTCGAGCCGCATGCACCACTCGTCGAGGATCTCGTTCTTGCGCGCGAAGTTGTCCGGGGGCCCGAACGTGTTCCACGCGTCGGCGTGCTCGGCGACGAGCCGCAGGGTGACCCGCTCGCCGCTCCCGCCGATGAGGATCGGGAGGCGACCGCGGGGCGGCGGTTCGAGCCGGTCGAAGCGGTCCATGATGACGGGAAGGTCGCGTCGGAGATCGCGCAGCCGCGACGGCGCGGTGCCGAACTCGTAGCCGTACTCCTCGTAGTCGCGTTCGAACCAGCCCGCGCCGATGCCGAGCACGAACCGGCCTCCACTGATGTGGTCGATCGTTCTCGACATGTCGGCGAGGAGATTCGGATTGCGGTAGGAGTTGCACGTCACCAGCGCGCCGAGCTGGGCGTGCCGGGTGTCGGCAGCCATGGCCGCGAGCAGCGTGTACGCCTCGAAGTGCGCCGCGTCGGGGCTTCCGTACAGCGGGTAGAAGTGATCCCAGATCCAGATGCTGTCGACCTCGAGCTCGTCAGCCGCGCGCCAAGCGGCGCGGAGTTGCTCGACGGTCGTCGCCTGCGGGTGGAGCTGCACACCGACTTTGAATCGACCCATGCGAGCGACGCTATCCCGGCGGCTCGGCGGGGCCGTCCTGCAACTCGATGCGCCGGCCACCGTCGCGCAGTGCGAGAACGGCTTCTCCCCGGAGCAGGCGCTGCAGCGGCTCGCCGACGAGATCGGCCCGCCAGCCGGTGGCCAAACGGCTGGGCCGGTCCTGCAGCAGCTGGGTGAGCTCGGCGCGGGTTGCTAGCAGCGCGGGATCGAGGTCGAGCTCGAACGCCCGCTGCGCGAGCCACGCGCCGAGCACCGTCACCGCGGGGGCGAGCGACCGGTCGATGCGGTCGGACTCCGGCATGCGCAGCGCCGAGGTCGGCAGCTCGAGTCCGGCACCGACCGCCTCGAGCAGCTCTTTGGCGGTGCTGTCGCGGAGCCGGCCGTCGAGGCCGCGGATACCCGTGAGATCGTCGCGGCTGCGCGGCGGCCGCTGCACCACGCCGGCGAGGGCGAGATCGGAAAGCACGTAGCGTGCCGGGACATCGAGGCTTTCGGCGGTGAGCTCCCTCCACGCGGCAACTGCCTGCGCGACGCCGCGGCCGGTTCCCCGCAGCTGGCGCGCGCCCTTGATCCGCCACCATGCGGTTTCCGGATCGGGGCGCTGGCGGATGTGCCGGCGGCGTTCCTCGCATTCGTCTGTCGCCCACTCGAGCCGGCCCATCTCGTCCAACCGGTGGGTCAACTCGTCATACAGCGGCAGGAGGTGCTCGACATCGGCCGCCGCATACGCACGTTGCTCGACGCGCAGCGGGCGGCGCGTCCAGTCGGTCAGGCGGTCGCCCTTCGCGAGACGTGCCCCGATGAGCCGGTCGACCGTCGCGGCCAGCGACGGCGTGCCCATGCCGATGAATCCGGCCGCGACCTGCGTGTCGAAGAGGCGAGACGGAGCCGTGCCGCACGCGCGTTCGAGGATCGAGAGATCCTGATCGGCGGCATGGGCGACCATGCACCCCGGCCCTGCGAGCAGCTCGGCGAGCGGTGCGGGATCCACCGCGAGAGGATCGACGAGCGCGACACCGCCCGGCCACGAGATCTGGATCAGCGCCAGGTGCGGCCAGTACGAGCGCTCACCGTGGAACTCTGTATCGAGCCCGTATCGCGGTTCGTCCGCGAGCGAGCGAACCAGCCCGGCGAGGTGAGCGGCATCATCGATCCACAGCGGCTCCACGCCGCCAAGCATGCCGCGCGCGGACGCGGCGACGCCGTTTCGTGATCCTCAGTGACCGCGAGCGCGCTCAGCGCAGGTTGCGGCGCACCGTCTCGAGATGCGAAAACGACTCCAGCACCGACGGTTGATCCTCGGCCAGATGGCGGACGATCACGTCGGTGCATCCCGCGGCCTTCAGCGCGGCGAACGCCTCGGTGACCCGATCGGGCCCACCGACGACGACCGCCGACGGGTCGAATCCGCGGTAGCCGCGTGAGACGATCGGATCGGCCACCGCAGACGCGCGCGCGTCCGTCGCGGCGACGTGCACGTCGCGGCGGACGGCGATCCGCTTCGCCTCGCGGCCGTGGCGTGTACACGCATCGCGGTACACGTCGACGAGATTCACCACGTCTGGGGGAGTCGCCTCCGGACCGATGAGGAAGGCATCGCCCATGCGCGCGGCCCGATCGACCGCGCGCGCCGACGCGCCGCCGATCCACACGTCGATCGGTTCCGGCGGTACCGGCGCGATGCGGGCCCGGTCGATCGGCCACGGACCGTCGGTGACCGTGACGGTTTCGCCGGCGCACAACGCACGAATGACGTCGAGCGCGGCTTCGAAGCGTCGCGCCCGGTCTCGAAGCGCCGTGCCGAAGACCCGGAACTGCTCGTCTCCGGCGCCGACCGCGCACTGCAGGACGAACGGTCCGCGGGCGATCGCCGCCAAGGTTCCGATCTGCTCGGCGACGAGAATCGGGTGCCAGAGCGGAAGGAGGAACAGGGCCCCCGCGGGGCGCTCGTCCCACTCGGCGAGCAGGCGGCCGAGGATCGGAACGTTTTGGTAGTAGGGCACCGGGACGTTGTGATGGTCGCCAACGAACAGGCTGTCGAGACCGGCACGCGCCGCGGCCCGGGCCCGCTCCACCATCCATGTTGCCCCGGCGCGTGCGTCCATCGGCGCGTACCCGCTCCGCAACGACACGCCGACGTTCACGTTCGTCTCGCCCGGCAGATGGCGGATTTCACGGCGATGAGCTTCGCGCGAAGATGGCGCGATGGCGACGCAAGAGCGCGATCTCGGGGGCTTGTCGCAACGCCGGGCCGAGCTGCGCGCCAAGTACCTCCGGCCCGCCGAGTCTCGCGACTCGACGACCGGCGGCGGGGTTCACCATCTCGCGCTCATCTGTGCCGATCCCGAACGCACGATCGCGTTCTACCAGGATGTGCTCGGCTTCCCGCTCGTGGAGCTGTTCGAGAATCGCGACTACGAGGGATCGACGCACTTCTTCTTCGACATCGGCGCCGGCAACATGCTCGCCTTCTTCGATTTCCCGGGCCTCGGTCTGGCACCGGTCCCCGAGGGTCTCGGCGGTGTGCAACACGTCGCGATCTCGGTGACCCCGGAGATGTTCGAGACGCTGAAAGGACGCCTCGAGCTCTCCGGGACCGACTACATCGGGCCCGATCGCGGCATCAAGGAATCGGTCTACTTCAAGGATCCCGACGGCATCCAGGTCGAGCTGATCCGCCAGCCGCTGATGGAAGTTCCCGAGAGCGCTCCGCAAACCGACTGACCTCGCCGCCGGTCCCGCGCCCGTCAACCGAGCTGCACGAGCCACTCGAGGTGCGCGTCGGTCAGCCAGGTCTGCAGGTGGACGCTGAGACGCGACAACTCGTCGAACATCAGCAACAAGCCGAAGACCCCGATGATCACGGCCGAGCCGGCCACGATGACGGCGAAGTGGCGCTTCACCCACCCGAGCGCACCGCCGAGCCGGCCGAGCAGCAGCCCCGAGAGCAAGAAAGGCAATCCGAGGCCGAGCGAGTACACGGCGAGCAGCGTGCCGCCCGCCCATACCCGGTGTTGGTTGGCCGCGATGCCGAGGATCGAACCGAGAATCGGTCCGATGCAGGGCGACCAACCGAAACCGAACGCGATCCCCGCGATCGCCGGCGCGGCATTGCCGTAGCGACCGAGCTGGGGATGGAACCGGCGCTCCTGGTACAGCCACGGCGCGTGCAGGAAGAGCGAGCCGAGAAGGAAGATCGCCATCGCCAGCATCACGGCCCCCGACAGTCGCGTGAGCACGCTCTGATGGTCGCGTAGGAGCTGACCGAGACCCGTCGCCGACAGCCCGAGCGCGACGAAGACGGAGCCGAAGCCCGCGACGAACCAGGCGGTGGTCACGACGATGCGGCGAACGTGCACGCGCGACTCGTCCTGCAGCTCGGACAGATCGAGGCCCGTGACCATCGAGAGATATCCGGGCAGGAGTGGGAGCACGCACGGCGAGAGGAAGGAGATGACCCCGCCCCCGAACGCGGCGAAGTACGCGAGCAGGTTGACGTTGGTGAAGCGGGCGCCGAGCGCGAGAAGCATCATCGCTCGTCCTCCGTCACCTGCTCATTGTGGGCGATTGCGGGCCGCGGCGGCGCATTGCGTTCCCCCGGCCGGCGCACGCCGGGTTGGGCGCCCCGTCGGGCGGGTTGCCTAGGCTCCTGATCGCTTCGCAGGAACGATCGAAAGGTGTCATGTGACACGCGTTCAGGATCTGTTCGACTTGTCCGGCCGGGTCGCGGTGTTGACCGGGGTCGCCAGCGGAATCGGAAAGGCGTCGGCGCTCATGTTGTCGGCTGCGGGTGCGACGATCGTCGGCGGTGACATCGACGAGGCCGGCGCGGGCGCGACCGCGGACGAGATCAAAGCCGAGGGCGGGACCGCGGTCGTGCGGCGGGTCGACGTCACCAAGCGCGCCGAGGTCGATGCGCTGGTCGACCGCGCCCAGGCCGACTACGGCTCGGTCGACATCATGGGAAACATTGCCGGCATCCCGCACAACAAGATGGTCGCCGACTGCACCGACGAGGAGTTCGAGCGGGTCCTTGCCATCAACCTGAAGAGCGTCTTCTATGGCTGCCAGGCGGCGATCCGCCACATGGTCCCGCAGGGCTCGGGCAACATCGTGAACATCTCGTCGGGAGCGATCGACACTCCGGCGCCGACTCTCGCTTGCTACGGCATGACCAAGGCGGCAGTCGCGATGTTGACCAAGACGCTGGCGACTGAGGTCGGGCGCAGCGGAATTCGCGTGAACGCGATCGCTCCCGGGATGATCCTGACCAACTTCTCGCGTCACAATTTTGTGGATGCCGACGGGAACGTCGTCCCGGAGAAGCTCGAGCAGTACCACAAACGCGCCGGCGCGATGGCTCCGCTCGGGCGGGCCGGCGAGGCCGAGGACGTGGCGCGTGCGTTCCTGTACCTCGTCTCGGATGCGGCCGCGTTCGTGACGGGTCAGATCGAACGGCCGAACGGCGGCGTCGCGATGCCGTGGTAGGAGCGGCCGGGCTCGCGCCCCCGCAGGACGGCGCGGCGCCTTCGCGGTGCTCAGGAGCGGCCGTGATTGCGCGCCGGGCGGCGCGCCGAATGCACTCGCACGTGTGATTCGACCGGCGGGCCGATCCGGGTCCCGGCGCGATAGCGACCGTCGACCACGGGTAGGCCGCCGCTGCGCATGGCGCTGATGCGCTGCCGGCGGCGCGCGAGACGGATCGCGCGCTGCCGTTTCACGGCGCGGCGGCGGACCGCGATCAGCGCCGCGGCGACCAGAAGCAACAGCACGACGATGTTGCGCGTGCTCAACAATCCCGATGAATGATGTGCGCCGTTCGCGCTCGCACTCTCGGTGCGCGCGCTCGCCGTCGCCGCGGGCGGCGGCGAGTCGAGCACGGGAATCGATGCGGGGACCGTCACGACCGACGAGCCCGTGGTCACCGCGGCGCCCCCGAGTTTTGCGAACGCCGATTGGTCAGCGGCGCGATCGCTGCACTGCGATACGGCGACGGCGGGCAGTGTCACCCCGGTCCCCGGCGCGTTCGCGGGCGTCGCGAATCCGGCATCGAGCAGACTCGCGGCCTCCGCGTAACCGGAGTCGGGAACGCCGAGCACGACGGCGATCAAAGTCCGCCCGTTGCGCGTCGCGACCGCGACGAGGGTGTGCTGCGCGCGGCTCGTGAATCCCGTCTTGAACCCGATCGCGCCCGGGTAGTCGTTCCCTCCGCCCGGCAGCATCCGGTTGTGGTTGACGAGATGGTGGGACACGCCGGACGGGTCGACGAACGAGTACTCGTGCATGGCAGCCCACCGCGCGATGTCGGGAACGGTGAGAGCGTTGCGCGTCGCGATCGCGAGGTCGTAGGCGCTCATCGTCGGCCCACCGCGAAACGACGTGTTGTCGTCGAGGCCGGCGGGGTCGCTCAGCGTGCTGTCGCGGAGCCCGAGCTGATGCGCGGTGGCGGCGAGGTCGTTCGCGAACCCGTCGAGGCTCCCGCCGACGGTCTCGGCGATTGCATACGCCGCGTCGTTCGCGGAGACCATCATCATCGAGGCCATCATCTGGTCGAACGGCCAGGGCTTGTTCACTGGGAGACCGATGCGCATCGTCTCGACCGCCGCGTCCCGGGCGTTCGCGGTCACGGTGGCTCCCGGGCACAGCCGTTCGACCGCGGTGAGCGCGGTCATGATCTTGGCCGTGCTCGCCGGGTGCAGGGGAGTGTGGATCGCGTCGCCGACGAGCACGCGCCCGCTTCCCGCGTCGACCACGATGTCCGCCGCGGGCGAAGCGAGGGCGGCCGCGGATGATGCGCCCGTGACCGCCGGCGCGACGCTCGCCGCCCCGATCGTCGCCGCGAGGAGCACCGCGCCCGCGAGTGCGGCAGCACGGTGAGGTCGGCGCATGGGAATTCAGGCTAGGCGCAAGTAGCTCCCCGAGGTCGGCTCGCAGATGCCTCGCCGGCAAACGTGCTGGTAGCCGCGGGCGAAAACCGGTCCGGTCCGGATCGGGTGACGTGCCACCATGGAGGCGTGGCCACTTCCCATACTCGAATCTCGGCGCGCATCGCCGCCATTCAGGAGTCCGCGACCCTGGCAGTCGACGCCAAGGCCAAGACCCTCAAGTCGGCGGGCGAGAACGTCATCGGCTTTGGCGCCGGGGAGCCCGATTTCCCGACCCCAGACCACGTCGTGCAGGCGGCCATCGCCGCGTGCTCCGACCCGCGCTTTCATCACTACTCCCCGACGCCCGGGCTCCCGGAGCTGAGGGAGGCAATCGCGCTCAAGACCAAACGCGACTCCGGCGTCGATTGCTCGGCCGCGCAGGTCGTGGTCACGAACGGCGGCAAGCACGCGGTCTACAACACGTTCCAGACAATCTGCAACGAGGACGACGAGATCCTCGTACCTGCTCCTTACTGGACCTCGTATCCCGAGGTGATCACGCTCGCGGGCGGGATTCCGGTCGTGCTACCCACGTCGGAGGCCAACGGGTTCCGGGTGACCGTCGAGCAACTCGACGCCGCGTGCACACCGCGCACCAAGGCGCTGCTGTTCGTGTCGCCGAGCAACCCGACCGGTGCGGTGTATCCCGCGGCCGATGTCGAGGCGATCGGTCGCTGGGCGGTCGATCGCGGCATCTGGGTGGTGACCGACGAGATCTATGAGCACCTGACTTACGACGACCACGCGTTCTCCTCGATGCCGGGCCTCGTCCCGGAGCTGATGGACCGGTGCGTGATCTTGAACGGCGTCGCGAAGACCTACGCGATGACCGGCTGGCGTGTCGGATGGATGATCGGACCCGCCGATGTCGTCACCGCGGCGACCAATCTGCAGTCGCACTCGACGTCGAACGTCTCGAACGTCGCGCAGGCGGCCGCGCTCGCGGCGGTCGGCGGCGACCTCAGCGCCGTAACACGCATGCGGGACGCCTTCGCCCGCCGTGGGCAGACGATGTACGAGCTCCTGTCGAAGATCGACGGCGTGAGTGTGCTCGCGCCGCAGGGTGCGTTCTATTGCTTCCCCTCGTTCGAGGGCCTGCTCGGTCGCGACTTCGGGGGACGTTCGGTGGGCACGTCGCTCGAGTTGTGTGAGGTGCTCCTCGACGTCGCGAAGGTCGCCATCGTTCCGGGAGAGGCCTTCGGAGCACCTGGATATGCGCGGCTCTCGTTCGCGCTCGGTGACGACGACCTCGGCGAGGGCGTGCGCCGGATCGCCGAGTTGCTCGGGTAGCCGTCTACCCTCGCGGTCGATGGCAGCGCGCGTCCTCGTCTCCGAACCGCTCGCCGAACGCGGGCTCGACGCCATGAGGGCCGCGGGCCTGGAGGTCGATCTGCAGACGGGCCTCTCCGACGGCGCGCTGCTCGAGGCGGTGAAGGGCGCCCGGGCGTTGGTGATCCGCAGCGCGACGCAGGTGACCGCCGAGGTGCTCGACGCCGGGTCGGATCTCGTCGTTGTCGGCCGGGCCGGTATCGGGCTCGACAATGTCGACGTCGCCGAAGCCACGCGGCGCGGCGTGATGGTCGTGAACGCGCCGCAGTCGAACATCTTGTCGGCCGCCGAGCACACCCTGGCGCTGCTGCTCGCGCAGGCGCGCAATGTGCCGCAGGCCAACGCCGACCTGAAGGCGGGCGCCTGGAACCGCTCGAAGTGGGAGGGCATCGAGCTGCACGGCAAGACGCTCGGGATCGTGGGGCTCGGGCGCGTCGGGGTACTGGTCGCCCAGCGCGCGCACGCGTTCGGTATGCGGCTGGTGGCGTACGACCCGTTCGTGAGCCCCGACCGCGCTCGCCAGCTCGGCGTCGCCCTCGTGCCGAGCATCGAAGAGCTCGTCGCGGTCTCCGACTTCGTCTCGATTCATGCCACCAAGACCGCCGAGACCGTCGGCCTCGTCAGCGCGCAGGTCCTGGCGCACGCGAAGCCCGGGATGCGGCTGATCAACGCCGGCCGCGGCGGCATCGTCGACGAGGACGCGCTCGCGCGCGCGATCGCCGATGGCCGCCTCGGCGGTGCCGCGATCGACACGTTCACCAAGGAACCCACCACGGAGTCGCCGTTGTTCGGGCTCGACAACGTCGTGGTAACGCCGCATCTCGGCGCGTCGACCGCCGAGGCGCAGGACAAGGCCGGCGAGACCATCGCGGAGCAGGTGGTGCTCGCGCTGCGCGGCGACTTCGTCCCGTTCGCGGTCAACGTGGCGGCGTCCGAGGCTTCGGAGAGCGTGCGGCCGTTCCTCCCCCTGGCCGAGCGGGTCGGCCGCCTCTTCACCGGTCTCGCCGGCGGCGCGCCCGCGACACTCAACATCGAATACGAAGGCGAGATCGCCGACTACGACTGCCGCGTCCTGTCTCTCTCCGTCCTCAAGGGTGTGCTGGCGCCGGTGGTCGCCGAACCGGTGTCGTTCGTCAACGCGCCGCAGATCGCCGAGCAGCGCGGGATCGCGGTCCGCGAGACGAAGTCTTCGGACGCGCGCGACTACGTGAACCTCATCGTCGTACGCGGCGATCAGGGCACGCACGTCGCGGCGACGTTGTTCGGAAAAAACCAGGCACCGCGCATCGTCGCGATCGACGGTCACCAGGTCGACCTCCCACCGGCACGGCACATGCTCGTCGTGCACAACGACGACAGCCCCGGGATGATCGGCCGCGTCGGTACGGTCCTCGGCGACGCGGGCGTGAACATCTCGAACATGGATGTCGGGCAGAGCCCGAGCGGCGCGGCCGCCTTGATGGTCATCGCGACGGAGACGCCAGTTCCGGTGGCAGTGGTGGAGCAGGTGGCGCGCCAGTCGGGCGTGCAGTCGGCGCGGGCGATCGATCTCGGCTGAGCGGGCGCGTCACACCTTCGAGGGTCGAAGACCGTCGGCCGCGGCCGCCGTCTCGTCCACGTAGCAACGGTCGGGCTTGGTGCGCGCGTAGTTCGCGCCCCCGGGCACGTGGTAGATCCCGCTCGCGAGCTTCGCCTTCACCGGATGCGTCGGCGGACAGGTGCCGTCCGGGTTGGGTTCGGTCCAGGCCGACGGCGAGGGTGCCGCGGGCTCGGCGGGCGCGGCCGGCGCCGGGGCGCCCGGGCGCGGTACCGGCGGGAACGGGAAGGGTGCAGTCGTCCATTCGACGCCCCGCTCGTTGTGCGGTGCGCGTGCGTTCCACGCGCGCCACGCCGCGAACGCGACGCCGCCGACGATGCCGGCGCCGAGCGCCCGCTTCACGGATCTACGCATTGGCCCCTGCTTCCGAACGCCTCCGGCCGGTTTCGCTCATGCGAGTGGGAGGTACTGCCGACCAAAGAGTTTGACGAATCTGCTCGATACTGACAGACTGGCTGGACTTATGCGCAAGGAGATCACGGCTTCCGCAGCTCTGCTGAGCCTCCTCCTTACTTAGGCGCGGGCGCCCACCGGTGCTCGCGCTCGACCCTCCGTGCCGATCCGGCCGGAGGGTTTTTCGTTGCGGTGAACACCCTCGCCGCAACTCCCGGACCACCCACAAGCCGAGGTGAACGAGATGGACACGGTCAGGATCTTCGATACAACGCTGCGGGACGGCGAGCAATCGCCGGGCATCTCTCTTGACGTTGCCGAGAAGCTCGAGATCGCCGATCAGCTCGCGCGTCTCGGCGTCGACGTGATCGAGGCCGGGTTCCCGATCGCCTCCGACGGTGATTTCGAGTCCGTCGAGGCCATCGCGAAGACAGTCCACGGGCCGATCATCACCGCGCTCTCACGCACCGGGTTCAAGGACGTCGACCGAGCCTGGGAGGCGGTCCGGCACGCCGAACGCGCTCGCATCCACGTGTTCATCGCGACGTCGAAGATCCACATGGAGAAGAAGCTCCGGATGACGCCTGATCAGGTCAAGCACGAAGCGGCGGCCGCGGTGGCACGTGCCAAGGGATACCTGGACGACGTCGAGTTCTCGCCCGAGGACGGGTATCGCTCCGATCCCGAGTTCATGTGCGAGGTCTGCCAGATCGCGGTCGACAACGGCGCGACCACGCTCAACATCCCCGACACCGTCGGCTTCGCCGTGCCCGAGGACTACGGCCGGCTCATCAAGTTCGTGATCGACACGGTGAATGGCGACTTCGTGCTGTCGACGCACTGCCACAACGACCTCGGGCTCGCCGTCGCCAACTCGCTCGCGGGCGTGGAGAACGGCGCGCGCCAGGTCGAGTGTGCGATCAACGGCCTCGGAGAGCGTGCCGGCAACGCGGCCCTGGAAGAGATCGTCATGGCGATCCGCACGCGACGCGACTATTTCGGCACCGTGGACGTCGGGGTGCGGACGGAGGAGCTCGCGCGGACGTCGCGCATGGTCTCGCGGCTCACCGGCTATCACGTGCAGTACAACAAGGCCGTTGTCGGTCGGAACGCTTTCGCGCACGAGGCGGGCATACATCAGCATGGAGTGCTGGCCGATCGGGAGACCTACGAGATCATCGACGCATCGGCTGTAGGCCAGGAAGCGGCGCAGATCGTGTTGGGCAAGCACTCGGGCCGGCACGCCTTCGCCGACACGCTGGAGAAGATGGGAATCCATGTGCAAGGTGACGCGCTGAACGGCGCGTTCGTTCGCTTCAAGGAGCTCGCGGACAAGAAGGTCGAGATCACCGAAGCCGATCTCGAGGCGCTCGTCGCCGAGGAGTTGGGAAGTGCCGTCGTGCACCGCTACGGGTTGTACGAGCTCGAAGTGCGCGGCGGAACGAGCACGCCGCCGATGGCGCGCGTGATCATCACCGACGCCGACGGGAAGATCGAAGCCACCGGTACCGGAGACGGCATGATCGATGCGGCTGTCGCCGCGATCGGCGAGGCGACGGGAGTTCGCGGCAAGGTGAGCAACTTCCAGGTGTCTTCCGTGTCGGGCGGCGCCGATGCGCTCGGCGCCGTCGCCATCTCCGTCGAGGCCGAGGGCACCCGGGTTACCGGCCGCGGTGTTGCCACCGACGTCGTCGAGGCCTCCGCCCGCGCATACGTGAACGCCGTCAACAAGCTCGCACGCCTGCGCGACCGCGGTGAAGTGCGCGAGAAAACGGTCGGGCCCTGACGATGGCGACGAATCTCTGGGTCAACGAGGAACACGCGGTTGCGTATCTGCGCGAGCGCGAGACGCTTCCGCATCGCGTCGACGCGCTTGAGGTGCTCTGCGAGTTGCTGCCCGAGCGCGTCGACCGGGTGCTCGATCTCGGCACCGGCGACGGTGTCACGCTCGCGCTCGTGCTCGCGGCGCGCCCCGCGGCGACAGGCATCGGCGTCGATTTCGGCGACGAGATGCTCCGGCGCGCCCGAGCGCGTTTCGACGGTGAGGCGCGTGTCGCCGTCGAGCGGCACGATCTGGATCATCCGCTGCCGCCGATCGGCGAATTCGACGCCGTAGTGTCGAGCTTCGCGATCCACCACTGTGCACCGGCGCGCCAGCGCGCGCTGTACGCGGAGGTGTTCGGACTCTTACGGCCGGGTGGCGTTTTCGTGAACGCCGAACACGTTGCGTCGCCGACGGCGCCGTTGCACGAGGCATTTCTCGCCGCGCTCGGCCGCACGCCGGCGCAGGACGACCCGTCGAATCAGCTCGTCGCGGTCGAACAGCATCTCGCCTGGCTGCGGGACCTGGGCTTTGTGGACGCCGACTGTTTCTGGAAGTGGCGGGAGTTGGCGGTGCTCGCGGGGACCCGGCCGGTCGAGGGGTAGATCGAGGCCCGGCCGGGAACAACTACGCGGCTCGGGGCCTTGTACGTGGAGAGCTCCGGACCCGAGATGAGTGCAGGCGGAGGACGTGTGATGAGCGTGATCGATTTCTTCGAGTACCTGGCCGCGAGTGAGCAGACCGCCGAGCTCGCGCACGAGCTCGCCGACGTGTGGGTCGCCCGCCAGCTCGCCGACCTCTACCACCCGGCCGCCTGAGCCCACCCGCTCAGATCGACGCGGAAGGCAACCACGCCAGCCGCGTCGACTCGTACGCGGAGATCGCGTCGGCGTGACGCAACGTCAACCCGATGTCGTCGAGACCGTTCAGCAAGCGGTAGCGCGTGAAGTCGTCGAGGTCGAACGCGACGTCGAGGCCGATCGCCGGCGCGGCGACGCGCCTGCGCTCGACGTCGACCACGATCTCGAGGTTGGGATCCTCTTCGATCGCCTCCCACAGCCGGTGCACGGCGTCGTCGGGTACCGCGGCGACGACAAGGCCCATTTTCCCGGAGTTGTTACGGAAGATGTCGGCGAAGCGCGAAGACACGACAGCTTGGAAGCCGTAGTCCATGAGCGCCCACACCGCGTGCTCGCGCGAAGAGCCGGTTCCGAAGTTCGGCCCGGCGACGAGGATGTTGGCGCCGTCGTAGCGCTTCTGGTTGAGGACGAAGTCGGAGTTCTCGCGCCACTCCGAGAACAATCCCTCGCCGAATCCGGTGCGCTCGACGCGCTTCAACCAATCGCTCGGGATGATCTGGTCCGTGTCGACGTCGGAGCGCACCAGTGGCACCGCATGTCCGGTGATGACGGTGACCTTTTCCATCAGCTCAGTTCCTCCGGTGTCGAGAAGTGCCCGGCGATCGCAGTCGCGGCCGCGACCGCCGGGGAGACGAGATGGGTGCGACCACCTTTGCCTTGACGACCTTCGAAGTTGCGATTGGAGGTCGAGGCGCAGCGCTCTCCCGGTGAGAGTTTGTCCGGGTTCATGGCGAGGCACATCGAGCAGCCCGGCTCGCGCCAGTCGAATCCCGCGTCGCGGAACACTCGATCGAGACCCTCGGACTCGGCCTGCCTCTTCACTGCCGCCGAACCGGGCACGACCAGCGTGCGCACGCCGGCCTTCACCCGGCGACCCCGGGCGACGTCGGCGGCGACGCGTAGGTCTTCGATGCGCGAGTTCGTGCACGACCCGATGAAGACGGTGTCGACCGCGATCTCGCGTATCGGTGTGCCGGAACGCAAACCCATGTAGGCGAGCGCCCGGCGGGCCGATTCGCGAGCGGACTCGTCGGCGAAGGCGTCGGGGTCTGGGACGGTTTCGTCGATCGAGATCGTCTGCGCGGGATTCGTTCCCCAGGAGACGTGCGGCCGCAGCGTCGTCGCGTCGATGAATATCTCCTTGTCGAACGACGCGCCCTCGTCGGTCACGAGCGCGCGCCAGTCGTCGAGCGCCTGCTCCCACTGCGCGCGCTTCGGCGCGAACGGAAGGCCCTGGAGGTACGCAAAGGTCGTGTCGTCGGGCGCGACGAGGCCCGCACGGGCGCCCGCCTCGATCGACATGTTGCAGACGGTCAAGCGGCCCTCGATCGACAGGGCACGGATGGCGGAGCCGCGGTACTCGATGACGGATCCGATCCCGCCGCCGGTGCCGATGCGGGCGATGATCGCGAGGACGATGTCCTTCGCCGACACCGTCGCCGGTGCATCGCCGTCGACGACGATCGCCATCGTTCCGGGTCGCATCTGCGGCAGTGTCTGCGTCGCGAGTACGTGCTCGACCTCGCTCGTGCCGATACCGAAGGCCAACGCACCGAACGCTCCGTGCGTGGACGTGTGGCTGTCGCCGCACACGATCGTCATTCCGGGCTGCGTCAGACCCTGTTCGGGGCCGATCACGTGCACGATGCCCTGGCCGGGGTCGCGCATCCCGTAGAGCCGGATCCCGAACTCGGCGCTGTTCTGCGCGAGCACCTCCATCTGTTTCGCGGATATCGGGTCGGCCAGCGGTTTGTCGAGGTCGGCGGTCGGTACGTTGTGATCCATCGTCGCGACCGTGAGGTCCGGACGCCGTACGCCGCGACCTGCGGCGCGCAGGCCGTCGAAGGCCTGGGGCGAAGTGACCTCGTGCACGAGATGCAGGTCGATGTACAAGAGGTCGGGCTCGCCCTCGGCGGTCGCGACCACGTGACGGTCCCAGACCTTCTCGGAAAGGGTCTTCGGCGTGGTAGCCATGTTCGCTCCTGTCTCAGGATATGAGACGCTAATATCGCTAGATGGTCAGTGTAACAAGCGGCGTCCAGGTTCTGGATCGCGCCGTCCTCGTGCTCGATACGGTCGCGCACACGGGGCAGTGCTCGCTGCTCGAGCTGCAGCGCGCCACCGACTTGCCCCGGCCGACGGTGTACCGGATTGCCGTCGGCCTCGAGCGGCACGGACTCCTCGCGCGCGATACCGACGGCCGGTTCGTGCTCGGCCACCGGCTTGCCGCGTGGGGCGCGGCGGCCGGCCGCGGCCTCGCCGATGCCGCCCGACCGCTGCTGGCGCGCCTCGCCGAGGAGACCGGGGAAAGCGCCCAGCTCTATGTGCGGGAAGGGGATCGCCGGGTCTGCATCGCGGTGCACGAGCGTCCGAGCGGGCTGCGCGACACCGTTCCGCTGGGAGCGGTACTGCCGCTCGACCGCGGCTCGGGGGGCAAAGTGTTGCTTGCATGGGCGGTCGACGCCTCGCGATTCACGGTCTCCGCGCGCGAGCTCGCGGCGGTGCGGGCGCGAGGTTGGGCCGCGAGCGTCGGTGAGCGCGAGGCGGGAGTCGCGAGCGTCAGCGCGCCCGTATTCGACGGCTCCGAGTCGGTGTTGGCCGCGGTGAGCGTGAGCGGTCCCATCGACCGCCTCGGGCCGAATCCAGGCCGGAGGATGAGCGCAGCGGTGGCCGCAGCCGCCCGCGATCTCGCGGCGGCGCTCGGCGGTCCGGTCAAGCCCGCGCCCGTCACGGCGAGGTAACAAGGGCGTAACAAATCCGTCCTACGGTCGGCCCCGTGAACGTCGAAGTCGTTCGATGGCCGGCCGACGCGCAACGCCTTGCCGAGCTGAGGGAGATGCGGATCCCCCGGCTCCTCGTGGTTGCCGACGGTGACGGCGAGCTTCCCCTTCCGGTCGATTGCCTCGAAGACTGGGTGACTTCGGACGCGCCCGAGTGGGAGGTCGATGCGCGGCGGCACGCGCTCGTGCTCCGCTCGGGCCAACACGCGGTCAAGCCCCTACTCGACGAGGACGGGCTGCTCCACCACCGGGATGCGTGGGTTTCCCTGTCGCCGGTCGAGCAGTCACTCGCAGGAGTGTTGCTCGACCGCTTCGGCGCGGTCGTGACGCGCGAGATGTTGGCCGATCGCGCCTGGCCTTCCGGAGTTCCGACGCGCAACGCGCTCGACGTTCATGTGTTACGGCTGCGTCGGCGGATCGCGCCCGTCGGGCTGGAGATCCGGACCGTTCGCTCACGGGGTTACCTCATGCAGTCGCGAGAAGTCGTGCTGTCGTAGGTCTCGCAAGGGGAGCCGACCGGCGTAGCGTCATCGCGTGCGGCTCGGGATCGACAGCGGTGGGACGTTCACCGATGTCGTCACCGACGACGGTCGCGTTGCCAAGGTCGCGTCGACGCCGGCCGACCCCTCGCGCGCGGTCGAACGAGCCGCGGCGGCGGTCGGAGCCGGCCGAACCGACGTGCTTGCCCACGGCACGACGGTCGCGACGAACGCCTTGCTCGAACGGCGCGGCGCGAAGGTCGCGCTGATCGCGACGCGGGGCTTCGCGGACGAGGTCGAGATCGCGCGCCAGATCCGACCGGCGCTGTACGACCCGTTTGCCGATCGCCCGGAGCCGCTCGTGCCCCGGCGCCTGCGCTTCGAGGTGGCGGGGAGGCTCGACGCGCAGGGCCGTGAGCTCGAATCCTTCGACGGTGTGCTTCCCGAACTTCCCGACGACGTCGATGCCATCGCAGTCTGCCTGCTGCACTCGGATCTCGACGCGTGCCACGAGCGCGAGGTTGCCGACGCGCTGCGTGCTCGCGGGCACGACCTCGTCGTGTGTTCGCACGAGGTGAGTCCCGAATACCGCGAGTACGAGCGCATGGTGACCACGGTCGTCGAGGCGTTCCTCGAGCCCGTGTGCACGCCGTATCTGTTGCAGGTTGCGTCGCTCGTCCCCGACGCGCTGGTCATGACATCGGCGGGCGGACTCATTCCTGCGCGCGACGGCGCGCGTGCCGCCGCTGCGCTACTCCTGTCGGGGCCCGCGGGAGGCGTGCGGGCGGCGGCGGAGATCGCGGCCGCGTGCGGTTTCGCGGACGCGGTGAGCTTCGACATGGGTGGTACGAGCACCGACGTGTGCCTCGTGCGCGGGCGTATCCCTGAGCCCGCCGCCGAGCGGATCGTCGCCGGGTATCCGATCCGGTTGCCTGCGCTCGACGTGCACACGGTGGGCGCGGGCGGTGGATCGATCGCCCGGCTCGACGCCGGTGGCGCGCTCGTCGTCGGTCCGCGCAGCGCCGGTGCCGTTCCCGGCCCTGCGTGTTACGGGCGCGGCGGCACCGACCCGACGGTCACTGACGCGGATCTGCTGCTCGGCCGGATACCGCCCGACGCCGCGTTCGGCGACCTGGGTCGGCTCGACCGGGCCGCCGCGGCCCGCGCGATGGACCGGGCGGGCGTCGAGGCCGAAGGCGTCGTCCGCGTCGTCGACGCCGCGATGGAGCGGGCCGTGCGGGCGGTGACGGTCGAGCGGGGAGTCGACCCTCGCGGCCTCGCGCTGGTCGCGTTCGGTGGTGCCGGACCGCTCCACGCGTGTGCGATCGCCGATGCTCTTGGTATGCGCGCCGTCGTCGTGCCGCCGCGTGCCGGCGTGTGCTCCGCAGTCGGGCTCATGTGCGCGCCGAAAGGCCGGGAAGTCGTTCAGACCTTCACCGGCGGTTCGCTCACCGACGCGCTCCAGCGCGTCGCGCAGCTCGTGCGCGGCCGCGTCGGCGAAGGCTCGCTCGTCGAGACCGCCGTCGACTGCCGTTATGTCGGTCAGAGCCACGAGCTGACCGTTCCGTCGCCGGCCGACTTCCCGGCCGAGCACGAACGGCGCAACGGCCACGTCCGGCCGGGGGCGCCGATCGAAGTGGTCGCCGTCCGAGCGCGCGCGACCGTGGCCGCGCCGCTGCGCGTCGTCGACCTGCCCGCGGTCGACCGCGGCCCGGTGACCGGCCCCGCGGTGATGGCGGAGCCCGACTGCACGGTGTGGGTGCCCGACGGCTGGCGCGCGGAGCCCCGGGCGCTCGGCGCGTGGGTCGTCGAGAGAAAGGTGTAGCCGTGGATCCGGCGACGCTCCAGGTTTGGATCTCGCGGCTCGCGGGCATTGCCGACGAGATGGGCGCCGTGCTGCGGCGCGCCGCGTACAGCCCGAACATCAAGGAACGCGCTGACTGCTCGTGCGCGCTCTTCGCTCCTGACGGCGACCTGCTCGCGCAAGCCGAGCACATCCCGGTGCACCTGGGCTCGATGCCCGCCGCGGTGCACGCCGCGATCGCCGAATGCGGCGCGCGGGTCGTACCGGGCGATCAGATCGTGGTGAACGACCCGTTCGCCGGGGGAACCCACCTCAACGACATCACGTTCGTCGCGCCGGCCCACTCCGATGACGGCCGGCTGCTCGGTTGGGTCGCGAACCGCGCGCATCACGCCGATATCGGTGGCATGGCGCCGGGGTCGTTGCCGCCCGACGCGACGGAGATCTTCCAGGAAGGCGTACGAATTCCTCCGGTCCGGTGGACACCTGAAGTCGAGACGCTCATCACAGCCGCCTCGCGAACGCCCGAGGAGCGCCGGGGCGATCTCGACGCGCAGGTCGGCGCGAATCGCTTGGGTGTCACGCGGCTGCATGCCCTCCCGCTCGATTCCGAGCCGCGTGTCTTCGCCGACGTCGTCGCCTACGGCGAGCGGCGTATGCGCGCCGCGATTTCCGCGCTTGCCGATGGGGTCTACCGCTTCGAGGACGTGCTCGACTCGACGGGCGGCACGGCCGCGCCGCGCCCCGCGCGTATCTGCGTCGCCGTAACCGTCGACGCAGACTCGATCACCTTCGACTTCGCCGGCACCGATCGGCAACGCCCGGGCTCGGTGAACGCGGTCGAAGCGGTGACCGTGAGCGCAGTGCTGTTCGCGTTGCGCTCCGTCGTCGATCCCGATCTGCCCGCCAACGCCGGCGCGATGGTTCCTGTACGCGTGCTCGCGCCGCCGGGCTCGATCATCGCCGCGCAGATGCCGGTCGCCGTGGGCGCCGGCAACGTCGAGGTCAGCCAGCGTGTCGCCGACGTCTGTGCCGGCGCGCTCGCCCAAGCTGCTCCGGAACGCGTCGGTGCTGCATCGCAGGGGACGATGAACAACGTGCTGATCGGTGGCGACGGCTGGGTGTACTACGAGACGATCGGCGGCGGGCAGGGCGGACGACCGAACGGCCGTGCGGGAATGAACGGTGTGCACACTGCGATGACCAACACGCGCGACACTCCGGTTGAAGCATTCGAGCGTGCGTACCCGATGCGAGTGCTGCGCTACGGGCTGCGGACCGGAAGCGGCGGCCGCGGTATTGCACCCGGCGGCGACGGCATCGTGCGCGAGCTCCAGATGCTCGAGGACGCGACGCTCTCGCTCATCACGGAGCGACGCGTCACACCCCCATGGGGCCTGGCCGGAGGAGAGCCCGGTGCCGTGGGCGAGAACTGGCTGCTACCCGGTGGTGAGGAGAACCGCGCCCGGCGGCTTGCCGACAAGACCACGGTCCGCCTGCGCGCGGGCGACGTCGTCCGCATTCTCACGCCGGGCGGCGGAGGCTTCGGGCCCCCGGGGGAGCGCTAGTCCGGAACGCGAATCGCGACGACGGTGACGGAGATCTCGCGCTTCGGACCCTGATAGGTGACCGTTGCATTCGGGCCCTTACCCAACAGGGCTTGCCCGAGCGGCGAGTTCGTCGACAGCACGTCGTATTTCTCGTGGCGCTCCTCGATGGATCCGACGAGGTACGTGACGAGATCGTCGTCTCCCTCGTAGCGCAGGTCGACGAGTGTGCCGGCCTCGACGACGTCGCCAGCCGCGTTGGCATCGATCACCACGGCGTTCTTGAGCATCTGCTCGAGCTGGCGGATGCGGGCTTCGTTGTGGCCTTGCTCGTTCTTCGCCGCGTCGTAGTCGGCGTTCTCCGAGATGTCGCCGTGTTCCCGGGCTCGCTCGATCCAGAGGGAGAGCTCGCGCCGGCGCGTCGTCGTGCGTTCCTCCAGCTCCGCCTGTAGGCGTGCGTGGGCCTGCGCCGAAAGGTGGGGCTCGCTCATGGGACGGCAGGGTAGTTCGGGGATTCGGAGGATTCCCCGGATCACCTCGAGTTCGGGGTGTGGCGGCCCTCCCGGTCGGTCGGGCGGCCTTGCGAGTTCATATGTCGTTTGACATCGCGTGAGCCGGCTGCGATTCTGGACACACCATGTCCGTGCACCTGTCGGTCATCGTTATTCGATAAGCGAACGCCGCACCCGGCGTTCGCTCGAACCGTCCACGCCAGCGTGGGCGGTTTTTTCGTGATCGGAATCGAAAGGAATCCAGTGGCCCATTGGGTCGGCATCATCGGAGGCGACGGCATCGGCCCGGAGGTCGTCGGCGAAGCGCTGAAGGTCGTGCGCGCGGCCGGCGTGCAGCTCGACACCGTCGACTACGACCTCGGTGGTCGTCGCTATCTGGCAACCGGCGAGGTGCTCCCGGACGAGACCCTCGACGAGCTGCGCGGGTTCGACGCGATCCTGCTCGGCGCGGTCGGCACCCCGGAGGTGCCACCGGGCGTGCTCGAGCGCGGCCTGCTGTTGAAGATGCGCTTCGCGCTCGACCTCTACGTCAATCTCCGCCCGTTCAAGGCCGGCGCGGGGAACCACAACGACGGCGTCGACTTCCTCGTCGTGCGCGAGAACACCGAAGGAACCTACGCCGGTGAAGGCGGGTTCCTGCGTCAAGGGACGCCCCACGAGATCGCGACGCAAGGCTCGGTCAACACGCGCATGGGCGTGGAGCGCTGTGTCAGGTTCGCCTTCGAGCTCGCACGGTCTCGCGACCGCAAGCACCTCACGCTCGTGCACAAGACCAACGTGCTGACCTTCGCCGGCGACCTCTGGCAGCGCACATTCGATGCGGTCGCGAATGAGTACGGCGACATCGCGACGGCGTACAATCACGTCGACGCGGCCTGTATCTATCTCGTGCAGGACCCGGCTCGGTACGACGTCATCGTCACCGACAACCTCTTCGGCGACATCCTGACCGATCTCGGCGGCGCGATCGGAGGTGGGATCGGGCGGGCCGCGTCGGCCAACCTGAACCCCGCCCGGACCGGACCGTCCCTGTTCGAACCGGTCCACGGATCCGCCCCCGATATCGCCGGGACCGGCCAGGCCGATCCCCGGGCGGCTGTCATCTCGGCCGCGATGATGTGCGATTTCCTGGGCGAGAGCGAAGCCGCGGCCCGAATTCAGAAGGCTCTCGACAAAACCGACGATGTAAAGGGCACGACCACGCAGATCGGCGACGCGATCGCCGCCGCCTGCTGACGTCGGGCAAGACGAAAGGCACACCACGATGCCCATCACTCCCACCGAGAAGATCTGGATGAACGGCGAGCTCATTCCGTGGGCCGACGCGCAGGTCCACGTCCTCACTCACTCGCTGCACTACGGCACGGGAGTATTCGAGGGGATCCGTGCCTACGAGACCGAGCGCGGGCCGGCCGTGTTCCGTCTCACCGACCACATCACGCGCCTCTTCGACTCCGCGAAGATCATGCTGCTCGACATCCCGTACACGGTCGACCAGATCGTGCAAGCGACGAAGGACACGGTGCGTTCGACAGGACTGCCGTCGTGCTACGTCCGGCCCATCGCGTACTACGGCTACGGCGAGATGGGCTTGAACACGCTGCCGTGCAAGGTCGACGTCGCGATCGCGTGCTGGCCGTGGGGCGCGTACCTCGGCGACGATGCCGTCTCCAAGGGCGTGCGGATGAAGATCTCGAGCTGGACGCGTCACGATCACAACACCATGCCTCCGTTGTCGAAGACGACCGGCAACTATGTGAACTCGTCTCTCGCCAA